>Ga0209512_1001746_pt1 | contig 25315 bp, 12 predicted proteins | sample frozenSSSSmetaG_FD_184142 | JGI IMG/M metagenome (GOLD analysis project Ga0209512, IMG submission 184142) | Glacier valley bacterial and archeal communities from Borup Fiord, Nunavut, Canada, to study Microbial Dark Matter (Phase II) -... | ecosystem: Environmental > Aquatic > Freshwater > Ice >...
TTGTTTTGAAACGAGACCAATATATCGCCACGGATCGTCGGATATTTGATTTCTGCATGTTCGAGTGAGGAAGGTTGTGGCTTGATGCGAATTTTCCGGAAGCCAGGTTCAATCGGTTCAATTCCCATCAGCTTACGGGGAATGATGTTGGCTGGTACGGCTCCCCAGGCATGGTTCCAGTCCTGGTTTGGTTTGTATTTATTATCCCACGCTTCGAGCGAAATGGTTGAACCAACCCGGATCATGTTGTACCAGCTTCGGTCAGAAGTTGACGTAAGTAAAGCCAATCCGTAATCCGCATTATTGCTATCATAAACAGCATCAAGCAGAAACTGCGAACCATATACGCTGCATGCCATTCCGCGTGACTGCACAAATTTGCTGATTTTTCCAGTTTGCTTTTCAGGAGAAAGCCCAAAAGCGAGCGGGAACATATTGCCATGTAATGAAGCATGATCCGTTCCGATTCCATCCAAATAAACACCCCGCTTTTTATCCAGCAGCTTTTCATTAAAAGAGGTCTTTAGTTTTTGTGCTTGTGCAACAAACAGTTTTTCGTCAGCTGATTCCCCAATTGTTGCCGCAATTTTACCTATCAACTCCAATGCCCTGAAATGGTAAGCGTTCACAACCGTATTCACTTCCTTAAATACAAAACCATCTGTTTCACCAGGTTCATTCTTTCCAAGACCCAGTATTCCGGTTTGCGGCCAATCTACAATGTCTTTCAGGGTTCCGTTGAAATGAATCGATTTTAAAACGTCAGGCGTTACTTTGCCTGTCTTGGTACTTATAAAACCTGAATTGTCGGCCAATTGTAATAGTGCTTTCGCTTTCAGGTCGGCGTAAAAATGTCCGAGCGATAATTGATTGCCGGTGTAGAGGTAGTCGTTCCAGGCCATCAGCACTGACTGTAAAATCCACTCCGTTGGCCAGGTTGGCCGATGAATAAGGTATTCGTGCGAATAACGAGCCATGCTGTATTCGCGGGCAACACCGTAATGTCCAAGCTGATTGATGTAAGCATCGGCTTCATAAGGAATACGTTCGCGGTCGCCATCAACATAAACACCTGCAAATGAGGTTGCTTTAATTGAGTATTTGCACAAGTCCCAAACCTGGTTGAGTACCGTATCCGAGCTTGAAAAATAGGATTCTGTCTCATCGAACGGATAAAAAACCGTTTCCTGAACAATTTGAGTTTTAGAGACTGGTTCATCGTATCCTTCCAGTTCACAATACCTGAAAGGGGTCACTTCGCCAATATACGCTGGCATCAGAATGGCTTGCGGTCCGGTATTCCGTTTATCCTTCGAAATGACAATTGTATAGGTATTCCACCCCTGCATTAATGCAAGTTTGTAAACCGAATAACGGATCGTACCACCGGGAATTCTGTTGATTCTTCCGTCCTTTTGCGCTTCACCTAAGTGAATGAGAATCGTGTCGTGTTCTGCTTTGCCGAGTAATGTCACCCGAATACGGCCAAAAGCAGCTTTCCCGAAATCGATGAAAGAAGTTGAAGGTGAAATAGTTTTTATGAAAACAGGATTTACATCACGCTTTTGCAAAGGATAACGGGCGGTAGCATATTCAGCTTGTGTAGCAGCAGTTCGGAACTGTGTAGTTTGAGAAAACGGTGATTCGACGCCGTGATTGTCCCAAGTTTTTACTTTCCAGAAGTAGACGGAATTGGGTTCAAGTGCCTTTCCGGAATAGACAACATTGACAGACTGGTCGGTGTTGGTTTTGCCGGAATCCCAAAAATCGCCAGTCTCTTTATTGATGTTTTCAAGGCTGGAGGCCACGATGATCCGGTAACCAGTCTGCAATATATTATTCTGACTTGAATTAACGATCCAGCCGAAGAAGGGCTGTTTTTGGGCGATCTCAGAAAACTGAAAATTTTCAGAAAGTGAATTTGCCTGGTATAATGAAGGATTAACCGGGTAACCGTTTGAAAAAACCTGCCCGGCATGTGCTAAAAAATTGAGGGTAAGACCGGATGGCTGGTCTTTTTCAGATGTGGCACTTTGTAGCTGAAAATTCACACCACAGACAAGAAGAAGCAGAAGTATTCCACGACTAATTTCCCGTATAGGTTTTAGAAATTGTTTCATAAATAGTTAGTTACTCGAAGTTAAAAATACACTCTTTGAAAAGACCGGATCTGTTTTAAGACAGAAATAGGTATCCCTTTAGCAAAAACAGGGACAGCCTTCATTAAAGATGTCCCTGTTTAAAAGTCAAATGTAACGTTTATTTACCGTGTCCAACCTGGATTTTGATCCAGTTTTTCATCCTTATTTGTATCGATCACTGTTTGAGGAATCGGCCACAAATTGTAGTTAAAAGTCAAGGTTGCTGCTGCTTCAGGCCAGTATGCATACTTCTTAATGCGGTCAACAGCAATTGTTCCACCCATACGCAGCAAGGTGTTCCAGCGACATTCTTCATAAACAAGCTCACGTGAGCGTTCGTCAAGAATTGTGTTGAAATTGTCATCCATATCACCGGCAGTGACTAAATAGGTGCATTGAGCACGACTGCGAAGCAGATTGATATCCGCTGCAGCACCTGTTTTGTCGCCACTCCGCTGTTTTGCTTCAGCACGAAGGAGAATTGTTTCAGGTAGCCTGATAAAATAATCATCGCGGAACAAATTGCTCCTGTTTTCACCATCGGCTAATCCTGTGTAGCTATCAGTAGCAATCTTGCAGGAAACAGGAAAGCAAAGACTTTTATTGTTCGCATTGGTTGTCGCATCCGTACTTCCATTGTACATTTCACTCCATGGAATATCCTTTTTGAAATAAGCAGATGTTGCTACATTACCTTTAAATCTTCTGCGGTAAACAACATCAGAATTACGGATATCAGCGCTCCACTTATCCGTGTAGACGGCATCCCTTGTATACATGGTTGGCATTATTTGTACAATACCACGTCCTCCAACATCTTCGAGTGTTCCCGTCAGATGATTCTTTACACCGTCGCGAAAAACAGCACCATAAGTTCGGGAATAAGGCAATTTTGAGCTCTTGTCTTCCGCTTTATAGGCAGCATAATCAACTTGTATGGCCCAGACAGATTCTGTATTTCCTTCCTGATAGTTGACATTGCCTTCCTGAAACATGTCCCAATAATAGTTGGTATTCTGCTTTAAAGTATCAACCGGTGTGGCTGTATTACCTGCCTGATATACAGGAAAGGAAATTGTGGATAAACTCTTGCGTGCACCAAACCGTGCTTTGACTAATGAATAGGTTCCTCCATCAATAACCTTATTCGCAAAAGTGATAGATTTTGCGAAAGCTGCAGTAGCTTCACTTGCTTTGGCATCGGCAGCCAGTTGAGTACCCATGGCCAGGTAAAGTTCTGCAAGGTTATGCTGACAGGCGCCTTTTACAAGACGGCCACCAATTGCAGTCTTTTCCGGAAGATCAGTTTCTATTGCTTCCATCTCGGTTATGGCAAACTGATAGGTTTCAACCCTTGTTGAACGTTTATAATCATACTTTGGAACTGTAGAGATATCAGTAACAATGGGTACACCTCCAAAGAGCTCAGCCAGATTGCGGTAAGCAAAAGCACGGAAAAACCTTGCCTGTGCAACTGCATAAGCTTTTTCGGCAGGCGATGACCATGCTATCTGCGGTAATTCCGCAGCGTACAACGCAAGGTTAGCGCGTGAGATCACATAATACCAGGTAGTATAATTTTCGTAGAAACTACCGTTATCAGGATTGATAAGACCATAATTGTTAAAAGTAGCTCCTTTACGGATACTGGCCACATCAAACATATCGGTTCCATTACCCCTGAAAACAAAAATCCATCCCTGCTCATTCGGATTTGCCCATAAATCGCGTAAATGGGAGTAAATCGAAACCAATACCTGATCCACCTGAGCGGAGGTAGAGAAAGCGTTGTCAACGGTGTAAAATGTTGACGGTTTCTCTATTAGGAAATCTTCATCGTTACAGCTAACTATACTGATAGACAGTAGCAGAATCCAAATTCCAACTATATATTTTATCTTTTTCATATCTATGTCGTTTTAAGTAATGATTAGAAACTGATATTTGCACCAATCGAATAAGTTGAAGGAACCGGGAAGGTGTTTTCACGTACAGGAGTTCCAACTTCGGGGTCTCCTCCATACCAATTGGTTTTTGTCGCCAGGTTTTTAGCACTTATAAAGACTTTCAACGAATTAATACTAGCTGCTTTCACCCATGGTTGACGGAATGTATAAGCCAATGTAACGTCTTGTACCCGTACAAATCCCCGTGACTGAAGTGCCAGATAACGACCATCTCCTGTAAAATAGGCTGATGGATACACATTGTTTTTGTTTTCAGGTGTCCAGTAAGGTTTCGATGTCATGTTGTCATTGAAACGGCCGGTTCCCGAAGTCATATAGGCAGCGGTATTACTTTTCATAAAGTAGTTATTTCCGCCAAATGAACCTGTAACCATTGCATAAAATTCGAAATTTTTATAGCTCAGAGTGTTACTCATATTGAGCTTGAAGTTTTCTTTATCATAACCCAAAATTTTACGATCGGCAGCTGTAATTCCGGCAACTCCGTCAAGATCTTTGTATTTCGGAGCTCCGGCTGCGGCGCCCGTCAATGCAATGTAATCGATATCTGTCGCCTGCACAATTCCATCCTGTTCGTAGCCGTAAATAGCTCCAAGCGATTTTCCGATGAATCTGGAGTTCGCAATATCATCATCTTCTTTTCCATCGCCATTCTTATCTTCGCCATAAAGATGCACCAACTTATTCTTGTTTTTCCAGTAGGTAACTGTCGTATTCCAGGTTAAATCTTTAGTTTTAATATTGACCGATCTTAAGCTTATTTCAACACCCGCATTATTAACTTGCCCCAATGAAGCAAGGATCGTTTTAAAACCTGTCATTACAGGAATATTCCGGGTGAAAATCTGATCAGTTGTCTGCGACGAATAAACATCAAAATCAATGAAAAGTCGGTTGTTTAACCAGGCAGATTCAAACCCGGTGTTCCAGGTTGAAGTTGACTCCCAACCAAGGTCGGAGTTACCAAGTGTATTCTGGTATAAACCATAATTTATTTTCCCCTGAGCATCTGAATATTCATACCTGATATTCCCTGATGTACCATTGGCAATTGTCGATAAAGTACCATAAGGACCAACACCCTGGCTACCATTTTGTCCCCATGAAAGTTTTAATTTCAAACTGTTCAGTGGAGTATAATTTTTTAGGAACGTTTCGTTCGAAATCTTCCATGCTCCGCCAAATGCAGCAAAATCGGCCCATTTATTATTTGCGCCAAATACAGATGCCCCATCACGACGATAAGAAGATGTAACGAAGTATTTATCATTAAATGAATAACTTAAACGACCCAAATACCCGATATTGGCACGTTCTGTTATGTTTACATTCACTTTTTGAACAGTTGCCTTTGCAAGGCCCCACACTCCAAGAGTTGTATTTCCGTTGGCAGCAAAATCCGATCCGATTGAATTAACCTGCTCATAGCGGAGATAATCTCTGGTTGCCACCAATGTTGCTTCAATGCTGTGTTTTTTAAACGTGTTTTTATAATTCAGAATATTATCCAACACATAACTGAAAGTCTTGTTATTATCTATATTCCCATTTGCACTGGTCAACAAACCAACCACTGTTGCAGGCGAATATCTTGCCAGACCCTCACCTTCTTTAATAAAGTAGTTTTCATTCGTAAAGTTTCCAGATTGATTCTGATCAAGGTTCGTCAGAACATTCAACCTGTAATTCAATCCTTTCACCCATGGGCAATCAATTAAAAGATAAGCATTCAGCCTAAAATTATTTCGCACATCCATATTATCGCGAGTACCATTCTGAACGCCCCACATCGGATTCATTGAAGATTGTGTATACGGGTATTTTTCAAGGTTACCCTGATCATCGCGATAATTCACACCATATGGAGACATGGTTTGCGCTTCACCTACATTGGCTGCAAAACCTGAATAATCTCTTCTCGAAAAACTGCCATCAATACCTATTTTCAGCCAGTTGGTAATCGTTGTATTTACTTTACCCAACAACGAAATCCTGTTGAAATCATCGCCCTTCACAATTCCTTTATTGTTGTTGTAAGATGTCGACAAATAGTAGTTGACATTTTGAGTCGCCCCGGAAACTGCCAGTTGGTAGTCCTGAATCACCCCGGTACGTGTAACCTGATCGAGCCAATTGGTTTCGGTTCCGGCAGCAAGATTGGCCAATTCACCGGTTTTCATCCAGTTAGTCGAACCCTCGGCATATTTATTTCGGGCATTTACAACACTAATCCATTCTGTTCCTTTCATCATCTGAGGTTGATTTTGCCACGTTTGAACGCCTGCAGAAGTATTGAATGTAATAATAGGCTTACCAATTGCCCCCTTTTTGGTTGTGATGGCGATTACACCATTTGAAGAGCGGGATCCGTATGCAGCAGCCGAAACAGCATCTTTAAGGATGTCATAGGTGGCAATATCATTGGGATTGATATCGCTCAGGCTTCCCAGGTAAATGACTCCATCGAGTACGATCAACGGATCGTTGTTGCCGCTGATTGAATTCTGACCACGGATTTCCATGGATGGTTGTCCTCCGGCGCTGTTGGTAGCACCGATACTCAAACCGGCCACATTTCCCTTTAACGATTCCAGCGCATTGAGATTCGGAGCGAGCGACACCATTGAATTTTCCATTTTAAGCGAACTGACAGAACCGGTATAATCCTGACGTTTGGCAGTACCATATCCGATAACAATTACTTCGTCGATAGCCAGTTTATCTTCTTCCAAGATAACATCAATGGTCAGCTTTCCCTGAACGGCAATTGTCTGGGCTTTCATCCCAACAAACGAAAACTGCAACGTTGCATTTTCAGGTATGTTAGTTATTGAATAATTACCGTCAACATCTGTAATAGTTCCATTGGTGGTTCCGATTACAACAACTGCCACACCCGGAAGTGATGCTCCGGTTTGATCACTTACTTTACCCTTGATTTTTCGTTGAGCATCCTGTGGAAGCTTCATGTCCGTAGGTGAGATCACAATCTGTCTGTCGTAAACAGCATATTTGGCTTCCTGATTGGCGAACAAACGGTCGAGTACCGAACTAATCTGTTCGTTGGTGGCCAGAATATCTACTTTTCGCTCAACATCAATCAAATCGTTGTTGTACAAAAAATAAAATTCACTTGATCGCTCAATTTCCTTGAGTACTTGTTTTACTGATGTTTGGTTTAATTTTAGCGATACCCTTGCAGTTTGGGAATAGGTACCAGTGGCTAAAAGGTTGAAAGTTGAAAACAGGATCAGTATCAGCGTAATTTTCATAGCAATTAATCCTTTCTTTAATACGGCATATCTGTTGCCGTCCGGAGAATAGTTTCCGAATTTTTTCATATTTTTGCTTTGTTAAATGTTCGTTAATTATTTTATTGTGTAGAATAGAAGACATTTAATCTTAACGGGGGGTGCGCCAACACTTTCCCGTTATTTTTTTTCATTGCATTTATACCATAGGCTACTCGTTTAAAGTTTATCTTTTTGTTAGTTAATAATAATCTCCCGTTTCGAATACGAATTATCTGAAAGCCTTGTAGATTGCTTTATCTGATATCGAATCGGAGATGATTTGCTTAGTAAATCAAGCACTTGCTCGATTGGTTCATCCGTAAAGGTAGCTGTAAACCGATACTCCTTTAGTTCAGTATTGTTTATTTTAACAGTAACATTGTACCAGTTCCCTAATTTTTCGGATACATTTTCAATCGGATCGTTGAAGAAAACCAATTTGCCATCTTTCCATCCAATAAATTTATCGAGATCTTCTTCTGCAGATATATTGATTGCTTTATCTTTCGTGTGAAACACGGCATGATCCGATGGCTTTAGTTCTGCAACTTGTTTTGAAATCCCGTCAGATTCTGTTTCCAGAATAACTTTACCATGGACAAGGGTGGTATTGATCTCTTTAGATTCCGGATAAGCCTGAAGATTGAATGCTGTTCCCAGAACCTTTATATTGATTTCACTCGTCTTCACAATAAATGGCTTAGATGGATTGGTGGTCACCTCAAAAAAGGCCTCCCCTATTAATTCCACTTTCCGGGAATTATTTGAAAATTGAATTGGGAAAATCAGCTTACTGCCCGAATTAAGGAAAACGGTTGTCCCATCGGGAAGCTGAAACTTTGTACGGGTACCGAATATGGCAGAAACCTCCTGCATCATCATCGGTTGTTCACTTATGACAGGCATTGGAACAGAAGTATAGTAATGGATATATGCTGCCGAAAATACTCCAGCCAAAATAAATACGGCAGCAACTCTTTGCAAAATGTTGAATATATTTAGCTTGCGGGGAAATAACCGAATCCTGGTTTTTTTCAGTGCACTTTCAACGTCAATTGTTCCATTTCCAATTTTTTGTTCCGATTCTTTCCAAAGCAGCTGGTAATCTTCAAATATTTTACGGTCAATAGGATTCAATTCCAGGTGGTTTTTCAACTCCAACTGCTCAGATTCAGTAAGGTTGCCACTAAGATATCCAGTCATTAATAAGTGAATGTTCTCTTGCATATTTATTCCGTAAAAATTTTGCTTAAAAAAGGTTCAACAAATACTGGTAAGCTCACCAGTATTTTTGGGCACATTCATTTCATTTTTCTTCAAGACGTATTTCCGCACCTTATACCCTATATCATTTGTGAATTTTTTCAGTATTTTTTTATTGAAACCGGAACATGTTGTTTACTTTGCACAATAAATTGGTACATCAAAAAAACGATCTATTTTTGCAACCATTAAAACTAACAGTCCCAAAACTTGGAAATGAAATTGGAAAACGAGGATAATGACCAATTCTTGTTTGCTCAGATGCACCTGGGGAAAGAGGAATCTTTCGATTTCATTTTCAGGAAGTATTACAAGGTTTTAGTGGTTCAGGCAATACGGTTTGTACACGATCAGGATTCTGCACAAAGCCTGGTTCAGGATTGTTTTATAAAATTTTGGGAAAAAAGGCGGGAGATATCCGGTGTCGGGAATCTTTATTCCTATCTGTTTTTTATGATGCGTAACCGATGTATTGACCATTTGAGGGAGCAGCACCGGAACAATCATTTTCTGATTACCAGTCAGACAGATATTCCGGAATACTTAGCGGAGGAAAAGATCGATGCGAACGATCTAAGTTCCCATTTATGGCAGGAAATAGCGAAACTACCCGATCGCTGTCGTAAAGCATTCGAATATAGCAGAATAGATGGATTAACTTATCCGCAGATCGCCAAAAAGATGGGGATTTCCAACAAAGCAGTTGAAGCGCTTGTAAGCAGGGCATTGAAATCATTACGCACCAATCTGATTGATCTTTTGGGTATTTTGTTACTTTTCCTATGATAGTAGATGGAAGTCAATTCCAAACTGCCCCACAAAAGCATATTACACCCCTGCTTTGCATTCCCTTTCAAAAAGGCTACATTTGAAGACTCAAAATTATAGTCATGACAGGTTTTATCAAAACAAAATACCATCTTCAATCTCTCTGCTGCGGAGAACGTTTCGAAGACCGCAACTGGGAATTAAATTGTCCGAATAACGACGAGCCGAGCCTCATCCGCGCGATTTACGACAACAAACAATTAATTGTAGATGAATCGTTACCGGGATTGTACAAATTTGCTTCATGGCTTCCGATTTCCAAAACATTGAAGGGATCGGGTGCGCCCGTGACCTTTAAAAGTACAGCACTGGCAAATAAGTTAGGATTAACAAATCTGTACATTACTTTTAACGGTTACTGGCCCGAAAAAGGGGCAATGATGGAAACCGGTACCTTTAAAGAGTGTGAAGCCTATTCTGTATGCGCCCGTCACAACGAGAATACTAAAGGGGTAATGGTGGTGGCATCGGCTGGAAACACTGCACGCGCCTTCGCTAAAGTTTGCTCCGATAATAAAATACCCGTACTAATTTGTGTTCCAAAGGATAATCTGAATGCCTTATGGTTCGCTCAGAAAATCGATCCGTGTGTGAAACTGATTGCAGCAGAATCCGGAGGAGATTATTTTGATGCAATTCACCTATCGAATCTTGCCTGCCATATTGAAGGATTTTATCCGGAAGGGGGCGCAAAGAATGTAGCCCGTCGCGATGGAATGGGAACCACTGTATTATCAGCAGTTACCACAATCGGAAAGATTCCGGATCTCTATTTCCAGGCCATTGGAAGTGGAACGGGTGCCATTGCTGCCTGGGAAGCCAACCTGCGGTTCCTTGAAGACGGACGTTATGGCAACAACAAAATGAAATTCATGCTGTCGCAGAACGCTCCTTTTCTTCCGATAAAAGAGGCATGGGATGCCGATTCGCGACAGATGCTTCCGATTAACGATCAGGAAGCCAGGAAACAGGTGGAAGAAATCGTTGCGAAGGTTTTATCGAACAGAAAACCACCCTACAGCATTGTTGGCGGATTGTACGATGCGATGAAAGATGCCGGAGGCGAAATTTTCGCAGTAACAAACCAGGAAGCTGCAAATGCAGCACAATTATTTTTGGAAACAGAAGGGAATGACATTGAACCGGCTGCATCAGTAGCCGTTGCATCGCTCATTCAGGCAGTTAACGAAGGCAAAATTGAAAAAAATGCCACGATCATGCTGAATATCACAGGTGGCGGAATTGAAAAATTCAAACGTGAAAACAAAATAACTTATTTGGATCCGTTAATGATATTTCCGCTCAACCCTGATCCACAATTTGTATTCGAAAAAATAAAAAGCCTTTTCTGATTTATTGGTTTATAAATATCGATTTGTAGTTCAAATATGGTTTCGACCTTAGAATTTACTTCTTTTTTTTATATACGGATACTGTCTGCAATCTTTGCTTTTGCCTTAGTCTTCATACTATGGAAAAGAAGAGATTCAGATGGGGTTATTTTTCTGATTCTCTTCGAATTTGCAGCATCGCTGTGGGCTTTAAGCGATGGATTTGAACATGCGGCTACAACTTTACCGCTAAAAATAATGTGGTCGCAAATCGGCTATATCGGTTCGGCCACCGCAACCATTTTTTTTCTCCTTTTTACGCTTTCCTATACTCAGTTTAATAAATACATCAACCCGTTTTTCGTCAGTATACTAATGGCGATTCCGGTAATCACAATCATTCTCGTTTTCACCAATTCGCACCATCAGTTAATATGGAAATCTGTTGATTTCTATTCTGATACCAACGAAAGTACTTACAATTACGGGAAGTGGTTCTGGTTATATGTATTATACGAATACATGGTATTAATCAGTGCTATTATAATCCTACTTTTTAGCACATTCCGGTTTTATAAGATCTATAAAATACAATTAATTTACCTTATTATTGCCTCTACTCTCCCGCTTACAACCAGTATCTTATACGTATTTAAGCTTCTTCCTCTCCGTGCTGATCTCACACCGATCGCATTGATCTTCTCGGGAATACTTTCCGCCTTTGGAATTTACTTTCAACGCATGTTTGAAGTGGTACCAGTGGCAAGAATACAAACAATCAATAATTTAAGCGATGGAATTATTGTAGTGGACATGGATGACCGGATTGTAGATGTAAATCAGGCTTTTGTCAATATCATCAATGCCAGCAAGGGAGAAATTCTTGGTCGTCCGTTTAGAAGATTCAGCAAGCTGTTTTTAGACGAAGAAACCGAACAATTAACGGATAGTGAATGTCTTACAGAAACAACAATACGAACAGCTAAGGGGGTGAAGCACTTTGAGGTAAAATATAATCCCGTTACCAATAGTAAACATCACCTGATTGGCAGAATCTTTCTTCTGCACGACATTTCAATCAGAAAGAATGCTCTTGATGCTGCTGTAGAATCAAATATTCTTTTAAAGAACGAAATACTTGAAAACGAAAGACTGATTGCTGATCTCGATGCGTATGCCCGATCAGTAGCCCATGACCTTAAAAATCCAATCGGCGGGGTAATAGGACTTACTGACTTCATAAAAGAAGATATCTTGAATCAAAAGCAGGAGCAAGCCTTTGAACTACTTGATATATTGAATGAACAGGGCCATAAGATGCTTACGATTGTTGATGAACTGCTTTTATTATCACGAATCAGGAAAGAAGATGTTCTACCTGTTCAAATCGACATGCACTCAATTGTTAAAGCAGCTATTAACAGGCTTGGGCAACAGGTAAAAGAACGTGGTGCAAAATTCAGGATTCCGGAAAATTGGCCTGTTGTAAAAGGAAATCCGCAATGGATTGAGGAGGTTTGGGTCAATTTGATCAGCAACGCCATTAAATACGGAGGAGATCCACCTGAAATAGTGATCGGGACAGATAAGATGCTAAATGGATGGAACCGGTTTTGGATTCAGGATAACGGGAACGGACTTCCTGCAGAATTATATGAAAAATTATTCGCCGATTTCGAAAGACTTGGACAGCAAACTATTGAAGGTCATGGACTCGGTCTATCGATCACCAAGCGGATTATCGAAAAGTTAGGGGGACAAGTTCTGGTCTCCAGCAAAAACATACCCGGTAAAGGATGTATCTTTAGTTTTACGTTACCCGAAATGAGTATTAAACCCCGGACTATTTAAACCGCTTTAAATCTGACAGAATAACACTGTAGGATCAAATGCTACTTACAATTTCGAATACAGACCTCTTGAAGCAACAAAATCTTGACATGGGTAAGATTGAGTAGAACACCAGGTGCAATTATAACAAATTAGGGATGGGAAAATGCCATTTGACATGTCTGCAACCCTGGTAAAATCCTTCTTTCCGCCATTTTCTTTTACAAAATAATTTTGCCACTAAAAACTCATCCACCTGAAAAAACCATAAGTCTTTGCCTACATGCATCATAGACGGAATTTAAACAACCATAATCAATAAAATTATAATTCTATCGATACGCATACCAATGGTTTATAAACACTTAGACCTACTATTTATATCCTCAATCAATGTGTTACCATATGTTAATTTTGTGATGCTTATAATCCTTACATCCAATATGTACCTGCGGAATTGAAAATACCAAATTTCAGAAGATAATATTTGGCGAAAATGTTATATAACATGTCATTTCAAGGTCTTTAAATATATATAGCTCTATTTCTGCTCATTAATTAATTTGCAATCGATTGCATTTCATTCTTCCCTCAAAAAAAAAAATATTGGCTGTTGTACCAGATAAGAATATGATATCTTCGCCGTGTACCTGAACGACTCTTAACGCAAATCATTAATGACTGAATTTCAAACACATAAACACATTATGCGAAAATGAATTGTTACGAATTATTAACGAAAATTAACTAAATGGACATGTATGAAAAATAATGCGATGCAAATATTTTTCCGAAAGAGGCGTTTTCTACTCTTTGCAACTTTCTTAATAGTTGGGCTTTCCTTTTTATCCCAGCTTAGTGCTACGGCACAACAAAAAACTATTTCTGGTACAGTAATTGGCGATGATAAAGTGCCGATTCCAGGTGCTTCAATTGTTATAAAAGGGACAACCATCGGTACAGTTACCGATTATAACGGTAATTTTTCGCTGAAGGTTCCTGTTTCGGCCAATATTCTTGTATTTAGTTTTGTAGGACTTACTTCGAAGGAAATTCCAGTAGGTACGACGACTACTTTTAATGTTGTTCTCTCAGAAAGCAGAACCGGCTTAGACGAGGTTGTGGTGGTAGGTTACGGAACACAGAAGAAAGAAACCATGGTTGGAGCTGTTTCGCAAGTCGGCGGTTCTGCATTGATGCGTTCAGGAACCTCTAATGTTACGAGTACACTTGCCGGTAAACTTTCGGGTGTATTAACGATGCAGGCTACTGGTCAGCCGGGAAGTAATGACTCAGAAATTGTAATTCGTGGTTTATCAAGCTGGAATGGTTCAGCGCCGCTTGTATTGGTCGATGGTGTAGAACGTGACTTTAAAGACCTGGATCCAAACGAAGTAGAAACAATAACCGTTTTAAAGGACGCATCTGCGACTGCTGTATTTGGGGCAAAAGGTGCTAATGGTGTTATCATTGTAAATACAAAACGCGGGAAACTGGGTAAGCCGGTACTCGATATATCTGCATCATATGGTTTGCAAAGTGCAACACGTGTTCCGGATCATATCGATTCTTATACAACAATGAATGCATATAATTACGGATTGAAGAACCAGGGTCGTTTCTCTGAAATTATGTCAGATGAGATTTTAAATGAATACAAAAATCCTTCAACCCCTATTAAAGGACTTCAATATCCCAATGTGGACTGGTTCGATGTGATGACAAAGGATTTTGCCCCTACAACAAATGTCAACTTCAATATCACAGGCGGAACCGAATTTATCAAGTATTTCTGTTCCCTGGGTTATCTTCACGAAGGTGACCTATTTAAATCGAAATCGGAAGGTTACCTCGATCAAAGTTACAAGTACGACAAAATAAATTACCGTGCGAACTTAGATTTTGCATTGACAAAAACAACCGCGCTAACCTTTAACGTGGGTGGGGATTTTAGTATCCAAAACCAACCAAAGACAGCACCCTGGCGTAATTTATACCAGACAAGTCCTTCGAGATTTCCAGCCTATTTCCCCGCATGGGCACTGGACCTTATTCCCGATACCGATTACCCTGATGCTACTGGAGATCGTTTAGCTTTCCAAATGGCCGAATATACAGGTAATCCCTACAATCTTATGAATCAGGGGGATTTTAACCAGTATACCGATTCGAAACTTTTCAGCGATTTGGTTTTAGACCAGAAACTCGATTTCATTACACAAGGTTTGTCGGTAAAAGCGAAAGTAGCATTGAGTACATATTATAAAATGCGCACGCTTTATTCAGATTATTCATTGCCTAAATACAGTCTTGATTATTCGAAAATCGGAACAACCAGTAATCCATGGTTGCGTGAAAGTCAAAATACTGAAGTTTACATTCAGCCAGCTATCGACCTGAATGTTGGAGCTCTGGAAGGTGGTTATTACAGCGATCTCTACTATGAAGCTGCTGTGAATTATGCCCGTACTTTTGGAAATCACGGCGTTACAGGCCTCGCACTTTTCAATCGCCAACAGAAGAACGCAGGTACAGAGTTTGCCTATTTCAACGAAAGCTGGGTAGGCCGCGCAACTTACAACTACTCGCAAAAGTATTTGCTTGAGGTAAACGTAGGTTATACAGGTTCTGAAAGATTTGCTCCATCTAACCGTTTTGGGTTTTTCCCATCAGGTGCAATCGGATGGGTACTATCAGAAGAGACTTTCTTCAAAAGTGCACTACCTTGGTTCAGCAAGCTGAAAATCCGTTATTCCGATGGTCTGGTGGGAAGTGATAATGCTCCCGAAAGATGGTTATACCAGAGTAGCTATTTTACCGACAGCGCGAGTAAAATAAGGGAAGATAAAATTGCCAATTCCACCTCCATGTGGGAAAGTGCACACAAAAGGGATTTAGGTTTTGAACTTGGATTTCTTAAAAATGATCTAACATTCAACATTGACCTCTTTAATGAGGACCGCTCGGATATGTTATTAACCCCACGGACTGTTACATTCCTTGTAGGCAATACTTTCAAGTCTTTGAATCTCGGAAAGATGAAGAAACACGGGATTGAAATCGAAGCTGAATACCACAAAAAAGTTACCCCCGATTTTCAATATAATTTCAGGGGAGTTTTTGGATACAACGATAACAGGGTTGTTTTCAAGGATGACTTACCTTATGCTCCTGAATACAAGAAGGATGCCGGCAAACCTTTGGGAGCACAGACAGGTGGTACACTATTGGCAGGCAATGGGTATTATACCAGCATTGATGACATCATGAATAATCCTTCTCCAATCGCTTTTACTGGTTTAAATGTTGGAGATTATAAATTTCTTGATTATTCAGCTGACGGAGCAATCAACAATATGGACCAGGCACCGATTAAAGGTAATCTTTATCCGCCGATCACCTTCTCAATGGGTGGCGGATTTACATATAAAAATTTCGATTTCAGCTTGTTATTCCAGGGAAATACCGGCAAATATGTCGATTTCAATCAATCATACGAAAACGAATTTACCAAGGGAACCTGGCGTATTCATGAATCACAGCTTGATTACTGGACGCCAACCAACCAGGATGCCAATCACTCAACGCTACATTATGTAGGTACCGGTGATGCAGCTTTACTGATGTGGGGTGGTGGTGAGGCAGACAGGGGTTATGGAATCAAAATCCAGGACCGCTTCTGGAGAAACGCTGACTATGTCAGGATAAAAGAAATCTATGCAGGATATACCATTCATTCAACTTATCTTGACAGAGTAACCGGCATCTCAAACTTTGTGGTTTATGCTTCAGCAAACAATGTTTATACGTTCACCAAGCTAATAGAAGGTGATCCTGAACGCAAAGATTTCCAACAAGGTTTCTATCCTCAGTTGATGACACTGAAATTAGGATTAAAGATTGTCTTTTAAAATATAAAAATGAAAAAAATGAAAAGGTATACTATTAAGACACTCGTTTTATTCATGTCCTTGTTTTTTCTCGGTTCATGCAAGGATTACCTCGACAAAGCACCTGATGCGGGACTTACGGAAAACCAAGTATTTGAAAAACAAGCAAGTTTCAAATTGTTTTTCGAGGCAGCTTACAGTGGCACGACTTATCAAGCGTCAAATAATACATGGTACAATGTAAATATACGCACAGGCTATCCGCTTTGGATCGCCATGTGGGATCAAAAAACCTTGTTCGATGCACTGACTGAAATAGCAGATGCCGGGCGCCTATTTCGTGTTCAGGACTGGAAACAGGGCCAGATGGGTGCTACCGCCAATATGATGACCACTGATTTGGCAAGGCGTCCGATTCAAAAGGCTATGTTTTCGGTGATCAGGATCTGTAATATTGCATTGGCAAATGTGGATAAGGTAAAAGATGCAACTGAAGATGAAAAGGAAGATTTTAAAGGTCAGGCCTATTTTCTCAGAGGTTATGCACATCTTACATTGATCAACTATTGGGGACCAATGCCACATTTAGCTCGTGTTATTGGTGAAGACCCGTCAGGTTGGGATCTTCCGAGACCAACGAGAAGTCAGGCTTACAGAAATGTAGCACTTGATATGGACAGTTCATTTGTATGTTTTACAAAGGCAAGCTTAAGTTCAACAAGTAAAATCAGACGTGATGCAGGACCTGGAGAATCGGGTCACCTTGCTGATCCGTTACAAGATCGGCCGACGGGGAATTCAGCGAAAGCAATTAAAGCGCGTGCATTGCTATATGCCGCCAGCCCTCTTAATACCCCCAACTCGACAAAAGACTGGGAAGACGCAGCCGCAGCAAACTGGGAAGCAATCCAGCTTGCCCTGGACAGTAAATATGCTTTATTGCCAATGTCTCAATATTCAGATAATTACCTCGCCAAATACAGCAATGAACAATTGTTTGCATGGTATTATGGTAACGGTTTATCCAATACATCTGGTGATCTCCAGGGTCTGTTAAGCGGCACAATTGGCAACCGGACAACCGGTAACTCAGGCGAATGCCCTACTCAAAATATGATTGACAAATTTGAGACAAAATGGGGTGAATCACTCGTTACAGCTGAAGACCGTGCTGCAGCTACAGCGGCTGGTCATTACAAGGAGCAAGATCCTTATGCAAACCGCGACCCCCGTTTTTATAATTCTATTGTTTATAATCAGGCACCTATTGTATATACAGCTTACCAGAACAAGGCTCAGATCTGGTATCAGATCGATGCAAACGGTGGAACTATTTGGGGAGAACACAGGAATGAAATAAAATATGCAGGATGTACACACACGGGTTATTACACAAAGAAACACATTGGAGATGTATCTGGCGGGAACACTAGTTACAAGCCTTATATGACAGATCCGATCATCCGTCTTGCTGAATTGTACCTGAACTACGCTGAAGCGGTCAACGAGGCTTACGGACCTACAGGTATGGCGCCGGGCGCAAGTTTAACTGCAGTTGATGCTATTAACCTGATCCGGAACAGGGCAACGTTGCCAAATCTTAATTCCAAATACACGGGAAGCAAAGATATCTTCAGGAGTAAAATCAAAATTGAACGTACAGTCGAACTTTGTTTTGAGGGATTTCATCACTATTTTGACATTCGCAGATGGAAAGATGCACCAATCGTAATGGGACAAACATTAATGGCGATGGAAGCCTTAAAAGTTCCCGTTAGTTCTACGTATCCAACAGGATTTAAATACACCCGCGTTCCACTTCCGGATAATCGTCAGGCGCGTTGGAAAGATGCGATGTATTATATTCCATTCGATACAGATGATTACTACAAAATGAAGAATTTTGACACCAGCCTGAATCCGGTTTGGTAATAATAAACTGTGAAAATTAAAAATATGAGATACCAATATATTATTAAAGATTGTATGTATGCCTTATGCTGCATCTTTTTCCTCAGTTTTGTTTTTATAGGAACTGCCTCAGCTCAGATTGCTAAAGAGAAAAAGGTGAAAACTGTGAGTATAAATCTGACAGTTACAGATGAAAACGGAGCAGCGGTTCCCAAGGTAAATGTGGTTGTAGGTGAAGGACTAATACATACCACAACCGATGCCGAAGGAAAATCCAGTTTTAATGCCAAAGCCACTGAAAATGTTTCTTTTTCATTGCACGGTTTTGAGAAAAAGGTGACAAATGTAGAGACTTTGCTTACGGATGGCAAGATAGTTTTGAAAAAAGCAATTCTTTTTAAAACAGCTGAGGATCTGATCCAGCTACCTTTTGCTACGGGTTACAAAAGAACGGCAACCGGAGCTTACAATACACTGAACAGTTCCCAACTCGAAAAGTATCCTTCAAATGACCTCAGGAACGTGATGGTTGGTTTGGTTCCCGGATTGGATGTATCAGAACGTGAAGGGGCAACCGGATTAAATGCTGAAGAAACAAATGGTGCATATCGTTCTACAAATAAAGTGGACATGTATATGCGTGGATTTACTCCGATTTACATTATTGATGATATCAAGGTGGATTTTCCTCAAATGCCAATTGATCCGCAAGAGATTGAATCAGTTACAATCATCAACGATATCGTTGGAAAAGCGATGTATGGTTCGGAAGCGGCAAATGGAATTATTTTTATTAAAACCAAACGCGGAGTGAAGAATGACCGTATCATGAATGTAAACCTCGAAAAGGGAATCAGTTCCATCGATCGTTTTCCGGAATGGGTTTCAGGCGGTGATTACGCACGTCTTAACAACGTAGCACGCACAAACAGCGGATTGCCCGCCTTATACAGTGATGAAAAAATCGCAGGTTATGATCTGAATGATCCATACAATAAAGTGACACCAAATATCAATTTCAGGGACCTGATGTTGAAAAACACGAAATCCTATACGAAAATGAATGTATCCTCACGTGGAGGAAACGATGCTGTCCAGTATTTTGCATACCTTGGTTATTCAGGAGAGGGTGATATCTACAAAATAGGTGCTCCCGCAGATTACAACCGTCTGAATGCCCGTTCGAACATCGATGTAAAAGTCAATGATTTTGTAAAACTTAAGTTTAATTTTTTTGGTGGTCTTACCTTAAGGCGTTCAGCCAATTATGGGTACAATTCAAATTTTACCAATGAAGATGGAAATACCAATTCGGCACTTGACATTCAGGAATTTTCATCAGTTATTAATGAAATTACTTCGATCCCTCCGATTGCTTTTCCAATTCATGCCGCTGTTGATCCCATTTCAGGACTTCCCTGGTATGGCGTATCCTCATCATATAAAAGCAATCCGATCGGTAACATCTTAGACAATGGTTATTATACCGAAAAAGGGAGAACCGGTGCAACAAATGTAATTCTGGAATATGACCTGAAGAGTGTTTTGAAAGGTTTGAAATCAAAATCGTATGTCGGATTTAACATGTTTAATTCAACCCGTATTGGAAAAGCTGTAAGATATATCTCATATATCCCCACTCCTGTTGCAATTTTGGGAACAGATGGAACTCCGGTATTGGATGATCAAGGCAAACAAACTTATGACATTACGCTGACCAAAGCTGAGGATGGTACCTCACAGGCTGCTCTGGTAAAACTTCATGACTACTATTCACAGCAGCTTACCGCCTACCAGACATTGACATTTGAACGTTCTTTTGGAAAGAATGATGTTCTGACAAGTGCAACCTATACAATATCAAAGTATTTACAGGATCGAACCGAGGAACCTTTACGTCAGCAGAATGCCACATGGACAGGGATGTATACCTATGATAACAAGTACACGATCCAGGCAGTGATGGCTTACAATGGTTCATCAAGTTTTGTTAAGGGTAAACGCTATAAAATGTTTCCCTCAGTTGGTGCAAGCTGGGTCGTTACAGAAAGCCCGTCGAAAACGGTTAACTTCCTGAAAATCCGTGCTGAATACGGACAAATTGGTTACGATAACCTACTCAACAGCAACCAATATTTTATGGTTGCTGACCGATGGACGGCCAATAACTCAGGTTCTGTTTTTGGCCCGCATACTGCAAACAGGTGGTTTGGAAGTACGATTGACAGTGACAGGAGCTACAGAACAACCTATAACAGGATTGGTAATGAAAACCTGACATGGGAAACCCGTGAAGAAATCTCTGCCGGTTTTGATGCAATGCTATTTAATAATAAGCTTGCAATACAGGCGACCTATTTTAATATTATGCGCAACGATATTGTTGAACTCGTGGATAATTTTTTCCCTTCAGTATCAGGTTATCTGGCAAACCCCTATTACAATTTCGCAAAGACCAGTCACGAAGGGATCGAAATCGGTTTCCAGTATAGCGAAAAGATCGGTCCTGATCTTAATATTTCAGTGGGTGGTAATGTATCTACATTAAATACAAAACGGATTAAAGTGGATGAACTTGCTTACGAAAATGAATACCAACGCAGAACGGGTACCAGTTCATCCGCTTATTTTGGACTGGTTTACCTGGGGAAATTTGCAACTGATGAGGAAGCCAAACAGGCACCCTTTCAGTTATTCGACGAAACGCTGCACGCAGGTGATCTGAAATATGCTGACCTGAACAAAGATGGTGTTGTGGATGGAAACGATCAGACCGAGATTGGTAACACTTCGCCAAAAATAGTTTACGGATTGAATGTCAATGTGAGTTACAAGCGATTCGATTTAACTGTGATCGGTAACGGCCGGGCACTTGTTGATGTAGCCTTAACCAACAAATATTTCCAGAATGGATGGGGAGATAATACCTACTCTAAATTCGTTCAGAATAATATCGGCGGCGATTATCCTGCATTGACCTATCAGAAAGTGAACAATAACTTCCAGGGTTCATCATATTGGCTCAAGGATGGCAGCTTTATGAAAATTCAGAATGTAGAACTCGCCTATAACTTTAAACTGTCACCTTCAAATGGTGTAGGTGTAAGAGGTGCAAGGCTATATGTTCGCGGAGCTAATCTGCTGACAATATCAGGTATTAAAGATGTGGATCCGGAATCGTTGAACTCGGGTATTACCCAATATCCGTTGTACAAAACGTTTACTGCAGGTATTAAATTAACTTTTTAAGAATTCAGATATGAAAAGAATAGCAATATATTTAAGTATCATTACTCTTTTTCTGAGCTCTTGTGCCGATTACCTCGATCAATATCCGTACGGCAATTATACGGAGGAAGAGAACTGGAAAAACCAGGCATTTGTTCAGGGGTTGGTTGGCCAGTGCTATGAGTATATGACAAGGGATTATAATAACAATGAAGGGTACTACCTCGATGGTGCAACCGATGATGCTGTTATCACTACAACTACAAATGTGATGAATAAACTGGCAGTGGGTTCAATGGTAACCGGTGATGATCCGTTTGCAACCTATTGGACAAATGATTACCGCGCTATTTCGCTGGTCAATCTTTTTTTGAAAGACAGAAGAGGTATCAACTCGAAATTTCTGCTTGATCAGACCAACAATACCGTGGTTGCCAGAAGATTGCAAGGTGAAGCTTTTGCACTGCGTGCATGGTTCCAGTGGGATTTACTGAAACGCTGGGGTGGAAAAGGAACGAACGGAGAATTACTGGGATTTCCCATTGTATTGGATCCTTTAATTAATTTCGCAAAGGATATGAGTCAGCAGGTTAACCTTTCACGTAATTCCTATGCTGAATGTGTTGCCCAGATTCAGGCCGATTGTGATTCAGCATTTGCTTACCTCCCGATCGCACACCGTGACTTTTTGGTACCAGGCGACAAAACTTATGCCGGTGGCCGTTTCTGGGGTCGTATGGACGGAATCACTACCCGTGCAATCCTAGCCGATATGTACCTGACATATGCCAGTCCGCTGTTTAATCCATCAAATGATAAGACCCGCTGGACAAAAGCTGCACAATATGCCAAGGCCGTCATTGATTTTAAATTGACTATTGATAAAGTTACAAACGGATTTAATCCTGTGAACCCGGTACTCTGGACGAATCCGAACTTTCCGGGTATTGTGTTTTCTTCGCGTGTTTATGGGTCCTCACAAACGAATATTGCCACCACAAGTGATGCAATGGAAAGAGCCTTGTATCCAAAAGGTTTTCAAGGAAATGGTGCAATTGGTGCTACCCAGGATTTTGTGGATGCATTCCCGATGAAGAACGGTTATCCCATTTCCGATTCACGCAGTTTGTATGATCCGCAAAATCCGTATAAAGACCGCGATCCAAGGTTCTACAGCATGATTTATTACAACAATGCTCCTGTGAAACTGAATAATACCGGCGTACTTTGGTATACTTTCGAAAACTGGGAAAATGCCTCCGGTACTGTTGGTGTTGGCAAAGACGCTGCTGGTCCTCAAGCTACAAGTCGTACAAATTACCACATCAAGAAATTCATCTCGATGAAGTTAAACTGGTCCATGTCGACAATTACAATCGAGCCACATTCAAAGTTTTTTTATCGCTGGGCACATATGGTGCTAACATTTGCAGAAGCCGCAAATGAAGTGGAGGGAGCCAATGGCACAACCTTCGGGCTTTCTGCCAAAAATGCAATAAAGTATTTACGTAGCCGTAAAACTTATGACAATGCTAACGGATTCACGGTTGATCCATATTTGGATGAAGTAGCCGGTACTCCTGAAAATTTCAGAACTTTTGTCAAAAATGAAAGGCGTATAGAAACAAGCTTTGAAGGTCTTCGATTTTACGATATGCGCCGCTGGAGCACATCTGTAGCTGCACTTAACAACCCGGTACATAAAGCAAAAATAACACGCAGCGAGTCAGGAGTTTTCACTTATGCCGCTGAAGTTGTTGATAACCGTAATTTTAAATCGCTTTACCTGCCAATACCTTATAATGAGATGTTGAAAATGAACAAGCTGGTTCAGAACGAAGGCTGGGAAGCCTGGGGTAATTAATTAAATATACAAAGAAAATGAAAATAAAAATTTTAGCAATAATACTTTCCCTGGGATTGGGTTCATGCTACAACGAATACATAAAGGATTTTGACTATACGAGTATCTATTTCGCATATCAAACCAATGTACGGACTGTTGTTGTAGGTGAAGGGATGAAAATTGAAGTAGGACCAGCCTTCGGAGGTGAAATGGTGAACTCAAAAGATCGTCAGGTCGCATTAAGTCTTGACAATTCGCTAATTACACCTGCTATGCTGGCTACGATGAAAGCTTCATCGATTACCTCGATTAAAAACTATGTTACTGGTCTGACAGAACTAAAACTGTTGCCGGCTGATTATTATACAATAAGTGGTCTTACTGCTACGATCAAAAAAGGTCAGAATTCAGGCACTGTTATTATTCGTCCTGATTCGGTAAAATTCTTGTCAGACCCGGCTACGCTGAATGCACAATATGTTATACCTTTCAGAATAACAAGCGGTGATGCAGATTCAATCCTTACTGCAAAGAATTATGCGGTTATTGGTTTAAGGTACGAAAATATGCTGTTTGGCAACTATATACATGGGGGTGTTACAATCCGAAAAAGCGCTGCCGGTCTTGCGTTAGATACTGCGAAGTATTATACTACAATACCTCAGGCCGATGCAAAGAGCTGGGCACTAAAGACAGTTGCACCGTTCGCGTTACAAACAAACGGAATCAGCAATTTAGCCGGTTCGTTTCTATTAACCCAGAATGGTGGTACAATTACTGTTAGCCAGGCAACGGGTTCAACCGTTGTTGTTACGCCTGATGGAGCGAGCTCTTTTAACCAGTCGAAGTTACTTCAGGACAGGAAGATTTTCCTGAATTATAAATACACCAATACAGACGGATCGATCTCCTATGCAAAGGATACCTTAACGTTCCGCAACAGGATCCGTGATGGCATTAACGAATGGCTGGACGAAAATCCTGCAAATTATTGATGGTAAAGTGAAGAATCAAAAAGGGTGGATAACTAAAGTTATCCACCCTTTTTATTTGAGTATTAAATTCAAATCGATTTACTGACAACTCAATAAATTTATGATATACAATGATTTGTACCTGCTTTTTCTGGCAGATCAGATTTTACTGGTTGTCGGATTTCTGTTTATGAAATGACAGGCGCCTTCAATTGTGGATTTACAGATTGAAAGAATCAGTGCAAAGATGGTTTACTGAACATCCGCATTCATTCCATCGCACAATTAAACATGCGACTCCTTCGCCACTTTATTCCTGGTATTCACGGCTGACCATGGACGGCTGATCGGCTTTAATTCTTTCCATTGGACGATACACATAAATCAAACCATATTCGGTTGACTTTTCTCTTTTGAGATCATCGGGTAAAGCCGAGAAAGTTTCTTCGACTTCATTCCAGATGTCAAGAATGATTTCATCAGCCTCTTTCCGTAATTCAGCAACCTTTGTCGTCCACCTGGCGGTGTTATTCTGCAAAGTTTTCTGAAAGTGATACATATCTACAAACTGATCGAATTTCACTTTTACAAGAGCGATAGAAGGGTTATAAAGCGGATTCCCTCCGTTACTGATACGTTTGTGTTCGCCTTCAATTATTTTCTTTCCCCATTCCAGCACCTCAGAATCGAGGATCAGCGAAGGTGATTTTTTCTCACTAAATCCGTAAAAATCTCGGACATTGGCCTTCAGATCACAACGTTGAATTGCGAAATTCAAAACCTGAATAAAGTGCGACAGGTACAACCGTGATT
>Ga0209512_1001747_pt1 | contig 25309 bp, 25 predicted proteins | sample frozenSSSSmetaG_FD_184142 | JGI IMG/M metagenome (GOLD analysis project Ga0209512, IMG submission 184142) | Glacier valley bacterial and archeal communities from Borup Fiord, Nunavut, Canada, to study Microbial Dark Matter (Phase II) -... | ecosystem: Environmental > Aquatic > Freshwater > Ice >...
TCGACATGCTGCTGTCTCGCGTCGATGCCGAGAGCCTCGAGTCGGCAGCGCGCATCATCAATTGCGGCGTGGCCATCGGCGTGATCCCGATCGGACAGTGGCGCCATCACGACCAGCTCAACCAGCTCGCATCGCGGCACGTGCCCATCGTGGTCTGGGGCACGCAGGTGCCGCAGCAGCTGTACTGCACCGTCGGCGGCGACAACGTGGCCGGTGGCGCGCTCGCCACGCAGTACCTGCTCGACGGGGGCCGCAAGCGCATCGTCTTCGTCGGCGACCCGCAGCTGCCGGAGGTCGCGCATCGGCACCGCGGCTACGTCGAGCGCTTGCAGGCAGCCGGCATCGCGCCGAACGCGCGGCTGCTGGTCAAGGTGCCGTTCGACGCCGGCGAAGGGGCCGGCTCACCGGGTTCAGCGCGGCCAACGGCGGCCGGATCCGCGCCAACGTCACGCAGCAACTCGACAACGGCTACGTGCGCCTCTCGCTGAAGGCGCTCGACGACAAGACGCCGACGCTGCTGCCGGTGCCCGTCACGGTCAGCAACGGCATGATTAGCCAGATCGCCAACATCGATCCGCTCACGGCGTTCTTCATCCGCTCGAGCCTCACGCGCGACAGCACGCTCAACCGCGACAGCAGCTTCACCGCGAGCAAGGCACACGAGCGGCCTGCACGTCAAGAGCAACACCATCGGCGCCGAGGCTTCCTTCGATCTCGGCGGCGGCTGGTCGGTGCAAGACCGCCTGCGCAAATCGTTCAACTCGGGCCGCTTCATCGGCCTGTTCCCGTCCGACAGCGGTGCCGACGGCCTCCGTGCCCATGCCTTCTTCGCGCAGCGCGCGCAGCAGCCGGTCGCCGAGAAAGCCACGGGAGAGCGAGGCGAGGAACGTGGTGTGTACGCCGAGCCGCGTCAGCCCGACCGCGACGTTGAAGGGCGAGCCGCCGACGCGGCCGTCGAGCGTCACGCCGGTGGGCGTGTGGGCGACGGCGAACACGTCGAGCAGCGCTTCGCCGCAGACGACGATGGTCATGGGCGTGCCTGCGCCAACGTTGCGGTCAGGGCGCCAGCGCCAGCCGCGACATCGGCCGGTCGCCGGCGCGCGCGGTGTGCTCGACCAGCAGCAGCACGAGGCGCTTCAGCCCGTCCCACGGGTCGTTCGGCCAGTCGGGGTGTTTGAGCCCCTTGACGAGGCCGTCGCACACTTGCGCTGCATCGACCAGGTGCGCCAGCGTGGTCTCGCTCAGCAGCGTGAGCGCGCGTTCGAAGATGCGCTCCTTCGCGCCCCACACGCGTGCTTCGCGCAGCGCGAGCGGCAGCGGCCGGCCGGCGGCCAGCGCGTCTTTCACACGCTTGAGGCCGCGGATGTCTTCGGTCAGCGTCCAGTGCACGAACACGGCCGATTCGCCTTCGGCCCGGAGGCCGTCGAGCATGCGCAGCGCGCGCGCGGTCTGGCCGGCCAGCACCGCTTCGCCGAGCTTGAAAACGTCGTAGCGGGCGACGTTGAGCACAGCCGCCTCGATCTGCTCGAAGCTGATTTCGCCGGCCGGGTAGAGCAGCGCCAGCTTCTGGATCTCCTGGTGCGCGGCCAGCAGGTTGCCTTCGACGCGATCGGCGAAGAAGGCCAGCGCCTCTTGGCCGGCGCGGCCCGAAGCGACATGTTGGCCATGGGCCCCGAGCCGTTCGGCGATCCACTGCGGCAGCACCTTGCGGTCGACCGGGTCGACGCGCACGGTGACGCCGCTGCGGTCGAGCGCGGTGAACCAGGCGCTCGTCTGCTGCGAGCGGTCGAGCCGCGGCAGTTGCACGAGCGTGATCACGTCGCGGCCGCCGCCGGTTTCGGCGCTCGCGCAATAGTGCTGCAACGCTTCGGAACCATCCTTGCCCGGCTTGCCCGAAGGGATGCGGATCTCGACCAGCTGCCGATCGGCGAACAGGCTCAGTGCCTGTGCCGCGCCGAGCAGGCTGCTCCAGTCGAAGTGCGCGCCGGCAACGGTGTGCACCTGACGCTCGCTGCAGCCGGCGGTACGTGCGGCGGTGCGTATGGCGTCGCCAGCTTCCTGCGCCAGCAGGGGCTCGTCGCCCCATACGGTGTAGACCGGGCGAAGCTCGCGCTTCAGGTGCGCGGCAAGCTGGTCGGCACGGAGCTGCATCGCGTCAGGCCGCTTGCAGACGCAGGGGGCGGGTCGTCACAGCAGCTGCACCGAAGCCAGCCGGCGCAGCACCTGCGAAGCGATGTCGGTCTGCATCGCGCGGTACAGGATGGCTTCTTCCTGCTCCTTCGCCAGTGCCGCGGTCTCGGTATAGGTGAGCGAGCGCTTGAGCAGGATCTCGCTGTCGGGGATCAGGTCTTTGCCGGTCGCCGATCGCAGCCGGAAGGTGAAGCGATAGCGCAACTCGAACTCGCGAATCTGGTTCGCGGCCGTCTGCGCGACGACGCTCTTCTCGCGCGATTCGCCAAGCGACTGCAGCACCACTTGCGCATCGTTCAGCGACTCGACGACGCGCGTGGTCGGGCTCTGCGCGAGCTCGCGCCGCAGTTCGGTCTCGAGCGGCGAGCGCGTGTTGAAGCCGCTGAGCTGGATGGTCTTGAAGCGCAACTCGGGAGGCCGTACCAACTGGAAGCCGCAGCCCGCCAACGCCGCGACCGTGGCGGCGAGGAAGCTCCTGCGCACGCGCATCAGACGACGACGTTGACGAGCCGGCCGGGAACGACCTTGATGCGCTGGGCCGATCGACCTTCGGCGAACTTGGCGAACTCGGGGCTGGCCAGTGCGGCCGCCTCCACCTCACGTTCGCTCGCTGCCGCTGCCACCTGGATGCGGCCGCGCAGCTTGCCGTTGATCTGCAGCATCAGCTCGATCTCGGCCTGCACCAGCGCGGAGTCGTCGACCTCGGGCCAGGGCGCGTCGAGCAAGCCTCCGAACTCTGGCTCGTAGCCGAGCGCACTCCACAGCGCGCACGTGCTGTGCGGGCACACCGGGTACAGCACGCGCAGCAGCACGCCCATGCCTTCGCGCAGCGCCGCGGCGTCAGCCGCAGGCGCGGCGGCGTGCGCCTCGATGGCGTTGAGCAGCTTCATCGCGCCCGAGACCACGGTGTTGTATTGCATCCGCTCGTAGTCGTAGCGCACCTGCTTGAGCAGCGCGTGCACTTCGTGCCGCAAGGCCGGCGCGCGGCCGCGCAGGCGGCGTCCCGCATCGGCGCCGCCGGTCTCGGCCGCTGCCGAAGCGATCACCTCGGCGTGCTTCGCGCCGAACTTCCAAAGGCGCTTGAGGAAGCGGTGCGCGCCTTCGATGCCGGCGTTGTTCCAGTCGAGCGACTGCTCGGGCGGGGAGGCGAACATCACGAACAGGCGCGCGGTGTCGGCACCGTAACGTTCGATGATCTCCTGCGGGTCGACGCCGTTGCGCTCGGTCTTGCCCATCTTGAGCATGCCGCGGTAGGTGACCAGCGTTCCGTCCGCGAGGCGGCCGGAGCGCTGGCCTCCTTCCGCGGCCGCGCCGGCTTTGCCGGCGTTGCCGCCTGAGAGGGCTGCTCCCTCCCCGCTGCGCTCCCCTCCCTCCGAGAGGGAGAGGCCGACCCCTGCAGGGTTGCCTTTTTCCTCGAAGGGGGTGACCTGATCGGGCGGAAAGTATTCGATGCCGCCGTTGTCGCCGGTGCGCGCCCATACATGGTTGAGCACCATGCCCTGCGTGAGCAGTTTGGTGAACGGTTCGTCGATCTCGATCAGCTTCAGGTCGCGCATCACCTTGGTCCAGAAGCGCGCGTACAGCAGATGCAGGATGGCGTGCTCGATGCCGCCGATGTACTGGTCCATCGGCATCCAGTACTTCGCGCCCGCACCCACCATCGCGCCTTCGAGCTTCGGGTCGCAGTAGCGCATGAAGTACCACGCGCTGTCGACGAAGGTGTCCATCGTGTCGGTCTCCCGGCGCGCCGGCTTGCCGCACTTCGGGCAGCCGACGTTCACGAAGGCGGCGCATTTCGCGAGCGGGTTGCCGGAGCCGTCGGGCACGAGGTCTTCGGGCAGCACGACGGGCAGATCTTTCTCGGGCACGGGCACCACGCCGCAGCCCGGGGCACCGGTCGAGCCGTCGCAGTGCACGATCGGGATCGGCGTGCCCCAGTAGCGCTGCCGGCTCACGCCCCAGTCGCGCAGCCGCCAGGTGGTGCGCTTGCCGCCCAGGCCGCGATGCGCGAGCGCTTCGGCCACGGCGTCGATCGCCGCTTCGTGCGCGAGGCCGCTGTAGTTGTCGGAGTTGACGGTGACGCCACCGCGCGTGGTGTCGCCGTACCAGGGCTGCCACGCGTCGTACGAGAACTCCTCGCCGTCGACGTGGATCACCTGCAGCATGTCGATGCCGTACTGCCGTGCGAACGCGAAGTCGCGCTCGTCGTGCGCTGGCACGCCCATCACGGCACCGTCGCCATAGCCCATCAGCACGTAGTTGCCGACCCATACGGGAACAGGCTCGTGGCTCAGCGGATGCTCGACGAGCAGGCCAGTGGCGATGCCGCGCTTGGACTGCACCGCGAGTTCGGCCTCGGTGGTCCCGCCCGCCTTGCACGACTCGAGGAAGGCTGCGACTTCGGGCATCGATGCGGCGGCATGCAGTGCCAGCGGATGCTCCGGCGCAACGGCGCAGAAGGTCACGCCCATGATGGTGTCGGCACGCGTCGTGAAGACGTAGAGCCGGCCGTTGCCGATGAGCGTGCCATCGCTGCCGGAGATCATGTGCGGGAAGGCGAAGCGCACGCCTTCGCTCTTGCCGATCCAGTTCTCCTGCATCGTCTTCACGCGCTCGGGCCAGCCGGGCAGGCCGGTCTGCACGAACTGGAGCAGCTCGTCGGCGTACTGCGTGATCTTCAGGTAGTAGCCCGGGATCTCGCGCTTCTCGACCCATGCGCCAGACCGCCATCCGCGGCCTTCGACCACCTGCTCGTTGGCGAGCACGGTCTGGTCGACCGGATCCCAGTTGACGATCTGCGTGCGCCGCTCGGCGATGCCGGCTTCGAGCATCTTCAGAAACAGCCACTGGTTCCACTTGTAGTAGCTGGGGTCGCAGGTGGCGAGCTCGCGGCTCCAGTCGATGGCCAGACCCATCGACTGCATCTGCTGCTTCATCGCGGCGATGTTGTCGCGCGTCCATTTCGCCGGCGGCACGCCGTTCTTCATCGCCGCGTTCTCGGCTGGCAGGCCGAAGGCGTCCCAGCCCATCGGCATCAGCACGTTCATGCCGGTCATGCGCAGGTGCCGCGCCAGCATGTCGTTGATGGTGTAGTTGCGCACGTGGCCCATGTGGAGCCGGCCGCTCGGGTACGGCAGCATCGAGCACGCGTAGTACTTGGGCCGCGAGGTGTCTTCGCGCACTCGATACGCGTCGGCTGCTGCCCACGCAGCCTGGACGCTGCGCTCGATCTCGTGCGGTTCGAAGTCGGGGTTCATCACAGCGGCGAGAGTGGAAACGAGCGATGGCAAGGCATCGGTCGATTATAGAAAGCGGCCTTCGCCCGATCGGGGGATCTGCTCGCCTGCGCGGGCGATTTACGCGAGGGTGGGGGGGCGCACACCATGCGGCTCCGCCCCGATGTCGGGCAATGCGATGGAACCGGCCATGACCCACTCCGACTCATTCTTCACGCGCCGCACGCTGCTGCTCGCACCGGCCGCGCTTGCACTCGGCGGCCATGCGCCGGCGCGCGCAGCACCCCGGCATGCGGCCTCGCCCGGCGCGATCGTCCCCACGCTCGCGACGGTCTACACCGGCCTGCTCGAGCCGGCGCTCTATCTCGTGAGCGAGAAGTACGACGGCGTGCGCGCGCTCTGGGACGGCCACACCTTGCGCCATCGCAGCGGGCGCCCGGTGAGCGTGCCGCCGAGCTTCGTCGGCAGCCTGCCGGCCGAGCCGCTCGACGGCGAGCTGTGGCTCGGCCGCGGCCGCTTCGACGCGCTCTCGGGCGTCGTGCGCAAAGCCGAACCGCGCCTGGTGGAATGGGCGGCCGTGCGCTACATGGCGTTCGATTTGCCAGGTATGGAAGGTTCGTTCGCCGAGCGGGCCAGGCGTCTGGCGGCGATCGTGGCCCGCACGAACGCGCCGCAGCTCGAAGCCGCGCCGCAGCTGCGCGTTGCCGACCGCCTTGCCTTGCAACGCCGGCTCGATGCGGTCGTTGCCGCGGGAGGCGAAGGACTGATGCTGCATCGCGCCGATGCACCGTGGGCGCCGGGCCGGAGCGACGCGCTGATGAAGCTGAAGCCGCACCTCGACGCCGAAGCCGAAGTTGTCGGCCAGCGCGAGGGCCGGGGCAAGTACCAGGGGATGGTCGGCGCGCTCGAGGTTCGTGCGCCCGACGGCCGGCGCTTCCTCGTGGGCAGTGGTCTCGGCGATGCGCTGCGGCAGCATCCGCCGGCCCCGGGCGAGACCATTACCTACTGCTACCGCGATCTCACGCCGAACGGGCTGCCGCGCTTCGCGACCTTCGTGCGGATGCACGAGGCGCTGTGACCCGGACTCAGCTTCCGCTGGCCGCTGCTGCCGGCTCGGTGACGAAACCGATGCGCGTGAGCCCGGCCTTCTGCACGATGCCGATCAGCTCGGCGACGCGGCCGTAAGGCACGCCGCGGTCTGCGCGCAGCTGCACCTCGGTCTGCGCGTTGCGCCTGGCCGCGACGGCCACGCGCTCGGCGAACGCATCGGCGGCGACGGCTTCGTCGCCGAAGAAGTAGCGGCCCTCGCGATCGAGCGCGACCGAGATGAACTGAGGTGTGTCGCTCGGCTGCGCTGCGTCGGTCTTGGGCAGGTCGAGCTTGAGACTCGAGGTCATCAGCGGCGCGGTGATCATGAAGATCACCAGCAGCACCAGCATCACGTCGATCAGCGGCGTCATGTTGATGTCGCTCATCGGCTGGGCGCCGGGCGTGCGTTCGAGGCGGCCGAATGCCATGGCAATGGTGCTTAGGAGGGCTGGCCGGGCGCCGGGCCGCTCCCAAGCCCGGCCGCACTCCCTCGGGGGGCAGCGACCGAAAGGGGGGTGGGGGCATCCATCAATTCGCGCAGGTCGTGGGCGAAGCCTTCGAGCTCGGCCTCGCTGGCGGCCACGCGCTTTCCGAACACGTTGTAGGCGAGCACCGCCGGGATCGCGACGGCCAAGCCGGCAGCGGTCATCACCAGCGCTTCTCCCACCGGCCCCGAGACGCGCTCGATCGTGATCGCGCCGGCGGCCGAGATGCTGAGCAGCGCGTGGTAGATGCCCCATACCGTGCCGAACAGGCCGATGAAAGGCGCGGTGCTGCCGATGGAGGCGAGCAGCACCTGGCCGAACTGGAGCTGCGCGAGCACGCCATGAAGCGCATCGCGCAGGCGGCGCGTGAGCTGCGAGTCGGCGTGGCCGCGCGCTTCCAGCGTGCCGGGCGGCGGCGTGGTCACCGCGGCGTCGACCAGCGGGCGCAAAACGCTCTCGCGATCGAAGGCCACCAGCTGCTCGCGGCCGGCCTCGAGCGAAGGCGCGGCCCAGAACGCCGGCACCGCACGCTGCAAGTCGACCTGCACCCGGCGCAGCAGCCAGCCTTTCCAGAAGATCACCACCCACGCGCTGACCGACATAAGCAGCAACAGCAGTGCAACCGCGCGCGTGATGGCGTCGCCCTGCGACCAGAAGTGCGCGAATCCCGTGAGGCTCATGTCAGGCCGCCTTCTCGAAGCCGAGCACGTGCTCCATGCCGAACAAACCGCGCTTCCTGCCGATCAGGAAACGCGCGGCGCGCAGGCTGCCTTCGGCGTAAGTGGCACGGCTGGTGGAACGGTGCGTGATCTCGACGCGCTCGCCGGTGCCGGCGAACAGCACGGTGTGGTCGCCGACGATGTCGCCGCCGCGCATCGACGCGAAGCCGATCGAGCCAGGCGCGCGCAGGCCGTTGCGGTCGTAGGCCGCGCGCGATTCGAGCGTCGTGCCCTGTGCCTTTGCGATCACCTCGCCCATCTTCAGCGCGGTACCGCTCGGTGCGTCGACCTTGAACTTGTGATGCGTCTCGGCGATCTCGATGTCGAAGCCGTCGCCGAGCGTGCGGGCCGCGAGCTCGAGCAGTCGCAGCACCACGTTCACGCCGACGCTCATGTTGGGCGCCATCACGATGGCAACGTGTTCCGCGCGTGCCGCGATCTCGGCCCTTTGGTCGGCATTGAAACCGGTGGTGCCGATCACCGCAGCCACGCCGAGCTCGCGGCAGGCAACGAGGTGCGCGAGCGTGCCCTCCGGCCGGGTGAAGTCGATCATCACGTCGCTGCCGCGAAGCGCGGTCGGCACGTCGCTGCCGATGTCGAACGCGCCGGTGAGGGTGCAGTCGGTGCTGGCGGTCACGGCTTCGATCAACGTGCGGCCCATGCGCCCCGCCGCGCCGGCGATCGCGATCCGGATCATGCGGCGGACCCGCTCATGCGCCCGGCTCGAGCGGCGGATACGTGCGTGCCGGCGGTGGCAGCGGCAGGTCCTCGGCGGGCGGGCGCACCGGCAGCGGCAACGCTTTGAGCTCCTCGTCGGTCAACGCGAGTGGGGGTGCATTGCGCGAGGTTTTGAAGGTGTCGATCGCAGCCACGAACGCACGCTCGCTCGGCAGCTCGCCACCGGCGTCGATGCTGGCGAGGACATCGCTCTTGAACTGCACCACCACGCGCCGCAGCTGCGGCTCTGCGCCCTGGCGGCGAATGGTGAAGACGTAGTCCCAGCGGTCGGCGTGGAACGGATCGGCGAGCAGCGGCGAGCCGAGCACGTCGCGCACCTGGGCCCGCGTGAGACCGGGCTTGGCCAGGGCGGCCTGCTCGCTCGTGATCACATTGCCCTGCACGACCTCCACACGATAGGGCGTGATCACGCCCAGGAAGTTGTCGGAGCTTTGCAGCGACTGGCAGCCACTCGCGAGCAACATGGCGGCACAGCCGGCAATCACGAGCGCGGGCCGCGGGGCGAAAAGAGACGAAGTCAGGGCGGGCATGGGGGTGATCCGGCGCGGGCCCGACAGTCGCGTCAAGCTCGTATGATGAAGCGATTCTATCGGCGCCCTCCGCGCCGCCCGGCCCCATGACCCACGCCGAAGAGCTCAAGAACAGCGGCCTTAAGGCAACGTTGCCGCGCATCAAGGTGCTCGAGGTGTTCCAGAACACGACGCAGCGCCACATGAGCGCGGAAGACGTGTTCCGCGCGTTGCTCGCCGAGCATGCCGACATCGGCCTGGCCACGGTCTACCGCGTGCTGATGCAGTTCGAGCAGGCGGGCATCCTCTCGCGCAACCACTTCGAGAGCGGGAAGTCGGTCTTCGAGTTGAACGAGGGCCAGCACCACGACCATCTGGTGTGCCTCGACTGTGGCCGCGTCGAGGAGTTCTTCGATGCCGAGATCGAGAAGCGTCAGCGGTCCATCGCACAAACCCGCGGCTTCGAACTGCAAGACCACGCGCTCGCGCTCTACGCGGCCTGCACCAAGAAGAACTGCCCGTATCGAAGCAAGTAAGTAGCGATCAGCGGACGCCGGGCCGTCCCAAGGCCGCTGACGCCCCCCCGAGGGGAAGCGCCCGTACTCGGGAGGCGCCATCGGGCGCCATCGGGCGCCATCATTCCGGCTTGTTCATCGCCTTGTGGTGACGCTCGATGAACTCGGCATACGTGTCGATGCCGCGCAGCTGCAGGATGGTGTTGCGCACGGCCGCTTCCACCAGCACGGCGAGGTTGCGACCGGCATCGACGGCGATCACGGTCTTCCTCACCGGCACGTCGAGAATGTCTTCGGTCAGAGGCTCGTAAGGCAGGCGTTCGAAGTCGCGGTCCATCGTGGCCTGGCGCACCAGGTGCACGATCAGCTTGAGCCGCATCTTTCGGCGCACCGCGGTCTCGCCGAAGATCGCCTTGATGTCGAGCAGGCCGATGCCGCGAACTTCGAGCAGGTTCATCAGCAGGTCCGGGCAGCGGCCTTCGATCGCGGTCTGCGAGACGCGGTAGAGATCGACCGCGTCGTCGGCCACCAAGCCGTGTCCGCGCGAGATCAGTTCGAGGCCGAGCTCGCTCTTGCCCAGGCCCGACTCGCCGGTGAGCAGCACGCCGAGGCCGAGGATGTCCATGAACACGCCGTGGCGCGAGGTGCGCTCGGCGAAGTGCTGCCCGACGTAGTCGCGCACGATGTCGATCACGTGACCGGCCGACTCTTGCGTGACGAAGAGCGGGATGTCGGCCCGGTCGCAGAGAGCGACGAGGCTGTCTGGCGGCAGCTGCGCATCGGCCACGATCAGCACCGGCGGGTCGAGCGTCACGATGCGCGAGATCCGCCGCTCGGTGACCTCGGCCGAGGGCTCGTTGAGATAGGCCACCTCGCGCCGCCCGACGATCTGCACGCGGTTCGGATGGATGTAGTTGAGGTAGCCGACAAGATCGGCTGCCGAGCGCGCGTCGCGGATCGCGGCGTCGTCGAAATGACGCTCCGGGTGGGCGTGCCCGGCGATCCACTCCCAATGCAGGGAGGCGCGAAATTCCTCGAACAGCGCCTCTGCGCTGATGACCGTGGGCTTCATGGCGGAGCCGTGCTCGCTTCGCTCACTGACCCCCGGGGGGGGACGGCCGGCCTTGGGAGCGGCCCGGCGTTCGGCCGTTCGCGGAGGCTCAGGCGACGGATCGCAACGGCTCCCAGGCGGAAATCAATCGATGAACGTTGGCGGCCTCCGGTTCGGTCTTGAGCCGCTCGCGCAGCTCGCGATCGGACAGCATCTCGGCGATCTCGGAGAGGATCTCGAGGTGGCGCTGCGTAGCGGCCTCCGGCACGAGCAGGAATATGAGCAGGGCGACTGGCTCGTCGTCGGGCGCGTCGAAGCCGATCGGCTGCTGTACGCGCAGCACTGCGGCCAGCGGATTTTTCAGACCCTTGATGCGGCCGTGTGGAATCGCCACACCGTGACCGAGCCCGGTGGAGCCCAGGCGCTCGCGAGCAAACAGGTTGTCGGTGACCATGGCCCGCGCGATCGCATGCTGATTCTCGAACAGCAGACCAGCGTGCTCGAACACGCGCTTCTTGCTGGTCGCATCGACACCGACGAGAACGCCCGATGTGGGCAGGATGGCAGCGAGACGATTCATGACGACTCGGCCGGTGCTGGGGTGGAGCCCGGCACCGGCGGGATGACAGGGCGATGAATTATGAAACCCCGTCGCGTCGCGTGCTCGCTTTCTGCCCCGGCGGCGGCCCGGATGCTGCGCTGCGGCAACAGCCCGGGCGACGCGATCAGGCGAGTGGCGAGTCGATTCGCTTGGCGGGTTCGTGATGGTGGTTCTGGACCTTGTCCTTGTGACGCACGACCTGGCGATCGAGTTTGTCCATCAGCTGGTCGATGGCCGCGTAGAGGTCTTCCGACGAGCATTCCGCGAACAGATCCTTGCCCTTGACGTGCAGCGTCACCTCGGCCTTTTGTCGCCGTTCCTTCTCGCTCAGCTTTTCGACCGAGAGGAGCACGGTGATGTCGACCACCTGATCGAAATGGCGTGTGACCCGCTCCAGCTTGGCACGAACGTATTCGCGCAGCGAGGGAGTCAGATCGAGGTGATGACCGCTGATCGTCAGGTTCATGAAAGTCCTTTCGTGAGTGCGGCCGATGACGGTAGCAGAGGCGTCGAAGCCTGCATCGGAAAAAGGGTCGTCGCCGACGCCCGATCCAGTCTATTTCTGCCGAAAACCGAGGGCCGGCGAGCCTGTCGGCTGGCGACCCCGATGCGATAATTTCTGCGTTGCATCACGAGACGCCGTCCTTGGACATCTTCTTTACTCGGTAAATGCGCAGCTCGCTCGCCGGGCCCGCGCCCGCCGGAGCATCCATGCTGAACGTGTTTTCGCTGGCCAACGGCCGGCTGTTCCAGGAAGAGATCGAAAGCCACGACGCGCTGACGAAATTGAGCCCGGTATGGGTCGATCTCGACGCGCCGACCGCGCAGGAAAAGGGCTGGATCACCGAGCACTTCGGTCTCACGATCCCGAGCGACGCGGTCGACGACGACCTCGAGGAATCGGCGCGCTTCTACGAGGAAGACAACGGCGAGCTGCACATCCGCTCCGACTTCCTCATCGACGACGGCGAGACGCCGCGCAACGTGCGCGTAGCCTTCATCCTGTTTCGCAGCGTGCTGTTCTCGGTGCATGCCGAAGACCTGCCCGTGTTCCGCCTGCTGCGTCTGCGCGCGCGGCGCATTCCGGCATTGATCGGCGATGCGAAAGACGTACTGCTCAAGCTCTACGACGCCGACGCCGAGTACTCGGCCGATGCGCTCGAGGGCATCTACGACAGCCTCGAGCAGGTGAGCGCGCGCGTGCTGCGGCAGGACGTGGACGACAAGGCGGCCGGCGAGGCGCTCTCCGCGATCGCCCGGGAAGAAGACCTGAACGGCCGCATTCGAAGAAACGTGATGGACACGCGCCGCGCTGTCAGCTTCATGATGCGCAGCCGCATGCTGAGCGCCGACCAGTTCGAGGAGGCGCGTCAGATCCTTCGTGACATCGACTCGCTCGACAGCCACTCGACCTTCCTGTTCGACAAGATCAACTTCCTGATGAACGCCACGGTCGGCTTCATCAACATCAACCAGAACAAGATCATCAAGATCTTCTCGGTGGCCAGCGTGGCGCTGCTTCCGCCCACGCTCATCGCGAGCATTTACGGCATGAACTTCAAGGCCATGCCGGAGCTCGACTGGCGCTTTGGCTATCCGTTCGCGATCGCCGTGATGGTCGCTTCGGTGGCGGCGCCCTTCATCTATTTCCGAAGGAAGGGCTGGTTACGCTGAGCGCGCGTGCTGCAGCGTAAATTGCACGACGCTGGTGTTGCCGGTGGCAAACGCCGCCTCGCAGTAGGCGAGGTAGAACTCCCAGGTGTGCATGAAGCCGGTGTCGAACCCGAGCGCGCGCACCGGCCCGTCTTGCGAGAGGAAGCGCTCGCGCCAGCGCGCCAGGGTCTCGGCGTAATCGAGCCCGAACTCGAGCTCGTTCGTCACCTCGAGACCGGCCACAGCTGCCGCGGCGCGGAATTCGGCGCAACTGGGCAGCAGGCCGCCAGGGAAGACGTACTGCTGGATGAAATCGGTGGAGCGGGCGTAGCGCTCGAACAGATCGTCGCGGATCGTGATGCTCTGGATGCAGGCCTTGCCGCCAGCTTTCAGGCGCGTTGCCACGGTGCCGAAGAAAGCCGGCCAATAGCGCCGGCCGACGGCTTCGAACATCTCGATCGAGACGATCGCATCGAACGGCTCGTCGGCGATCTCGCGGTAGTCCTGGAAGCGTAGGTCGGCCTCGAGACCAGCGCCTGCAAGCCGCCGTTGAGCCCAGGCGAGCTGCTCGGCAGAGAGCGTCACGCCCGTGGTGCGCGCACCGAACTCCCGCGTGGCCAGCTCGGCGAGCGCGCCCCAGCCGCAGCCGATCTCGAGCACGCGGTCGCCGCGCTTCACGCCGCACTCGACGAGCGTGCGCCGCACCTTGGCCCATTGCGCGTCGACGATGTCGCCCGAACGGTCGCCCTCGAACCAGGCGCTGCTGTAGTTCATCGTCGGGTCGAGCCAGAGTCGATAGAACTCGTTGCCGAGGTCGTAGTGCGCGCGGATGTTCTTCTTCGAGCCGGCTCTGGAATTGCGGCGCAACAGGTGGCGCATCCGATAGAAGAGCGAGCCCCACCACGTGCCGTAGACCAGCGCCTCGACGTCGCCGCGGTTGGTCGTGAAGAGCTTGAGCAATGCCGCGAGATCGGGCGTGGTCCAGTCGCCGGCGATGAAGGTTTCGGCGACGCCGATGTCGCCCGACTTCAGTGCCGCACCGCACACGTTCCAGTTGCGCAGGCTGATCGCGGCGCGCGGTTCGCCTTCGGCAGCGGTGCCGAAATGGCGCAGCGTGCCATCAGGCAGGCGCACGTCGAGCGAGCCGTGGCGGATGTTGCGCATGAGCCCGAACACCGCACGCGCTGCGGCAGGGGCGCTCGGGGCGAGCTCGGCTTCGTCGGTACGGGTCAGCGTGTTCATCGTCGGCGGGAAGAGGCGTCAGGCTTCAGCGGGAGAGGAAGGAGCGTGGTGGCGCGGGCTTCGTGCGCAGCGGCACGCGTTTGATCGCGAGTCGTACCGCCTGCCAGTGGATGCGAGCGACCACGCCGAGCATCAGCAGCGGCATCGTGAAGAAAGCCTGGCGCAATGCCGCACGCGACGCCGGCCGGAGCACGCCGGAGACGCTGGTTTGCAGCAGCAGGCCGCTTTCATCATGGTGATCGATGCGCACGACGGTTCTCGGCTCGCTTGTACGCGCCCGCGCCGCATCCGGATGCAGGTCGGTGCGCATGAAGCGAAATCGGTAGTCGCCGGCCACGCTGCAAAAGGGCGAAACGTGGAACGCCTTCGCCGCACGCACCTCGCGGCCGAAGCCGAGCCCTTCGCCGTGCAGCAGGTAGCAGTGCCGCTCGCCGAAGGTGTTGTTCACCTCGACGACGACGGCGCCGAGCGACCCGTCGGGCCGGTGGCAGTACCAGAAGCTGACGGGCTTGAAGGCGTATCCGAGCACGCGCGGAAAGCAATGCAGCCAGGCCTCGCCGAAGCAATCGGTGAGGCCCGAGCCGGCGAGCAACGCGTCGAGCCAGGCCAGGCTGTCGGTGCGGCCGTCGCCATGGTCGGCGTCGTGGAAGCTCACCGCAGCGAAACGGTTTCGAGCCAACGCTTGCGATGGATGATCGCGGAGGGTGCGCATCGGCAGCATCAGAAAGAAGGTGGGATAGGCGAATCGATGCGCCACCGGGCGCAAGCGCGTGTGCCGCACCTCGCCCATGCCGAGGAGCGGGCCGGGCCGCACAGGGCCGGCCGGGGTCGATCTCTCGGTCACGCGGCCGCTGCCTCGGCCAGTGCGCGCGCCGCGCCTTCGCCCGCAGCGAGCCCCGAAACCAGACCGTCTTCGTGAAAGCCGTAGCCGGTCCAGGCACCGCAGAACCAGATGCCGCCGTGACCTTGCAGCGACGGCAGGCGCGCCTGCGCGGCGATGGCGGCACGGTCGAACACCGGATGGGCGTAGTCGAACTCGCTCAGCACGGCTCCCGGCGCCGGCTCGCGTACCGGATTGAGCGACACGATCACCGGCTCGTCGAACGGCAAGGGCTGTAGCCGGTTCAGCAGGTAGTGCAGGCACACCGCCGCATGTTCCTTGCCGGCGGCCGGGCCACGCACGTAGTTCCATGCGGCCCAGGCCTTGCGCCGGGTCGGCAGGAGGGCGCTGTCGGTGTGCAGCACGGCTCGGTTCGGCTGGAAGCGAATCGCGCCGAGCACGCCGCGCTCGTCGGCCGTGGGCGCTTCGAGCAGGGCCAGCGACTGATCGCTGTGGCAAGCCAGGATCACGGCGTCGAAGCGCTGGCTGCCGCTGTCGGTGACCACCTCGGCGCCGCCACCGACGCGCCTTCGCACGCGGTGGACGGGCGTGCGCAGGCGAGCATCTGGAATGGCTTCGAGCATCTTGGCAACGTAGTGGCGGGCGCCGCCGCGAACCGTGTGCCAGCGAGGCCGATCGGTGATCTGCAGCAGGCCGTGGTTGTGGCAGAAACGAATCATCGTCGCAATCGGAAACCTCAGCATTTGGTCGGTGGGGCACGACCAGATGCTGCCGATCATCGGCAGGAAGTACCAGTCGCGAAACGCCGCCGAGAAGCGATGCGTGACGAGGAAATCGGCGATCGATGCGTCGAGGGCGGCAAGGCCGCTGGTCGATGCGTCGCCGGCCAGTGCCGTCGTGAGCCGGTTGAAGCGAACGATCTCCGCCAGCATGCGCCAGAACGCCGGCCGCACAAGGTTGGAACGCTGCGCGAACACGGCATCGAGGTCGGAGCCGCTCCACTCCAGGCGCGCATCGGGCACTTGCACCGAGAACGACATCTCCGCCGGCGCCGTGGCCACTTCGAGCCCGGCGAACAGTGCGATCAGCTGCGGATAAGTGCGCTCGTTGAAGACGAGAAAGCCGGTGTCGACGCCGTGCGTCTTGCCGGCGAGCGTGACGTCGACGGTGTGTGCGTGGCCGCCGAACCAGTCGCTGGCCTCGAACAGCGTGACGCGTGCCGACGAAGAGATCCGTCGTGCAGCGGCCAGACCGGCGATGCCCGACCCCACCACAGCGACGCGCTTCACCCCTCGCTCCTGCGCAGCCATGAGGCTCGCCCAGAGGTCGCGCGGTGCGGGTCGCGTCTCGCGGCCCGCACCAGCAAGAAGACCGTCGCCAAGCGCCCCCGGGGTAACGAGAGAGGGAGGAGGGAGGAGGAGAACCCCCCGAGGATTTCAGCCGGCATGGCCGGCCGGCTCCGCGACGAAAACCGGTTCGCTGTGCGCATCAAGGCCAAAACCGGAAGTTCCGGTTTCGAGCCACGGCTCGTTGCACATCGAGTAGATCAGAGTGCACAACGGCGCAAGAGTTCCGTGGCAGTTCACAAATTCGCATCCCATCTCGTGCATCTCCTCGTCGTCCATTTACCCGCCCGACCGGTCCATACGCAGATGGCCACCGCCGGATGCCATGGCCGCCCGCTTGCTGTGACATGCCGCTGCATAGCCGGCTTCACCGGTCTCCGACAGCCCCAGCGACTAAACTCGCGCGACCCCGAGGAAAACTCATGCTGTACCCGGAACTTTTCAAACAGCTGGAAGCCGTGCGCTGGAATATGGACCACGATATCCCGTGGGCGCAGTTCGAAGCCGGCAAGCTCTCCGAAGAGCAGGCGCAGACGGTGAAGATGAACGCCATCACCGAGTGGGCGGCGTTACCCGCCACCGAGATGTTCCTGCGCGACAACCGCGACGACAGCGACTTCTCGGCCTTTATGAGCGTGTGGTTCTTCGAGGAACAGAAGCACTCGCTGGTGCTGATGGAATACCTGCGGCGCTTCCGGCCCGACCTGGTGCCTACCGAAGCCGAGTTGCACGACGTGCGCTTCGAGTTCGATCCGGCGCCTGCGCTCGAAACGCTGATGCTGCATTTCTGCGGGGAGATCCGCCTCAACCACTGGTATCGGCGAGCGGCCGAGTGGCACGACGAGCCGGTGATCAAGGCGATCTACGAGACGCTCGCGCGCGACGAGGCGCGCCACGGCGGCGCCTACCTGCGATACATGAAGCGGGCGATGCAGAAGTTCGGTGACGAAGCCCGGGCCGCCTTCGCCAAGGTGGGCGTGCTCATGGCCAGTGCGCGGCGTACGGCACAGGCATTGCACCCGACCAATCTGCACGTGAACACCGGCCTCTATCCGCGCGACACGATCCAGAGTCGGCTGCCCGACCCCGAGTGGCTCGAGAGCTGGCTCGATCACCAGATCCAGTTCGACAGCGTGTGGGAGAACAAGGTCGTCGAGCGCATCCTGCACAACCTCAGCCTGCTGCTCGAGCGCAGCTTCGCCAGCGTTCAGGAGCTCAACCGCTACCGCAAGGAAATGACGGCGAAGGTGGCGGCTGCGGCTGCTGCCGCCGTTCAGCCGCCTCCCGCTCCGGGCGCCGCGGCCTAGGGCCCGTCCGGCCCGGCTCGCCCCTCGGGTCACGCCGATTTGCGGCTGGCAACTTCCGCATGCTTCCTGCCTTCGCACGCAAGCTCGTGCCGCGCGCCGAGCTTCTGCCACGTATGGCTGAGCTCGAACGCCCCGTGGTGTTCACCAACGGCGTGTTCGACCTCCTGCACCGTGGCCACGTCACTTACCTGGCGCAGGCGCGAGCGCTCGGCGCGAGCCTGGTGATCGGGCTCAACAGCGACACTTCCGCGCGCCGCCTCGGCAAGGCGCCCGACCGACCGCTCAACGGCGAAGGCGACCGCGCCTGCGTACTGGCGGCGCTGGAGAGCACGAGCCTGGTGACGTTGTTCGACGAGCCGACGCCGCTCGAGCTCCTGAAGCTCGTGCGACCCGAAATCTACGTCAAGGGCGGCGACTACGACGTCGAAGCGCTGGCGGAAACGGCTTTGGTGCGCAGCTGGGGCGGCCGAGCCCAGGCCCTGCCCTTCGTCAGCGGCTTCTCGACGACCTCGCTGGTCGAGCGCATCCGCCGGTAGCCTGCGCTTTCATTCGCTGGCAGGCGCGTCGGGCGGCGCAGCACGAATACCGAAGCGCTCACGTTCGCGCCGCGCAGGAAACACGATCTCGCGCTCTACCCATTGCCGCAGGCGTATGGCTTCCGGCGTGCGTTCCTTGGCCAGGTGCGCGAGCAGCGCTTCGTCGCTCAGGTGCGGCTCGGCGGGCCGGCCGATGCGCCGAAAGCCGCTCGGATACGTGACCTGCAAGGCGATGTCGCTGGCGGTGAAGCCGACGGCCCGGCGCACGTCGGACAGGCGCACCCAACGCCGACGCGATTCGTCGGCCAGGACCTGAACGGGCAGACCGCGGAAGGCGTAGTGGCGGCCCTCGACCTCGCGCCAGTTCGCGCGTCGCATCTGGTGCCGGACGGCGCTGGCCAGGTCGATCAGAGGCTTGGCGAGTGCCACGCCCGCGAGCCCCGCCACGACGATCGTGAAGGGCCCCAGGCCGGAGCGCCACATCGCCCAAGCGACCAGTGCGCACAACGCCAGCCGCAGTGCGATCGTGCGCAGGATGGCGGTCATGCGGTCGTGCCGATCGGTCTCAGCCGGCTTGCGGCCGATTGACGAACCAGATGCCGGCCACCACCGTCGCCAGCCCGACCATCAGCCGCGGCGTCACCGGTTCGGCCAGCAGCAGTGCGCCAAGCGACAGGCCGAATACCGGCGTGAGCATCGTGAACGAGGCCACTCGTGTCGCGGGGTAGTGGCGCACCAGCCAGAACCACAGCAGGTAGCTGGCGAAGCTGACGATCACGGTCTGGAATCCCATCGAGGCCCACGCCAGCACGCTCAGGCGGTGTGGCAACGGCGGCCCGGTCGAGGCTGCTGCGGCGACCAGCAGCACGCCGGTGACGGCGAGCTGGTACAGCAAGGTCTTCTCGGCCGACGCACTGCCGAGGCGAGTAGCGCGGATGGCCAGCGTCGTCGCACCCCAGAGCAGCCCGGCCAGCACACCGAGGCCGTCGCCGAACCACTGTCGCGGCCCCGCGGCGGGCTGCGAAAAACCTTCCGCGAAGGCCCACGCCACGCCGGCGAAGGCAAGCCCGAGGCCGGCGACCTGCAGCGGCCGAAGTCGCTCGGAGCGCGCGATGAGGGGCATGCCCAGCGCGACCACGAACGGCGAGATGTAGATGAAGACCACCATCCGCGAGGCGGTGGTGAACTGCAGGCCCACGAAGATGCAGAGGAACTCGGCGGCGAACAAGACGCCGGCCAGCAAGCCGCCGGGCAGCGTCGCGTCGCGCTCGAAGAGTGCGATGCCGCGAAAGCGCGCCCACACGAAAACCAGCAGCGCCGCACCCGCCGAACGTACCCCCGCCTGCCACAGCGGTGGAACCTCGGCCAGTACCGCCTTGGCCGCGACCTGGTTCAACCCCCACAGGAAGCAGCACAGCACGAGCGAGGTGACGGCGAAGAGGTCGAGTTGCTGCTTGCGTTCGGTCATCGCGCCGATGCTACGGGCAGGCTTCGACGCCGCTGCTCACGGCCCGGCGCGTAGCGGCCTGCTCACGTTCCGTCGAAAACGCTGCGCCAGAGTTGCATTACGGCCTGGCGCTGCTCCGCCATCGACTCCGGCTCGACTTGCGTCGGTTGCTCGTCGAGGCGTGCCCGGTGCTGGGCGCGGCGCAGGTCGCGGTAGGCATCGGCGGCTGCCGTGCCCACGGCTGGCGGCAACAGCCCGGCCACCTCGGCACGCTGGAGCAAGGCGATGTTGCCCACGTCGTCGAGCAACTCGGGGTGGGCACCGCTGCAGCCGAGCACGAGCGCCTGGACCGCGAACTCGACGTCCATCATTCCGCCCGCGCTGTGCTTGACGTCGAAGCGGCCGGCCGGCACCGGGTGGCCCGCGCGAACCTTCTCGCGCATCGTGCGCACCTCGGCATGCAAGGCGGCGACGTCGCGCGGCGCGGTGAGAACGGTGCGGCGCACGGCCTCGAAACGCGGTGCGATGGACGCGAGCCCGGCACACCAGCGCGCGCGCGTCAGTGCCTGGTGCTCCCAGGTCCACGCGGTGTTCCCGCCGCGGCCGGTCTGGTAGTTCTCGAACGAGCTCATCGAGGTGACGAGCAGGCCCGAGTTGCCGTTGGGCCGCAGCGCGGTATCGATGTCGAACAGCTCTCCGGCGGCGGTGCGCATGGTGAGCCAGGCGATGAGCTTTCTCACGAAGGCACCGTAGACCTCGGCGGCCTGGTCGGCGTCTGTCTCGGGATCGTCGTACACGAACACCACGTCGAGGTCGCTGCCGTAGCCGAGCTCCTTGCCGCCGAGCTTGCCGTAGGCGATGACTGCCAGTTGCGGCTCGGCGCGGTGCGCGCATTTGAGGTGCTTCCAGGCCCACCGCATGGCGCAGTCGAGCGTGGCGTCGGCGAGTGCCGATAGATCGTCGGCGACCTGCTCGACGGTGATGTGGCCTTCGACGTCGCGCACCAGGATGCGGAACACCTCGGCGTGATGGGCGCGGCGAAGCGTATCGAGCAGCAGCTCTTCCTCGGCCTGGCTCGACCGCTCCCAGCCGGCGTGCCGCTCGTCGAGCTCGCGTGTGTACGCCGCGGCGTCGAAGCGGTCGTGCAGCAGGCGCTCGTCGGCCAGCTCGTCGATCACGCCGGGGTGCAGCATCAGGTAGCGCATCGGCCAGCGCGCCAGGCCGAGCAAGCGCAGCAGCCGGTTCTGCACTTCGGGCCGCTCGGCCAGCAGGGCGAGGTAGCTCTCGCGACGCAGCAGCGGCTCGAGCCAGTCGATGAACAGCACGGCCGCGGCGAGCGTGCAGCGCGCCTCGGCCACGGCCTGCGCCGCGCGCTGCACCAGCCGCGCCAGGCGCATCTTGCTGTCGTCCTTCAGCAGCCGGATCTTCGGCTGGTCGCACATCGGCCGCACGCGTGCCGCGAGCTCCGGCGGCAGCTCGGCCAGAAACGCCTCGTGATCCACCGGCCGCTGCGGCGGGCCGCAGGTCCGGCAGGTGCCGCTGTTGTCCGGTGACGTGCGACCGTCGTGCAGCAGCAGGTCGAACTCGCCGGCCACGAACTCGCGCGCTTCACCGAGGCGGTCGAGCAGCGCGCAGGCGCCGGGCTCGCCGCACGTGCCTTGTGTGCCTTGCTCGTCGAGGCTCGACGCGATCCAGGCCAGGTCGCCGTCGTGCGTGGGCAGCACGTGCGTCTGCTGGTCGTCGAGGTACTGGATGCGGTGCTCGACGCGGCGCAGCAGCGTGTAGGCAGCGGCCAGCCGCTCGGCGCTGGCACGCTTCATGAGGCCACCGGCGGCGAGCTTGTCGAGCGCCTTCAACGTCGAGCGCGTGCGGATCTCCGGGTACTGCCCGCCGCGCACAACGAGCAGCAGCTGCACGATGAACTCGATCTCGCGGATGCCGCCACGCGAGAGCTTCACGTCGTTGGCACGCTGCGGCCGGCCTGCCGCGCGCCGCTGGGCTTCGTCGCGCACTTTGGCGTGCAGCTGGCGCAGGCCTTCGAACACGCCGTAGTCGAGGTAGCGCCGGTAGACGAACGACGTGACCAGCGCGCGCAACGCGAGCGGCCGGCCGCTCGCCACGCTGGCGCGCGGTGCGACGACTCGGCTCTTCAGCCAGGCGAAGCGCTCCCACTCGCGGCCGTGCGCCTGCAGATACTCCTCGAGCATCGGCAGGCTGACGACGGCCGGACCCGAGTTGCCGTTCGGCCGCAGGGCGAGATCGACGCGGAACACGAAGCCGTGCTCGGTCACTTCGCCGATCAGCGTGTAGAGGCTCTTCGCCGCCTCCGCGAAATACTCGTGGGCACTGACGCGGCCCCGGCCATCGACCAGGCCTTCGGTCTCGCCGTCGTCTTCGTAGACGTAGATCAGGTCGATGTCGGACGAGACGTTGAGCTCGCGCGCACCGAGCTTGCCCATGCCGACGATCCAGAACTCGATGCGCAGCCCGGCGGCGTCGAGCGGGGCGCCGAAGCGGCGGTCTTGCAAGTCGAGCGCTTCGACGAGCGCCAGTTCGAGCGTGGCCTCGGCCAGCTCGGTCATGACGCGCGTCACGTCGCCGAGAGCGGCATGTTGCTCGACGTCGAGCACGGCGAGCCGCTCGAGCGTGAGCTGGCGTGCGATGCGCATCGCTGCACCGAGGGCGTGCCCTTCGCCTCGCAGGCGGGTGATCAGGGTGACGATCGAATCACGGCTCGGCAGCCCGGCAACCACCCACGCGAGCTCCTTCGAATAGCGCCGGCGGATGCGCTGGACGAAGCGGCTGTAGTCGGCCGACGGGGCTGCTTCGGTGGCCCCACCGAGAGGTGGCGACACGAGACTGAGGGCAGCCTTGGAACCCATCGTCGCCGGGAAGGTCTGTGCTAGATTGAAGCCGTCGGCGCGAGGCGCCAGTCGAGCCCGCGCCGCGCCACCGTTTGCCAGAGGGCGTGCCCCTTGCCACCTACGGACCCTGCCGGTCGGCGCCCCGCCTTGTTCACGTCTCCCTTTTCGCCCATCGACGACGCTCTGCCGCCGGCGCCAGCGCCGCCAAAAGCCGCGGTGCGCATGCGTTTGATACGCCGCGTGTTCCGTGTACTGCTCTGGTTGCTGCTCACGGCGGGCTTCGCTCTGTTCGTGGGTTGGCTCTCACTTCACTGGTTGATTCTGCCGCACATCGACGGCTGGCGTGACCCCATCCAGGCCCGTGCCAGCCGCATGCTCGGCGCCCCCGTGCGCATTGGCACGATCCAGGCGCGCTCGAGCGGCTGGGTGCCGGCGCTCGAACTGACCGATGTGCGCGTGCTCGACGCTGAAGGCCGCGTCGCGCTCGCCCTGCCGCGGGTGTTCGCGGCGCTCTCGCCGCGCTCGGTGTTCGCGCTCGAGCCGCGCTTCAGCCAGCTGCTGATCGATGGCGCCAGCCTCGACGTGCGCCGTGACGCGAGCGGCCGCATCCGCGTCGCCGGGCTCGACTTCGGTGGTGCGGCCGCGGGCGGCAGCGACGACGACGCGACCGTCGAATGGTTCTTCCACCAGGAAGAGTTCGTGATCCGTGCCGGCACGCTCCGCTGGATCGACGACATGCGCCAGGCACCGCCGCTCGCGCTCGGCGACGTGGCCCTGGTCGTGCGCAACGGTCTGCGGCGTCACGAGATGCGCATCGACGCGACGCCGCCGCCCGGCTGGGGTGAGCGCTTCAGCCTGCGCGGCCGTTTCACCCAGCCGCTTTTCGCCAAAAGCAGCGACTGGCATCGCTGGAGCGGCAGCGCCTACGCCGATCTGCCACGCGCCGACGTGCGCGAACTGCGCCGCCACGTCACGCTGCCGTTCGAGTTGAGCGAGGGCGACGGTGCGCTGCGCGGCTGGTTCGACCTGAAGGAAGGCGAGCCGGTTGCCGCCACCGTCGACGTCGCACTGCGTGCGGTGGCGCTGCGTCTCGACCGCAACGTCGAGCCGCTCCAGTTCGAGCGCGCGCAGGGGCGCATCAGCGGCGAGAAGCAGGGCGACCGCATCGCTGTCAACGTGCGCCGCTTCGGCTTTGCCACCCGTGACGGCGTGCGCTGGCCCGAGGCCGATCTCGACTTCGCCTGGCATCGCGACGCGGCCGGCAACGTCACCCGCGGCGAGTTCGCGGCCGAGCGTCTCGACGTCGGCGTGATGGCGCAGATCGCCACCCGCGTGCCGCTCGGCAAGGCGCTGCGCACCCTGCTTGCCGACGTGCGGCCACAAGGCCTGATCACCGGTCTGGCGACGCGCTGGGACGGGCCGATCGATGCGCCGCTGCACTACCGCGTCAAGGGCATGCTCGCCGGCCTGGCGCTCGTGGCGCGGCCCGGCGAGCGGCCCGACGCGGTCGGCCGGCCGGGCCTCAGCCACGCCACCGTCCAGCTGGACGCCACTGAGGCCGGCGGCAGCGCCACCGTGGCCATCGCGGCCGGCATGCTCGACCTGCCCGGCATCTTTGTCGAGCGCGAACTCGCGCTCGACAAGCTCGATGCGCACGTCGGCTGGAAGATCGAGAAGGGTCAGGCGGCCGATGCCCCCGCGGCAGTGACGGTCAAGGTCAGCGACGCCCGGTTCCAGAACGCCGATGCCCGGGGCCAGCTCACGGCCAGCTGGAAGAGCGGAAGGGGCAGCGGCTTCGCTCGCGGCGGCCGATACCCCGGCGAGCTCGAGCTCGACGGCCGCATCTTCGATGCCAAGGCCTTGCGCACGGCGCGCTATCTGCCGCTCGGCCTGCCCAACGGCGTGCGCGACTACCTCGGCCGTGCGGTGCGCGGTGGCACCCTCACCAGCGCCAGCTTCAAGGTGCGCGGCGACCTCGCCGACTTCCCGTTCCACAAGGCCCGCAACGACAAGGAAGGCGAATTCCGCATTGCGCTCCAGTTGGCCGACCTTGCCTTCGCCTACATCCCCGGCGATGCCGGTACCGCAGCCGACGCGGCCTGGCCCGCGCTGACCGCGGCGTCGGGCGAGGTGATCATCGCCAACGGCGGGCTCGAGATCAAGGACGCGAAGCTGCGGCTGGCCGGCGCCGACTGGAGCCGCGTGCACGGCCGCATCGCCGAACTCGGCGACAACGCACGGTTCGAAGTCGAGGGCACGGGGCGCGGTCCGCTGGCCGAGATGCTGCGCTTCGTCAACGTCACGCCCGTCGGGCGCTGGACCGACCAGGTGCTGGCCAAGGCCACGGCCACCGGCCCGGCCGAGCTGCGCCTCGCGCTGGCCGTGCCGCTCGGCAAGCCCACCGCGACCACGCTCAAGGCGGGCCTCCAACTGATCGGCAACGACCTGCGCGTGACGCCCGACACACCGCTGCTCGGTGCCGCCCGCGGCCGTGTCGACATCACCGAGAAAGGCTTCGCGGTCACGGGCGGTAACGCCTACGTGCTGGGCGGCGAGCTCGCGTTCGAAGGCGGCTCGGGGACCGGCGCCGACGCTGTCAAGCGCTTCACCGGCCAGGGCACGTTCAGCGCCGAGGCGCTGCGCCAGGCCAGCGAGCTGGGCACCGTGTCGCGCCTGGCGACGGCGCTCACGGGCCAGGCGGCGTATCGCGTTGCGCTGGCCTTTCCGGGCGGTCGTTCGCAGCTCGAGGTGACGAGCAACCTTGTCGGCATCGGCGTCGATCTGCCGCAGCCGATCGGCAAGCCCGCTGCGACGCCGCTTGCGCTGCGCGTGCGCTCGGGGCCGGAGCCGTCGCCTTCGAACTCGCCGCTGCGCGACGCGCTGCAGGTCGAGCTCGGCAGCGTCTTTGCAGCCCACTTGGTGCGCGAGGGCGAAGGCGAT
>Ga0209512_1001750_pt1 | contig 25270 bp, 19 predicted proteins | sample frozenSSSSmetaG_FD_184142 | JGI IMG/M metagenome (GOLD analysis project Ga0209512, IMG submission 184142) | Glacier valley bacterial and archeal communities from Borup Fiord, Nunavut, Canada, to study Microbial Dark Matter (Phase II) -... | ecosystem: Environmental > Aquatic > Freshwater > Ice >...
TCAACCGCCGCCGGGGTTGGGATTACACTTCGCTCGTTTAATGTTTCCAGATAACGGGTAGCGCGGATGGCGGCATCTTGCAATAAATCTTTCATTTTTTCTCCCGATAGCCAATTTCTCATTAGTTTGGCGGCACTATTAATTAGTACACATAACCTATTGAGAACCAACCAAAGCTTGAGTACAATTTAATCATAGTAAGATCTAGTCGCAATTATATTACAAAATCAGGCAAGGTTAGGAGCAATTTATGTCTTTTATTCACAGATTCACTAGCCGTCCCATTTTGATTTTTGGATTAGTCAGTTTTATTGTAGTTGGTACAATTGTTATCTTGTCCCGCCCCGCCCAGGTTACGCAGGCCCAACCGCCCGTTATTGGTGGCTGTCAGATTTTCCCGGCGGATAATGTCTGGAACGTGCCAATCACCAATTTACCCGTAGACCCTAACTCCGCTACCTACATCAACACCATCGGCGCAACCCGGGGAATGCACCCCGATTTTGGCTCTGGCGGCGATGTGCCGGGGGTGATGTATGGGATTCCTTTTGTGACTGTGCCCTCCACCCAACCTAAAGTTCCTGTCACCTTTGATGTGGCTGATGAAAGCGACCCCGGCCCCTATCCTATTCCCCAACCCCCAACTGATTCCTTGATTGAAGGTGGTTTAAATAGCACAGGAGATAGGCATGTTATTGTAGTGCAAAAGGGAACTTGCAAGTTATATGAAACCTATAGTTCTTACCCACAAAACAATGGGGCAAGTTGGACTGCTTATTCTGGGGCAATTTATGACCTTAATTCTAACGCTTTGCGTACCGATACCTGGACTTCGGCGGACGCGGCGGGCTTACCGATTCTGCCGGGATTAGCTAATTATGATGAGTATGTCGCCACTGGCTCAATTAACCACGCTTTGCGCTTCACGGTGCAATGTGCTAACGGTAAGGTCTGGCCCGCCACTCATTTAACTACTAATTGTTCAGCGGGTCATGCGCCAATGGGTCAGCGTTTCCGCTTGAAGGCCAGCTATGTTATTCCCAGCAATTATTCGCCCCAGACTAAGGCCATTCTTCAAGCCCTTAAAACTTATGGCATGATTGTGGCTGACAATGGCTCGAACTGGTTTATTTCGGGTCAACCCAACGCTGGTTGGGATGATGACAATTTGGTGCCAGAATTATCTGCCGTTAAAGGGAGTAATTTCGAGGCGGTTGATAGTTCATCGCTGATGGTAGACCTTACATCAGGACGAGCGGCAGTCCCGCCTACCAGCGCACCGGGCGGGTTAGCGGTAGCAGTTGGTTCTACCAGCCAACTAAACCTTAGCTGGACAAACACCGCCCCCAATACCACTGGCTATTATATTGAGCGTAGCCTTAGCCCCAGTAGTGGTTTTAGCCAGATTGGTTCGACCCTGGTGGGAGCACCTTTATACCCAAATACCGGATTGACCGAAGGTACTACCTATTATTACCGAGTAAGAGCCTATAACCCCTACGGAAATTCCGCCTATAGTAGTGTCGTTAGTAAAACCACCCTCCCAAATGCACCGACACTCTTGCCTGCTACTGCCGCTTCTTTCAATCAGATAAACCTAAGTTGGAATGATAATTCAAATGGTGAGTCGGGTTATTCTATCGAACGGGCACTAGCAATAGGTGGCCCCTATGCGGTGGTTGGCACGACTGGCTCAAATGTTAGCACTTATCAGGATAAGGGTTTACTAGAGAATACTACTTATTACTATCAGGTACGAGCTTTTAACTCAGGGGGAAATTCAGCCTATTCCAACCAAGTTAACGATTTGACTCCGCTTGCGCCCCCTACTAATTTATTGGTTTGGGCTTTTGCTTTCAATCAGATTAAGCTGCAATGGGTGGATAACTCCAAAATCGAGGATGGTTATGTGGTGGAGCGTAGCCCCGATGGTACAACTGCCTGGGCGCAAGTCGGTTCTACCACTGCCGCTAATGCCACGACCTTTACTAACACGGGCTTAGCCGTCGATACCCAATATTTTTATCGGGTTAAGGCCAAAAAAGCTTCGGTTTATTCGGTATTCACCAGTATCGTTAGTGCCACTACTACCGTCTGGCATGTTACTGCCCTTACAGATGATGGTACAGGTAATATCTCCAGCAGCCTTTCCTCGTACTTAAATTCTGGTAATGTCAGTGCTGGTCAGACCATATTTTTTGATAATAATGTTGCTATTACTGCCGTTAACTGGAATCCGACAATTCCAGTAGGGATAACTTTGGTTGGTAATTTGGGTTGTGGCAGCCCAACATTTACGATAGATGGCATTAACGCACTAGCGGGCTCAAACGGCTTGGTACTCAATCAGACTACCCTTATCAACCTGAAAATCACGCGGTTTCCCAATGTGCAGATAAAGAATTCTGGAACGGGCAACAAGCTGGTTTGTACTCAGGCGGTAAAATAACAAATAAAAAAGCCCCTACCTCCTTTACGGGGGCAGGGGCAGGGGTTTTAATCCCTTACATCATTGAGATGTCGTCATTCTGACTGGTCTTGCGATAGCTTTCGCTGGGCTTATCCTGCGGTTTGCTCTCTTGCTGTTGGGCGCGTTGGGCTTTCAAATCTTGCAAGGTCTTTTTGACCTGTTCCAATCTTAGTTCCAACTGGTTCTGCACCTGCTCCAGGCCAGCAATCATCCAATCGAGATTGCCACCCTGCCAGCCGCGTCCCCAACCGCGCTGTCGTTCACCGCGTGGGCCGTGATGACCGTGTTCACCCCGCTCGCCACGTGGGCCATGCTCGCCCCGTTCAGAGCCAGCACCAGGGCCGAAGCCAAAGCCGCCACGTCCGGGGCTAAAGCCAGGGCCGAAACCAAAGCCAAACCCCCCTCGACCGGGACCAGCACCAGGGCCGAACCCGAAGCCAAAACCCCCTCGACCAGGACCAGCACCAGGGCCGAACCCGAAGCCAAAGCCTCCACGTCTGGAGCCGAAACCCTCACGTCCTGGACCTTCACGACCTGGGCCGAAGCCTTCACGTCCTGGGCCAAAACCGCTCCATGCTCGACCCCAGGGGCCAAAGCGGAAGGCGCGAGGCCCCCCAAAACCAGGGCCGCCTCGGAAGCCAGGGCCAAAGCCCCTCATTCCAAAACCAGACTGTTCGCTGGGCTGTTCGCCACCCTCGTCGTAATTATCACTGCCGGGTCGCCATTCGCCCCAGCCACTATTTTTATGATGATGTCCTCTCATATATCTTTCCTTTCGATATTCTTAATATCATGTAAATCCTTCAAATCGGATTTTCCTCGTCGTCGCTAACAAAGTTCATATCAACTTCGCTCTGTTCGCCAAAAACGCGATGAAATTCGTCTACAAATCGGTTAATCAACCGGGTACGTTGTTCGAGAGTACCTGCCCAATATTTTAATAACTGCTTACCGCGCTCGGTTATCAGGTACACTCGCCGGTTAGGGCCAGGGCCTTCTTCCGACATAGTGGATTGGACTAACCCTTCACCCTCCATCCGGCGCAAAGTCCGATAGAGGTTTCCCACATCTACGTCGCCATTTATAAGTTTGCGTTTCGACAGTTCATCAATCAGGCTGTAGCCATAATTCGGCCCCTCGGCTAACACCAGTAACAGGCACGGTTGCAAGAAACCCCACACGGGGGGCTGCATAAACCAACCACCTCTTTTACCACCGCCAGCCCAAGGCGGGCCACCTCCAAAACCATGATGCATTTAATTTTCTTAGCCTCTCTAACTATGACATCAAGGGCTTCTTTGTTTAGTAGCTCCTGATATATGTCATAGTCATATATTAGCGACATATAGCCCGCCTGTCAAGGGGGGTTGTGTTTGAATTGTATTAGAAAAAATCTTAAATCTCAAATCAATAAAATAGCAGTTGACAGAAATTGCTTAGTTGGTTATACTTAATAAGTAAGCGTGGGGGTATAGCTTAATGGTAGAGCGGTTTGTGTAAAGCCAACGTGCCCCAAACAGATTCCGGTTCGAGCCTGGATACCTCCATCCAGCCTTATTATTTCGCTGTTTTCTTACTAATCGTCATTGCTATTAGACCACAAAGGAAGGCGAGAAAAAACCCAAGAAGCATAAATCCTACCTGACTCAAGCCCCCAATTAACCACGAAACCTGATTAGAACTGGCATATTGCTCTGGGAGATGAGTGGTCATAGCGGATATTATCATAGTGACGGTAAATATGAGATCCAGCCCCAGAATTAGACCCAACACTATTCTTATTAAACCCTTACTCATAATTTCTATCCTTTCAAGCTAAAGTTGTAATATTGATTGACAACTTCACTTTAACCCGGAAGTAACTGCCTTTTGCAGGGGCAAGACTGTAAGTTACTGTACAATTTCTGTTTGAAGCTGCCACAAAAAAGGCTTTTGAGGTCAAGCCCCAAAAGCCCGGATAATTTTTGAAAACAAGGCGAACCTTTTATTTATTTTTGTGGGAAAAGCTGACCGCGTAGCTGGTCACGGAAATGTTTATCGGGCTGGGCCTCGCGGGTAGTGTTGGAATATTTCTTGACAAGTTGCCCGACTAAGGCCAGCAAACTCCCCAACTCCTGCGAAATAAACTCCTCACGTAAGGCTCTTTCGGCTTCGGTTAGTTGTACCTGTGGAATAGGAGGGGCGGCAGTTTGGGGCGAATGAGCTACCGCTTGATAAGGGCGGGTTTGCTGAATGCGGTCAAGGGCGCGGGCCAACCGCTCGGTAATTTCAGGGTCAAGCTCAGCCAACCGCTCGATTTTCTCCAACGTTAGCAACTGCTCTGAGGTCATTTCGTCGGTAACATAATAATGGGCGTTTGGGCTTTTATCAGATTGATTATTCATAGTTCGGTAGAATCCTCTTTGACAAATAGCAGACCAAAAATCTGCTACCTCCTCTAACATCACTCCATTGAAACACTTGTAAATTATTTTGAACAGCTTCTTATTAGGATTAATGCCGGGAAGTTTTTTTGGTTACGCCAATATTACCCCAATTTGAAAATTATACCCGATAAATCGTCACGCCGTCTTTTTCATAGATGGGTTGGAGGAATTGGCGAAATTTTGCCAGACCTTCGGGTTTATAATCCTTGAATACCTGCGAATACAGCGAGGCACTGGCGGTGTTGGTTTCGATGCCTCCCACAAATACATATTTGACTTTGTATTTCTGCAAAAGCTGGCGGGCTTCCTCAATGTCGTTGGTGTTGTAGATTAAATCCACGTCTTTGACCCGTTGGTTAACCTCGTCCATAACTTTAGTGCTGCCGCCCCGCCACTGGGCCTCGTGGAAATACCAGCCCAGCACTGTCGGGAAGCCGCTAAAAGTTGCTACCCGCGAAAAGTTAATCCAATCTATGTAGCCCGACCCGGCCTCCAGCACCACCCCATCAAAATTCGGGTTAGCCTTGACCTGTTCGCGCAACCAGCTTATTCCCTGATAATCACTCTGGTAATATTGGGCAACCCAGCCTTCGCCATCCAGCCCCTTGCGCTCGGCAAACTTCCCGGTTTTTTCGTAAGGGCCAAGCAAGGGATAAATTAGCCCCGCCAGCACCAGCACTACCAGCCCAAAACTCCACAACCAGCGACCTTTGGGTTGCCTGCGGTCTTCTTCCTGAGCCAGTTCCTCCAAATCCTCCAAGCGTAGTCCACCCTGCAAGCCCGAACCACCTGCGGGACTCAGCCCCATACTGAAGGCCAGATTGCCGGAGGTTGCCAGGGCAGGTTGACGGCGGAAAAAGCTGGTAGTAGGTTGCAGCTTTTGGGGTTGATATTCTTCCCAGACATTGGACGCGGATTTCTCGATAGAGCGTTCAAAAGGTCGGGCTTGCCAGAGATAGGCCATCACCCGCCAACTGGCATAAGCCCCCGCCAGAGCGTAAAGCATCCAGGTTTGATAATAAAATTTGAAAATGGTATTAAAACGCGACTCGAACAGGTCTCGCAGATACACAACCTCGGTGAACCAGTTAATCACCCCACCTGTAAACATCAGCGTCAGCACACAAACATCCGCCAGATTAACCTCGGTCATCGGCTTGCGGGTCTCGAACCATAACAATAGCCCTGCCACAATCGTACAAATCAGCAATGGGCCGTAAAGCTCAAAGTGTACCATCCATCCCAAAAATATCATCAACACCGCCGAAAGTAGCAGCGTAAGGGTCAATTCATAGGCGGGGCGGCGCGGACGCACTCTATTCAACACCTCTTTTGTCAACAATCCTACTCCGCCCGCCAGCACGGGAGCCGAAACCAGCCCCACCGACACCGAAAATTCCCGACTAATGCCCGCAAAATATAGCAGTTCCCCTAGCAAAAATAATCCTAGCCCCGGTGCTACCGCCCAATAGTTAGGAGCTTTGAGTTGTGAGTTTTGCGGGTTGAGTTCAAAATCCTCATCCTCAAATTCAGAGTCTTCATCCTCGCTTTCAAAGTCCAGATTTTCGATTTTAGATATTCGACTTTCAATTTCTTCATCCTGGCTTTCGACCTTCGACCTTTGACCTTCAACTTCCCCATAAGGTTCTTTAAGATAGGGCCAGAGCTTTAGAAACAGGAAACTAACCATCGGGAAGATAAACACCCCAAACACCAGGAAATAACCTAGCAGTGGGGTTCTGTCCCAGGCCACCGCCCCAAACAACCGCCCGATAGTGCTGACTAGCGGGATGCTTTTAATTGGTTCTGGCAGGGGCCGTTCGCCAATCAACGAGGTAAAAGTCAGGTGGAAAGGCAAATAAAGAGCTAAAGAAGTTAGGCCAAGTCTTAGGGCAAACCCCGCAAGTCGCCAACTACGCCCCCACACCGCGCTCATAACGTTTATTGGCACATTCCCACCCAACAGGGCCAGTTTGATTGTTTCGGTACTTTTGCGAGCAGTAGCGCTAGTTTCTTCGCTAACATCTTCGCCACCTTTCCAGAGTTCGCGCAACAGAGCTGCCCCTAGCACCAGTAACAGGAAGGTGGGGAAATCCCAGGTGTTGATGAAATATAACGCCCCGATTGCCACCGCCAGAATCCCAAAATTAAGTATTCCCGTGGCATTCCGCAAGGTCAAGGGGCCAGCCGTAGCGGGAGCGCGTAGCAGGTTGAAGGCGGCGGCAATCACAATTGTCCAGAAGGGCAGGGCCATTACGTGGGGGTGCATATCCGCCAGCAAAAAGCTGAACATTGGGAACTCGTTAATGGTCTGGTTCCAGCTATAGGTAACCACCGGGCCGCTAAAATCGGGCTTGTAGTCATAAATAACCCGCGAAGGAGACCACCAGGAGAAAAAGAAATTAACTGAGTTCGGGTCACGCTCACTATTAGCCGCTCCCCGAGGTGCAATAAGTTGGCGTACCGTGTCGAGGTTGCCCAGCACACATACAAACACTCCCGCCGCCACTCCCGACAGACTTGCCACCAGTCCGCCCCGTTGTCGAGCAATGGCTACCAGGTTATAGACGATGCTAAAGGCCCCCACAAAGGTCATTGCCATTATCATCGGGACGCTCAGGTTAAAGGCAATCGAAGGGGCGACCCCGCTCATTTTGGTCAACATCGCCACCATAAAATGGCTGAAATAGTAGTAGTTGATGGTAAAACCACTCATCCAGGGGTCGTTGGGCGGTAGTTTATCGTGGGTCGCCATTGAGTTCATAAAGGCAAAATCGCCGAACTTTTCCTGGTCGCGGATTTCCGGCATATAAGAGCGCAGGTTCACCAGATAGAAATAGGCCAGAATAAATAGCAATTCTACCAGCACTACCAGCCAGAGGTTACGCCGAAACCATTGGCCCATCTCGGTCATCAGGGCGCGTCCCTGCCGTAGCCACAGCCAGGCCCCTAGCCCGCCCATCAGCAAGACCAGCAAGCCCCAACTGCTCAGAGCGGTAAAGGGCAAACCCAGCATACCCAAAAACCAGACCACAAAGGCCAGCAGTAGTAAGCCGAGCGGTTTGCTCAGGGCATAGCCGCGCTCCGGCAAGAAGCTGAAAAAGGTAAAGGTTACGGGCAAGGTTGCCAGCCCGATAACTTCCAGCACCAGTAACCAGATTATAGATTCAATCATTTCTCAACCCACGAATAATTCTTGATATTTCTCAGAGGGCAGGCACGGGGACCTGCCCCTACATTTAATTATTTATAAAACCTCTGTGTTCTCTGTGCCTCTGTGGTGAAATATATTACCCGCCGAAGGTGCCGCGTGCTTGCATCGGCTGTAATAAAATCAAAATTCCGACCACCGCCAGTAACAGAGCTAATCCGGCGAAACCCAGAGTCGCCCGTCCGGCAATTTTGCGTTTGTACATCTTACGGCTAATTTGCCAGACCGAAATCCCGCTAATCATAAAGCCAACGTAAATAATTGTCACCTGTAAAGGCGTAATTATACCGTACCAGTCACGGGGAATAATACCACCTACCGTAAAGTCCGGCTGTCCAAAAATCGGCAAGCCGATAGTTACAAACAGGTTTTGGATAGTCGGCCAGATGCCCGCCCCACCGATTAAAAAGTGGTAAAGATAGTGGGCTGTCCACATCCCGAAACTGACGGGCAACAGGCTCAGGGCGTAGCGTTTGAAGATGCTGCTCAGAGCTTCGTTACTATTCGCCAGCTTTTGGGTAGCCCAGGTTGCCAGCCACCCAAAGAAAAGCGGCACCGCCACCAGAAATATCAGAAATAACAGGGTATAGGTGAACACAAAATCCTTAACCCCAAGCGCGTTACCCAGGCCGCGCTCGAAATCCTGGAACGGCCCGACCATTCCGGCGGCGTTAAACAGCGAAGCAAAACTAATAATCAGGGCCATTGCCGCCAGCGAAAAATCCCGTTTTTTCAGGTTGGCGGAAAGTTCGTGGGTCGGTTGGCGCACTTGCACGGCGATATTGTCATGGGGACAGGCTCGAATACAGTCCAGGCAATAGCTACAATCCATATTGCTCTGTTTTGTGCCAAGATATAAAAAGGTCTGGCAACCCGCAATCTTTTTGGTGGTATTGCCGTTGATGCACTCCTTGCCCTCACACTCGTCCCGACAGTAGTTGAAAGATTTACTCTTAATCTCGGTGGGCGAAACCATCGAATAAGCCTGGGTGAACAGACCGAGCGGGCAGACATATTTGCAAAAAGCATTGCCTTTATAAACGCCATCCACTAGCACCGCCGCCCCAAAGTAGGCCAGTGTGACCGTCGCGGTCAGGGCGGGGCTATTCCACAGGCTTAAAACCTCGTAGCTCCACAAAATCAGCAGCAACATCCCCACCGCTAACCACTTGCCCTTTAACCAACCGGGCCAGGGTAAGTTACGCCCTATCCGTTTTTGAATCTGGCGGCTGACCAGCACAAAGGGGCAGCTCATGCAGAAAACCCCGCCAATCACCAGCACACTCAAAACCAGAATTAGCCGATAATCTATCCAACTGCCGGTGGTCGCTACATTCTTGGGGGCAAACTGTTCACCTACGAAGCCATCAAAAATAATCGCGATTGCCCCCAGCAGCAAAACCGCTTGAAAGACGCTACGGGTATGTTTCCATAGCATAATCTTGCGGAGCCAGCGAATTTTCAGGAGGTCAAAGCCGTGATTTTCTGGTTCCGGGTCGTAGCGTTTAAGGTTAGCGTTGCGAATATTTTTGGGGTCGTAGATTGGTTGAAGATTTATTACACGTTTTGCCACGATTGTACTTTCTATTTCGGCAAACTGGTTATTAAGCTGAAGATACTCACCACAAAGGACACAAATCAAGGTATTAGGTGTTAGAACGTGTTTTAAAAGTCAGGGAGGGCCGTTAAAGCTTGGGTAGCCTTGAGTAAGTGAGATAAAAACAAAGCCTGAGGCAAAAATCGCGATGGTCGCTACCATTGCTCCGCTAAGTCCCGCTACGGCATAACCCACAAAGGTAAAATATAGCCAGCTTAGAAATAGCATCATCAGGAAGGCAGGTAGGATAAAACAAACCCCCGCCAGCAGTCTGCCCTTGAGCTTGCCCCGCATCCAGCCGATATAAATCGCCATTTGAGTTGAGGCGAGGCCGGGTAGTAGATTACAGACTGCCAGCCCCTCGGTAAATTCTTCGGCGGTGAGCCAGCCTCGTTTCTGTTGGGCTTCCTGCTGCATCAAAGCAATATTGGCCTGGGGGCCACCAAAGCCGATTGCCCCCAACCATAGGAAAAATTCCGCAATTTCGGTCATAATTTTGCGGCGGCTCGCAGCCCCTCCAGCAATGCCTCGTCCTGATTAGGTAATACGGTGCGGGGGTCGAATAACAACCTGTCACGTTCTACCCGCGCGATAATGGGCGGACGATTATGCCGTAGAGCCGCCATCAGAGCGGTGCTGCTACGTTCTGGCAAGGGGGGCAGGGAGAGTAGGCAGGTTGGCAGGGTTTCGCCCGGTAGCGACCCGCCGCCAATGGTTGAAGTCCCCGCGCTGGTGCTGACTCCCGGCCAAATTTCGCTGAGGGCTTGCCGCCAGCCTTCGGCCCGTTGCTCGATTTGGCTCAGGGATAGCGAAATCATTTGCCAGACCGGAATTTTGCGCTCGGCCTCTCCCCGCAGGTAGTGCAACAAAGTAACCTGAAGGGCTGCCAACGTCATTTTGTCCAGGCGCAAGGCCCGTGCTAGAGGGTGTTTTTTCAGTTTCTCGATTAGCTCTTTTTTCCCGGCAATCAGTCCAGCCTGTGGCCCGCCTAACAGCTTATCGCCACTAAAGGTCACAAGTTGCGCCCCGGCGGCGATACTTTCCTGCACGGTAGGCTCATGGGCCAGTCCATAACGAGCGGTATCTATAAAAGTGCCGCTTCCCAGGTCGTCCGCCAGAATCAGGTTATGTTTTTGGGCAAGTTCGGCCATTTCTTCCAGCGTGGTAGTGTGGGTAAAACCAATTACCTTGAAATTGCTGCTATGTACCCGCAGCAACATGGCGGTATTGGGGCTGATGACGGCCTCGTAGTCGCGCTGATAGGTTTTGTTGGTAGTGCCAACCTCCACCAACTTGCCCCCACCCTGGGTAATCACATCGGGGATTCGAAAGGCTCCACCAATTTCCACCGCCTGCCCCCGCGAGACAATCACCTCTTTGTCACTGGCAAAGGCCGCTAAAACCATAAAAATTGCCGCCGCGTTATTATTAACCGCAATCCCGGCCTCTGCCCCGCTAATCCGGGCTATCAGGTCGGAAATATGGCTCAGGCGGTGGCCTCGTTCGCCGCTTGCCAGCTCAAATTCCAGGTTGCTATAGCCTCTGGCGATTTGCTCAACCGCCCCAACAGCTTCCAGACTCAGGGGGGCGCGTCCCAGATTAGTATGAATTATCACCCCGGCGGCGTTAATCACCTCACGCAGGTTGCCAGAGCTAAGGGTCAAAACCTCGCGCTCGACCTCCTCCGCCAAACTATCCAGGCTGGCTGGATTTTGCCCCTGCTGGATATTCTGGCGGGCAAGCGTCAGCCGTTCCCGCGCTACTTCCGTTACGAAGGCGGCGGGTAAATTGCCATCTTCAACCAGAGCCAGCACCCGTTCGGTTTTGAGCAGTTTATCCACGCTGGGCAGTTGACGATATGGGTTTGTTTTTCCGTTTTTTATCGAGTCAGTCATAGCCAGATTATAGACTGTCCCAATGGGGCGATGCAAGCGGTTGTCGGAATAAAGATTCAGGAGGCTGTCCCTGTAGGAGGCTGCTCCGTCAGCCGATGATTTTATCGCAGCACAGAGCCTGCTCCTACGAAATATTAACCAGCAGATTGTTTCTGGACAATTTTGCCGAAAGTCCAGAAACGATTAGCAAAGAAATTCCATAACAGCACTAACCCGGTAGCGATAATTTTGGCAGGGATATAGGCATAGGAGGGGTCTGCCATAAATTTAGCTACGGGGGTTTCCAATATCAGCACCAGCAAATTGTTTAACACCAACCCGGAGAGACTTATCAGGCTAAACTGAAATAAACGGGTCAGGTTTTGTTTCAGTTTGGCCTGGGGATAGACCCACAGACAATTTAGAAAATAATTATTGATAATTCTACAAGAATAGGAGACTACATTCGCCGGAAGGGTGGGCCAGTGTAAAAAATGTTTGAGTAAGTACAAAATAATAAAATCTAACAACGTCCCACTTAGACCAACTACCATAAAACGGGCGAAACGTGATATTTCATTTTTCAAATTTGGTTGGTGCATAATTTTGGTTATCGTTTTCATAATACTCACTTTTTTGATTTCCCCCCTGAAACCCGGCAGCGTTTACCGAGTCTCAGCGAGAAAATGATTTATATTTTGGCATTTATAATTAGGCTGCCCGATGACCAGATAATCCAACAGACTCTTTGGCTGGCTCAAGAGCGTTAGTGGCCGCTTGAAGTTTGCCCTGACCTTGCCAATAGGCTCGCCGCACTCGCCACAATCCCTTTAAGTCCTCTATCGCGGTTTTGCGGATATGCACCCGACTATCCAGGTCTTCTACCCACCTGACCGGAACTTCGTGGATAGTGAGACAATTATGCTCGGATAAAAGCAGCAGTTCGGTGTCAAAAAACCATTCATTATTCTCTACCATTGGCAAGAGTTGACGGGCGATGTCGCTTCGGATAGCCTTAAACCCGCACTGCGCGTCACTAAAACGTTGGAAAAAAGAAGCCTTGATAATCAGGTTATAGCTGCGCGAGATAAATTCCCGTTTCCACTGCCGAGTAACTTTAGCCCCTTTTGCCAGCCTTGAGCCAATCGCCAGCGAATTTTGCCCGCTGATAAGCGGTTTTACCAATGGTTCCAGAGCTTCTAACCCGGTGGATAAATCCACATCCATATAGGCCACCACCAGCGCGTCACTGTTTAACCAGGCTTTACGTAAGGCTCGCCCTCGCCCTTTTTGTTCCAGGTGTAAGGCTTTGACCCTCGGATAAACTCTGGATAGATGCTGGGCAATTTCCCAGGTGCGGTCACGGCTGGCGTTATTGGCGATAGTGATTTGCCAGGTGTAGGGGAAGTGATGTTGCAAGAAGTCGTATAACTGTCTGACGCTTTTCTCAAGAGCCACTTCCTCGTTGTAGACTGGTATTACAATCTCAACTTGAGTTTGTTTTTCATTCGGTTTCATAACACTTTATCCTTTCATAAAGTTCAGTAGATTGTAGTAAAGTAAGTTTTGACCGTTTATTCCATAGTAAAAAGGGCGGTCTTGTTCCTTCTCCCTAGTAGGGAGAGGGCTAGGATGAGGGGTGAAATTTTAGCCTAACTCCCAAATCAGGTAGTGGTTAGAACCAACCCTCACCCCTGCCCTCTCCCTTTGGAAGGGAGAGGGTGTAAATGGCTAGGTTTAACTTACCCCGGCACAGTCATACAAAGTGCCACTACTCCGACCCTGCCCACCAAAACCTGAGCTAGAGCCGGAAGTTGATGAGGTTGACCAGAGTTGCGAGTCAACCGCCGTACAGCTTTGCGTTACCCAACTGCTGGTTTGCTGGCCGCCCATCCCCGAACTATCTAGCAGGAAGTAACGGACGGTTTTGTTTTTGACCAGTTCGGCTAATTGCTGGTTGGTCAAAACTTTGTCAGAGCCTGAGAAACCGCCCATCGCCATCACTGGTTCGCCAGTTTTGATAATTAGCGGCGAGGCGTTCATACTGGAGGTGGTCGCCACCAGATAGGTGTAGCCGTCCTGATTGGCCTCCAGATAGGCAATCAGTTTATCAGTGCCGCTAAGGGCCAAGGACGGATTGCCGATAATCCCGGTGGAGGGTAGGCTAGTGTTATTAGAAGCCGTAGCCGCCGGGGGCAAGGCATTAAAGGCTAACGAAAGACCCAGGCAAACCACTACCGCTACCGAAAACCCGGTTATCAGGCTGGCAAGTTGCTTGCGCCCCTTGAACTGCCGAGCCACAAAGCGTACCACCAGCATCCCCACTACTACCGCCCCCAGCAAAATCATCAACCCACTCAGCCAGCTATTCCAGTTAGCCATTAAGGTAGTCCACAGGTTATTGGTGGTGTTGTTAGCACCTGTCGGAACGGCGGTTGGTAAAGTGGCGTTAGTAAAGGTTTCGTTAGTAAGGGCGTGGATAGCCCAGGCGAAAGGCGCAATCAGCAAGCCCAGGAAGGCCACCGCCGCCACCCCGATTGTCCAGCGTGAGTCGGCCCGCTTGAACAAACTTGGGATTGCTACCAAAGCACTGGTGCAGACCAGTTCCAGCCCGATAATTACCAGAGCCATCGTGCGATTCCAGTCGGAGTAGCTTCCCAAAATATTGAGTTGGAAAACCGCCGTGACCAGCAGCACTATTGGTAGTAACCAGCTTTGCCAACCACCCTTTTTGTAAGAGTGCCACAGAGCTTCCAGGCCAATCCCTGCCACCGCCGCAATCGCCGGAGCTAACATCACCAGATAATAGTTGTGGAAGATGCCCTTCGCGTCACTGAACACCGCCATAAAGGTCAGGAGCCAGCCACCCCAGATTACAAAAGCCTGTAGTCGTCGCTTCCGTTCCGCCCCCGCGAACCTGCGCCAGCTTTGGGCGGCAGCAATCACCAGACCCAGCAAGGCCAAAGGTAATAGCCAGCCTGCTTCTCCGGCTAAATTGGGGTCGAACATTCGGAAGGGGCCTGCTTGTCCAGCGAATATCCCGTTTCTACCCCCACCACCAGGGAAGCCACCACCGCCGGGAAACTGGAAATTAGCGGGGGGTTGGCCTGTGCCGCCAGTAGGGGGTTGAAAGCCCGCCGGAGGCTGGAAGCCCGCGCCGGGTTGCCCACCACCAGGGAAGCCGCCTCTACCCCCACCACCCGGTGTATTGCCATCAATGCGGCCCAGCCCGTTATAATCCAAAATCAGGTTAAAGACGCTGTTGGTGGCACTACCGCCCACATAAGGCCGTTGGCTGGCGGGGGTTAAATCTACTATTGCGGCCCACGACAGCGAAACCGCTACTAGCACGCCCGTCGCCAGAGCCAGATGCATGATACGTTTCCACCATTTCAGCGGGGCTAACAGGAAGTAAACCAGATAGAGGGCAGGTAGGATGATAAAAGCTTCCAGCATTTTGATATTGAAGCCCACCCCTACCATCGCCACCGCTACCATTAACCAGACTGGCTTGCCCTTTTCGACGGCGAAGGTCATCGCCCAGGCCGCCAGCACAAGCGATAAAATTAAAAGACTTTCGGGGTTGTTATGGCGGTCCATCACCACAAAAATCGGGGTTATCGCCAGGGCAAAGGCCGCAAATAACCCGGCAGTGGGGCCAAATACCCGTTTAATCAGGTAATAGACCAACGCCACGTTCGCTATGCCAGCCAGAGCCGAGGGTATCAACAAACTGACCCCGTTATAGCCAAATATCCAGGCACTGACAGTCTCGAACCAGAAGGCCACCGGGGGTTTATCTATCGAAATAAAGCCACCGGGGTCATAAGCGTTGAAAAAGAAGTTATGCCAGCTAGTGAGCATACTTTTGACGGCGGCGGCGTAATATTCGTTGGTATAACCGTTCTGGTCGAGGCGATAAAAATTCAGGAAGGCTGCCAGACCTAGCACAGCGATAAATCCGGCCTGATGCCAGGTCAGGCTGGTGCTTCTAAGTCGCTTCCAGACGGTCACACCTGTGTTTGTATTTCTTTCTTTGGGTTGAGCAAGGCTCATAATGTTATTGCCTCCATTTGATTTCCTTTCCAGGAAAAATCTATATTGTTTAGCCATTTTTCGTTTGGGTTAGTTAGGGCTACCCGGAGGTAACCACCTGCTTACCCTTTGAGTTTATAAGAGAAGATTAAGAGAACCATGAAAAGATTATGAGAAAGCTCTTATTTTGGGGCAGTTGTGGATGGAAAATCTAAAATCTAAAATCAGAAATTTTTATTGTAGAAGGATGCTCCGCCATCCGATGGTTATCGCAGGACAGAGCCTGCTCCTACAAAGTCATTATGAGGCATGGTGAAGAATCTCAATGTTTTGAGCAAGAGCCTTCGCAAGCTCAATGTGACAATCCTAACTCGGCACTCGGCACTTTTTACTTTTTTGGGGAGTCGGGGAATGGCAATGAGACTTTGAAGCTGGTACCCTGTCCTAACTGACTTTCGGCTTCCAGCGTACCGCCGTGTTGTCGAGCGATTTCGTAGGCAATCGCTAGTCCCAGCCCTGACCCGCCACTGTTGCTGGCACGGTCTGAGTCGGCTCGGTAGAACCGCTCAAAGAGGTGGGACAGGTGTTCGAGGGCAATCCCCCGCCCATTGTCGCTAAAAGTGATGTTGGCGTTATTGTTATCTTTGATGAGGTTAACCGAGACTCGCCCCCCTTCTGGGGTATATTTTATAGCGTTATCCAGCAAGTTCAGAAAAAGCCGGGTAAGTTGGTCAAGGTTGCCCTGAATACTGATGTCAGGCAAAATCTGGCCGCTCAACTCAAGCTGTTTAAGTTCAGCTACAGGTTGCATTGACTCGACCACCGAGTCTAACAAGTCGCTTAGATTCAACTTTTCAAATTGCCAGACCTTGTTAGATTGAGCTTGGTCAAGACGGGCCAGATACAACAACGAGTTGGACAGGCGCACCAGGCGATCTACTTCAACCCCTAGCCCCGCCAGCGTATCCTTATATTCTTCTGGTGAACGCAAACGGTTGAGCGTTACCTCAATCCGACCCTTGAGAGCAGTCAAGGGGGTACGTAACTCGTGGGAAGCGTCGGAGGTAAAGCGGCGTTCCTGCTCAAAGCCTTTATCCAGACGGTCTAGCATCTGGTCAAGGGTTTTAGCCAGTCGCCCGATTTCGTCGTTTGGGCCGTGATAGTTAATTCTTTTGGTTAAATCGCGGGTGCTGATGGCCTGGGCGGTGCGAGTAACTCGGTCTATTGGGCTGAGAGCCTGATTTGCCAGAAAAAGCCCTCCAAATACCGCCAATACCATCGCAATCAAAGTACCCAGCAAAATCGGGGTAAAAAGCCCATTTATCTGGGTATCCAGCAATAGCAAGGGCTGCCCGACCTGCACTAGCACCAACTGACCGGGTGGGCTAGGTAAACGCTGGCTGAAAATTCGCCATTGGGCATTATTGGTAGCGGTTGCAGTGGTATAGCCAGTTATAATGGGGGAAATAACGGGCATTTCCGATACAAATGTCCCCAAACTATCGCTTACCGTACCATCGGGAGCGATAAGGCGCACCTGAATATTCTCCCGGTTCAAGTCCTGGGCGGCCCCTTGAGAGCCGGGGAAGTTGCGAAAGCGGGGCGTGGTCGAAAAATTGAAGTCAATCAGGCCGCGCACGTTGTTGGCTGCTCCCTCAAGTCTGGTATCCTGCTGAGTTTGCTCCAGGTTGCGGAACTGGAAAAAAATATAAACGCTGAACAGAGCCAGCGTTAGTACCAATAGCAGCACATACCAGCCAATCAGCCGGAAACGCAGATTACGCCAGCTTATTCGAGGCCAACTGAATTTTTTAATCATTGTCACTCTCGGCACTCAAGCGATAGCCCACCCCCCGCACAGTATGAATCAGCGAAATAGCATGCCCCCGGTCAACCTTGCGCCGCAGATAGCCAATATAAACATCCACGACATTTGAGTCGCTGACAAAATCAAAGTTCCAGATATGCTCGGCGATTTGGGTGCGAGTTAGCACCTGTCCGGGATGGCGCAACATATAATGCAGCAGGGTATATTCGCGCTGACTTAAATCAATCAACTGCCCCGACCTTCTAACCTCGCGCTTGACCGTATCCATTTCCAGGTCGGCTATACCCAAAATATTCCCGGTCTGGAGCGGGGGGCGACGTAGCAGGGCCCGCGCCCGTGCCAGCAGTTCGGGGAAGGCGAAAGGTTTGGTGAGATAGTCATCCGCCCCAGAATCCAGCCCCGCCACCCGGTCATCTATGGCATCACGGGCGGTAAGTAGTAGCGTAGGTGTAGTAAAGCCCTTACGCCGCAACTCTTTTAGCAGAGTCAGGCCGTCCACCCCCGGCAACATTACATCCAGAATTAACAAATCGTACTCGGCAGAACGGGCATAATCCAGCCCTTCCAGGCCAGTCCGGGCTACATCTACCACATAGTCCGCTTCCCGCAAGCCCTGAGAAATAAATTGGGCGATGGCACTCTCATCTTCAACCACTAATATTCGCATTTTCCTCTCCAGGTATAAGCTCGGTTCAATTATACAACCAGGATCAATCAGCATTGGTTTATTCTTCCCTTTGAGGTTGTCGGTGGTTGACCTAACCCCCTTCTTTAAAGCCTTTAAGGGCGGACAGGTTTCATTAAAATCGAGTTTAGAGAAATGTAGGAGGCTGCTCCGTCAGCCGATAATCATCGCAGGACAGAGCCTGCTCCTACAGGTTCAAATCTGGGTTTCTTGTACAATCTCAGTTTATAAGAGAATATTAAGAAGGCCGTGAAAGAAAAGTGAGAAAGTTCTTATCTTTGACAGAGGCTCTAAAATAGAGATGTAGCAGATTGGATTTAGCTATTTAAGGCCAAATTCATCGAATATTATGCTACATATCGCAAAAACAACTTGACAATAACAAATTAGTGGCATAAAATTGAAGGGTGTAACCCTAAAACAGCTAGACTGGGAATATTATGCGTAGCCGCGATGTAAGAAAAACATTTACAGATTTCTTTGTGCAACATGGACACCGCCAACTTGCTAGTTCCTCGCTAGTTCCGCCTGCCGGGGATAAAACGGTGCTTTTGACCACCGCCGGGATGCAACAGATGACCCCTTTCTTCCTGGGTCTGCAAACCCCACCCCAAAACCGCCTGACGACTGTGCAAAAATGTTTCCGCACCGTTGATATTGATGAAGTGGGCGACCCTAGCCACCTGACCTTCTTTGAAATGCTGGGTAACTTTTCGGTGGGCGATTATTTCAAACGTGAGGCGATTGGTTTTGCCTGGGAACTCTTAACGGGCTACTACAAAATCCCTGAAAGCAAACTTTTCCCTTCGATTTACCCTACCGATGATGAATCGCTCGGTTACTGGACTAAAGATATTGGCTTACCTGCCAGCCGGATTACGCCAATTAGCGATAACTGGTGGGGGCCTGTCGGTAAAACTGGGCCGTGTGGGCCGGATAGCGAAATTTATTACGACCTCGGCCCAGAGGTTGACCCCGACCCTAACGCTATCGCAGGAATTTCGCCGCGCTACCTGGAAATCTGGAATCTGGTATTTATGCAGTTCAACCGGGATGCCGATGGCAAGGATATGCCGCTGCCCCGCCAGAATATTGATACCGGGATGGGTCTGGAACGGATTAGTCTGGTGATGCAAGGTGTAAAATCCATCCACGATACCGACCTGTTCCAGCCCGTTATCCAGAAGGCTGCCGAGATTACCGAGACAAAATATGGACTAGACTCGAAAACCGATATTTCATTACGGGTGATTGGCGACCATAGCCGCGCCGCTACTATGCTTATTGCCGATGGGGTATTACCGGGCAACGAAGACCGCAACTATATTTTGCGGCGGATTTTACGGCGGGCCATTCGGCACGGACGTTTGTTAGGAATGGATAAACCCTTCTTGCACCAGACAAGTCAGGTTGTAATTGATATGCTGGGTGATATTTACCCCGAAATTGCCGAGCGCAAGCAGCATATTTTTAGTGTGTTGGCGCGTGAGGAAGAAAGTTTTGGGCGTACCTTGCAGATGGGCTTGAACCGCTTCGAGGTCTTAATCGAGTCTAACCCCCTGGCGAATGCCGAGAAAAAACAGATTAACGGGGCGGATGTATTTGACCTGTTTGCCACGCACGGCTTCCCGCCCGACCTGACCCGCGAGTTGGCGCAGGAGCGCGGTTTTGAGGTAGATTGGGAAGGTTTTGAATCCGCCCGTGAGAAACATACCAAAGCCAGTAGCAGCCTGAAACGCTTTGAAACCAACCGCCCTGATATGGAAGATTATAAGGCTCTGGCAATAGCCAGCACCCCTTTCCAGGGTTACGAGGCCACCAATCTCAATACGGGGGTAGTGGCGGTGTTTGTGGGTGGCAAACGTACCCAGAGTGCCGATGCCGGGCAGGATGCCGAGATTGTGCTGGCTGAAACGCCCTTCTATGTAGAGAGTGGCGGACAGGTTAGCGATACGGGTTATATTGATACCGGGACGGGTCGCTTTATCGTAGAAAATAGCTACAAACCCGTCGGCGATATGATTGTGCATCAGGGGCGCGTGACCGAAGGGACGATTAACGAGGGCGACAAGGCAAAGGCCGTAGTAGAAGAAGATCGCCGCCTGGATACCGCCCGCAACCATACCGGAACGCACATTTTGCATCAGGCTCTCAAAGATGTTTTGGGTAATACTGTTGGACAGGCTGGGTCGCTGGTTTCGCCAGACCGTTTGCGCTTTGATTTTACCTACCCCAACTCGATTTCCGGCGAGCAGTTGCAGCAAATCGAGCAGATTGTTAACGCCAAAGTACGCTCCGACCTGCCCGTTAAAGTGACCGAACTATCGCTGGACGAGGCCAAAAAGAGCGGGGCGGTGATGATGTTCGGCGAGAAATACGGCGATAGGGTGCGGGTGTTAAGTGTGGGCGACTATAGCCGAGAGCTTTGCGGTGGCACTCACCTCCATAGTAGCGGGCAAATTGGCCTGATGGTTGTGACTTCGGAAGGTAGCGTCGGGAGTGGGTTGCGGCGGGTGGAAGCCCTGACTGGTCGCTCTGCCGAGAAATATGTCCAGGACAGGTTGCGGCTGGTAAATCAGACTGCCAGCATATTGCAGACCAAGCCCGAAAATCTGGCGGAGGAAGCGGCAGAACTTAAGCGCAAATTAAAAGAAACCGAACGCGAGTTAGCGAATGTGCGCGAGAAACAGGCTCAGGCTGAGTCGGGCAATCTGTTAAGTCAGGCGGTAGAAGTTGAGGGGGCAAAAGTGCTGGCGGTAAAAGTGAATGTTGCCAATAACGACCTCCTGCGTAGTCTGGGGGATAAACTGCGCGACTCGCTTAAAAGCGGGGTAGTGGCGGTGGGGGCAGTTATCAACGAAAAGCCCACCCTGCTAGTAATGGTAACGCAGGATTTGGTAGAACGTGGCTTACACGCCGGACAACTGATTGGCCCCCTGGCTGAGGCGGTTGGTGGGCGGGCCGGAGGTCGCCCTCAAATGGCCCAGGGCGGCGGAATTGACGCGAATAAATTGGATGAGGCGTTGGGCTTGACGGCTGGGCTGGTAAGTTCTGCGCTGAAAAATGGTGCGATAAGCAAATAAAAACAGATTTTTAGCCTGTTACGGATGGCCCATAGCAGGTTAAAAATTTGGTCAAAGCCCTAGTTTGACCCTTGTTTTTTTACATGGGGCAGGAGGTGATCCAGGTCATGGCCCAAGAAACGCTAATGGTTGACGCGAATGAGGATTTAGACGCGATTATTGGTCGTCTGCGTCAGGCACGTTCTAAGGACGTACTGGTGGTTTTACCCAACAAGACCCGCGCGCTCGAAACACTTGACCAGTTTAATGCTTTGCGCCGGACTGTGCGCGAGGAAGGCATTAACCTGACCTTTTCAGGTGGTAACAAAACGGTGCAAGGTCTGGCGAAATTGCTTGGTTTTCAGATAGATAAAGGCGATGGCGCGGTAGCTGCTCCGGCGGCTGACTCCGACAACGATAATCTGCCAAGTGGTTTTGCAAGCTTTGGGGATACTCCCAGCCAACAGGCGACCCGGCCCTTTGGTGGCCCTCCTGGTGGTTTTGTGGTAAACGGCAATACCAGTATTTTGGGTCAGCCGACGGTTCCCACTGGTATTCCGCAGATGGATGAGCCCCCTGCCTCGCCACGCGGGCGTAATGCCCAGGATATTTTTAGTGGTTTGGCTAACATGCAGCCGCCCGAAATGCCTACCCGAAATACGCCGCCGCCACCCGCTAATTTTGGTTTGAGTGGTGATACCCCACTTACCCGTGAGAATGCTCCTAACTTTTTTGGCGGTGGCCCAGCTATTCCAAATCCGCCGCCACCGCCCGCCTTCGATATGGGGACTGGTAGTCATACCATGTCTTATGAGGAGGCGATTGGCTCAGGGCTTTTGGGGGACGAGTCTCCCACCCGCTCCAATAACTCTAATCTGCCTTTTGATTTGGCAGATGACCGCGACGAAGATGTACCTTCTATTCTGGATAACGAACCTGATACGGCGGCGGCGGAAATTCGTCAGCGTAGTGGGGTTCGGCGGGGTGATCGCGAAATAGCCGAGCCGCGAGTGCGGGGTCGGGGCAATCGCCGTGCCCGTAACGCTGGCACTGACCCTGATTTGGTAGTTTCCAAACGACGTAGCCCTGCGTTAGGGGCGGGTTTGACCGCCGCCGTTGCCGGGATTGGCGGAAGTTTTAGTAGAGTAGTCAATGCCGGACGGCGACCATCCCAGGCAACCGCCGAAGGTATCAAACTTGAACGCCCGAAACTGGCCCCCGACGTTCAACGCGAACGCCGAAAACAAAGCTCAGCCTATATGTTGCTGGCAGGTGTAGCGATTTTGGGCATCTTCCTGATTGTGGCGGGCGTTTTGTGGAGTCTACTTACTGGTGGCCCTAGCACCCCCGGAAATACCCAGGCGGGTGGTGCTCCACAACGGGTGAATCTGGTGCTTTCTACCGGACAGGTCACAAATACCGTTTCGATTTTGCTGGATACCAAAGCCGGCGCAGCCTCAACCGCCGCGCCACAAGGCTCGCCTGTCAGTGGTAGTGCTTCTACCAGCAACCCTACCGACCAACAGAGCGGGATTGCTCCTCGGTTGGGTGTCACCGAAATCAACACAGGTAGTATCACCAAAGAAGGCGAATGGCCCGCCTTTGGCTCAATCAAGAAGGTGGAAGGTTTTGCTCAGGGTCAGGTCACGATTTTCAACGCTGGGGTTTCGGCTAAATCTTATCCGGCTGGTCAGGTGCTTTACAAAAATCCCAAAAGCGGGGTTGAATACAAACTGGTCAACTCTTTAAGCGTGGGTGCGGGCGACCCGGTTTCAGGCGGGCGCGGTCAGGCTAACGGCGTGGTTCAGGCTGGGGTTCCCGGCCCGGTGGGTAATTTTGAGGGAGCCAGTCGAATTGTCCTCAGCGACTCGGTGCTGGCTAATATTGGAGCTTTAAATGGTGGCACCGAACGCACTGTTAAAATCGTCTCAAAAGAAGATATGGCCGCTCTTCAGAAAAAGCTTATGGATGAGGCCCAGGCCGATGCTAAAAAACAGGTTGATGGTAAGTATAACGCTGAAACTCAGGGTATACAGTTCTTGAAAACTGCCGACCCCAAATGTTCTTTTTCTAAGAATGTAGGGGAGGAAGCCGACAAGCTTACGGGTAATTGCGCCGTTTCGTCGCGGGCGATTGTCTATAACAAAACGGCTCTGGCGGATGCGGTGAAGGGGGCCCTTATCAAGAACCCCAAGCAGTCTATTGACCCTGGCACTTTGAAATTTAACGATGATGGGCAGGTTAAGGAAGAAAACGGGCGGTTGATTTATACTGTGGTGGTGACAGCCCGGATTTTCCAACCCCTGACCGATGATGAGAAAAAGAGTATCGGTAATCTGATAATTGGTAAGTCGGCAGATGACGCGAAGGCGAAGGTGTTGGATGCTTATCCGCAGCTTCTGGATGTTAACTTTGGCGATTTTAAGGGGACGCTTCCCACTGACCCGACCAAGTTAGACCTCAAGACGATGTACGATTATGAGAACGACACTACCGCCAAAACAACCGCCGTTACCACTGTTGCTACGGTAGGTACGGTGGTTGGCACTGTGCCCGCTGCCACCCCAAATCCTTCACCCAAGTCATAATATCCCGACTTGAAGGAGTAAAAGGTGCGTTATCTCAGTCTTGATTTAGGCCGCAAGAGAATTGGAATGGCCCTGAGCGATGCCACTGGCTTGATTGCCACACCGCTTGGGGTCATTCAGGTTCGGAGCCCCTCTCAGGTTTTTGCCGAAATTGTTAAACGAGTGACTGAATATGAGGCCGGAAAAGTGGTTATTGGTCTGCCAATTCAGTTGAATGGGGTAGAGGGGATTGAGGCCGGACGCGCCCGCACTTTTGCCACCGAACTCGCCAAACATGTCACGATTCCGATTGTATTTATGGATGAACGCCTCTCCAGCGTTGCCGCCGAGCGAATGTTGCTGGATGCTGGGCAGAACCGCGACAAACGCCGCGCCAATATTGATGCTACCGCCGCCGCCTTAATCCTCCAAACTTACCTCGACCTGGAACGCACCCAACGCCGCCGCGAACAGTAAGTGGTTGTCGGACATCGGTTGTCAGTTGTCGGTAAAAAATCCAAAATCTAATATTAGGGAAATTCGTAGGGGCGGTTCGCGAACCGCCCAAAACTAGGGATTTTGATAAGCCATTTCCCAGGCTTGTGGAATAGCTTCGGCTAACCACCATTCCCAGAACTCCAGGACTTTTTGGGTATCAATTGTCACTGGTTTATAATAACAAACAATATTAACCCATTCTTTTTGCCTGGAATCTTCTACCCTCACTAATTCTGGGTCAAAGAATTCACCCGATTCAATTGCATTTAAACTTGCTTTCCAGGCTACCCCCGGCAAATTTTCGTCAATTAGAGCGTAGGCCGTTATTGCTGTTATAGTAAAATCACGCCCGTCCCTGTAGCTTTCTTTCCCGCAAAAACCGACATTTAAGGCCGCAAAAGCAGTTTCCATTGCATCAGCAGCGTTTGCAGATGTAAAATTTTGAACTCCAACCGTTCCAAAGTAAAATCTATCTACACAACCACCTCTGATAGTATCGGCATCTACCGTTTCGCGCAAAACCCCTTCAGCTATTTCTAACATTTCGAGGGGGTCATGAGAATAAATTTTGTCATTCGGGTCATTTGGTACAGGGTTTTGCTCCCAGATTGGCAATACTTTACGGGCGGTTAAAACAGCTAACCAACCAAGTACCTGTGACGCTTTGGAAAGTACCATCCACCAGCTATTATTTTTTTCGTCCCTTACCTCATCATTTAGTAATAGGCCGAAACTGTCGTAAATGGCTTCCCGGTCACTAAAGGTTAAAAGGTGTCGTGGGTCGGAACGCATCTTTTCCAGGCAGGTTAATACTAATTCTTGAGTCTTTGTTGGCAATTCCATTGATATACCTTCTAAAGTTTTTAATTGGTTTATCCTTATTATTTGACGTTTAGATAAACCAAAGGGCAAGCAGTGTTGCCACAACTTGCCCAAACGAGTAATGTTCAATTTGCAAAGAAAGGACATTACTACTATGAGCCTTAACCCACTTAAAGAATTTCGGCAGGAAATCTA
>Ga0209512_1001751_pt1 | contig 25257 bp, 21 predicted proteins | sample frozenSSSSmetaG_FD_184142 | JGI IMG/M metagenome (GOLD analysis project Ga0209512, IMG submission 184142) | Glacier valley bacterial and archeal communities from Borup Fiord, Nunavut, Canada, to study Microbial Dark Matter (Phase II) -... | ecosystem: Environmental > Aquatic > Freshwater > Ice >...
AGGTCGTGGCTGATGAAGACGTAGCTCATGCCGTGCCTGCGCTGCAGCTCGGCCAGCAGCGCGAGCACCTGGCGCTGCACCGAGACGTCGAGCGCCGAAGTGGGCTCGTCGAGCACCAGCACATCCGGCCGCAGCACGACCGCGCGCGCGATCGCGACGCGCTGGCGCTGGCCGCCCGAGAACTCGTGCGGAAAGCGTGAGAGCACGTCGTCGCCCACGCCGCTCGCCCTGCCGAGGCCAACCTCCTCCAGCACTTCGCGCACGGCCGCTTCCCGTTCGCTCGCGCCGAGCTCGGGCCGGTGCAGCACGAGCCCTTCACCGACGATGCGGCCGACCGTCATGCGCGGGCTGAGCGAGCCGAACGGATCCTGGAACACCACCTGCATCCGCCGTCGCATCGCACGCAACGTGGCCGCGCTGGCGTTGTCGATGCGCACGCCGCCTTGCGCGATGCGGCCGGCGGCGATCGGCTGCAGCGCCAGCAGCGCCATGCCGAGCGTGGTCTTGCCCGAGCCCGATTCGCCGACGATGCCGAGCGTCTCGCCGCGGCGCAGCGAGAGCGTGGCATTGCGCACCGCGTCGAAGCGGCGATTCCTCCAACCATCGGCGATGTCGAAGCTCACGCGCACGCCGTGGGCCTCGAGCAGCCGCGGCGCGTCGGCGGGCACCGCTCGTACCTCGCGCACCGGCCGGCTGGCCAGCAGCTTCGCGGTGTAGGCATGACGCGGCGCGGCGAACACTTCGGCCGTGACACCGCTCTCGACCAGGCGGCCCTTCTCCATCACGCCCACGCGGTGCGTGAAGCGGCGCACCAGGTTGAGGTCGTGCGTGATGAACAGCAGCGCCATGCCCATCTCGGCCTGCAGCTCGTCGAGCAGCGCAAGGATCTGCGCCTGGATGGTCACGTCGAGCGCGGTGGTCGGCTCGTCGGCGATGAGCAGGCGCGGCCGGCAGGCCAGCGCCATGGCGATCATCGCCCGCTGGCGTTGCCCGCCCGAGAGCTGGTGCGGGTAGGCGTCGACGCGGCGCGCGGGCTCGGGCACGCCGGTGCGTTCGAGCAACGCGATGGCCCGCGCACGTGAGGCGCGGCGACTTGCGCCTTCATGCAGGCGCAGCACCTCGCCGATCTGCGCGCCGACGGTGTGCAGCGGATTCAGCGCCGTCATCGGCTCCTGGAAAATCATGGCGATCGCGGCGCCGCGCAAGGCACGCATCGCGGGCTCGGCCTGCGTGCGCAAGTCGGTGCCGTCGAACGCGATGCGGCCTTCGCTCGACGCGTTCTCGACCAGCCCGAGCACCGAGAGCGCGGTGATCGATTTGCCCGAGCCCGACTCGCCGACGAGCGCGAATTTCTCGCCTGCTGCGATCTCGAACGACACGTCGTCGACGACGGCGTGATCGCCGAAGCGCACGGTCAGGTGCTCGACCGACAGCAGCGTCATCGAGGCCCGGCCCCGCGCGATGGCGTCGAGGCCAGCCGGGTCACGCGCTGGGCTGGGCCGGGGGGGAGAGCAGCCCGCTGCAGGTCGCGCGCTCGCTCTCGGCCAGCTTCGGCGTGGCGCAAAGCTCGCCCAGACGAGCCTTCAATCGCGCCATTGCCGCGGCGTGCCTGCCGCCTTCGTTCCATGCGATCAGCTTCGCGCCGACACGCTTGAGCGAGCGGCCGCTGCGCTCGTAGAACGCGTCGGGCTGCTTCGAGGCTTCGTCGAAAAGCTGCCCGGTGGTCTTCTCGATGGTCGCTTCGTCGGCCGGCGCAAGCTCGACCAGCGCGTTGACGTAGCTCGAGCCCCACTGCAGCCGCGTCGCCGGGCCTTCGCTCTTCTCGAATGCCTGCCGTGACCAGTCGAGCGCTTCGGCCTTGTCGCCTCGCTTCTTTGCATTGCCGGCGAGCTCCGACATCAGATAGTAGGGCGAGTGACTCTTCGCGAGGTTGGCCTTGAGCAGCACGTCGGACTCGGCACCGAGGCCGGCGTGCTCGAGCAGGTAGGCGGCGGCCGTGATCACGGCCTGGCGCTCGTAGCCGTCGGTGATCTCTCGGTCGGCGCGCGCGGCCTGCTCGCGCACGTCGGCGAGGAGCACGGGGTCGAGCTTCGTCGCCTTGGCCGGCTTGGCGGTGCCGCCGGGCTTGCCGTCTTCGGCAGGCTCGTCGATGCGCGCGAGGTCGACCTGCGCGATCAAGGCCTGCATGCGGTCGGCACGCGAGAGCGTGGTGTCGGCCTCGAGGCGCCTGAGCGCGATGTCGAAAGCCGCGATCGCGTCACTGCGCCCGCGCGTACCCGGCGCGCTGACGGCGCGTACGAGCGTGGCCGCGTAGTTGGTGATCATGTCGGTCTGCTCGCGCGATGCATTCACGTCGCCGAGCAGCGTGATCACGGCAGTGCGGCCGGCTTCGTCGGGCGCGGCCGGCTTCTTCGAGGTGCCGGGTTTCGCGTCGCGCGCCGCCAGCGCCTTCAGCCGCAGCCGCATCGCTGTGTCGGGCGGGTCGGCGGGGCAGGCGGCAGCGAGCCGCGCCAGCGTCGCGGGCAGATCGTCCTTGGCGACGATCTGCTGCTGGTCGGTGTCGAACGAATAGAAGGCGAGCAGGCGCCAGTCGTTGGGCGTGAGCGCGGCCTTGCCGGCGAGCGCATCGGCGAGCACCGCCTTGACCGGCCGCGCGGCGTTCATGCCGAGCGTCATCACCTGCGTGTAACGCACCGGCTCGACCTGGCCGGGCAGCCGCGTCACCTCCTGGCCGGCCGGATTGAACAGCACCATCGTCGGGTAGCCGCTCACGTGGAAGCGCGCGCCGATCTTCTGCGCGCCCGGGCTGTCGCCGTCGACGTAGACCGGCACGAAGGCGCGCGTGCGCTCGATGAAGTCCTGCCGATTGAAGAGCGTCGCCGTGACCTGGTTGCAGGGCGGGCACCACTTCGCGCCCCAGTACATGAACACCGGCTTGTTCTCGGCCCTGGCCGAGGCGAAGGCACCGTCGACCTCGGCATCGGTGGCGGCGTTGCGCCAGGCAATGCCGTCGACGCGGCTGTCGCCCGACGCGGGCGAAGCGAGCGTGATCACCGGCGGCGTCGAAGGCGCTGCAGCCGCCGCCGTCGTGACGACCGGCGCGGTGGTGGGGCGATCGCTTTCGGCGGTCTTCGAGCAAGCGCCGAGCGCGAGCAGCGCGGCGAGCGGCAGCGCTGCAATGACGAAGGTCGAGGTCGAGTGGGCTGGCTTCATCGAAGGCTCCGTTCAGCGGGCCGCCATGATGCACCGATCGTCCAGCCGAGCCGAGCCGGCATTCAGTCGACCGGCGCAGGCGCCTCGCGCACCGGGTCTTTCGGCGCCGACGTGAACTGCGCCAGCGCGACGCCGCCGAGCGCGATCGCCGCACCCGCGATCTTCATCGCCGAGTAGCGCTCGCCCGTCAGCCCCCAGGCGACGAGGCCAGCCACGGGCGGCATCAGGTACATCAGCGGCGCGGTGCGGGCCACGCCGCGCACGGCGTTGACCCAGCCCCACACCAGCCAGCCGAGGAACGCCGAGACGATCACCGAATAGAACGTGCCGGCCCAGATCGCCGGCGTGACCTCGCTCCACGTTACCGCGAGGCCGGCGGGCAGGCCGACGAGCACCACCGGCAGGCTGCCGAAGAGCACGGCGTAGGTCATCACCACGACGCCACCGAGGCGCTCGATCAACGGCTTGGCGGCCACCGTGTACCAGGAGAACAACGAGGCCGCGACGAGCAGCACCAGATCGCCCGCGCCAGCCTGCCAGTGGCCGCCGAACAGCTTGTCGGAAAGAAAGGCGAGCACGCCGAGGCACGCCACGGCCACGCCCGCGACCGAGCCGGTGGTGAGCTTTTCGTGGCCGTGCCAGTGCAGGATGAGCAGCGTGAACACCGGCCCGCAGGCCAGGATGAGCGAGCTCGAGAACGCTGTCGACCAGTGGATGCCGTAGGTCACGAGACCCACGTGCAGCAAGTGGCCGACGAGGCCGAGCCGGAGCAGCGCGAACGCGTCGGCACGCGATGGTCGCGGCCAGTGCCGTCCGAAGCGCGCGCAGAGCAGCAGCGCTGCGGCCACCGGCATGATCAGGTAGCGAACGAACAGGAAGCCGCCGGGCGAGAGCGCCTGGAAGATCGCCTTCTGCACCGTGAAGTTGGCGCCCCAGACGAGGATCAGCGCGAGCGCGGCCCACAACGCTCGCGTCTCGTGCGAGCCCACTGTCCGTGCGAACGCGTTCAACTCGTCACTGCGCTGCCCGGGCCCGGGGCGCCTCCGCCGTGACCCGCCTGCGCGCTCGCATCGACGTGCGCGAGGCAGCCTTGTGCATCGTCGAGCCGCCAGCCCTCGACCGGCGTCGCCCGGGCCAGCGCCATCCACAGGTCGAAGCCGACGCGCACCGGCCGCTTCGGTGCCGGCCGTGCGACCTCGAGCGCGCTGGCCGTCGCGACCAGCACGCCGCACTCGGCCGGCACCTCGGCCGGCTCGGCGATTCCCTCCGCGATCACGTACCAGCACTCGCCGCCAACCTGCAGATAGGCCTCTCGCTTGGTGCTGCGGCGCAAGTCGGCGAGCAGGTCGGCACGCTGAACCTTGATCTCGTGGACGATGGGCGCGGCGTAGGCCTCGACGGTGGTGTGACGAATCGAGAACACGTCGGGCATCGCCATCGCCCAGCCTTCGCCGACGCGCGCACGCACCGAGAGGCCGCGCCATGCCAGGCGGCCGGCGCGCGTCATCTCGCGCGCGACGCGTTCGACCAGCGCCTCGTGCGGGTTGCGGCGGGCGCGGTTCTTCGCCAGCGTTTCGGCAACGACCGCGAGGCCCACGTCGGTGAGCCGCAACGTCTCGTGCCCCGCCGCGCCGCGCTCGCGTTGCAGCAGGCCGGCGGCGAGCAGCTCGATCTCGACGCCGTCGCAGCATGGCCAGCCGGCCGAGCGGTACACGTCGCGCAGGCGGCGGCGATGAATGGAGCCGAGGGCAGGAGTGCGGTCGAGCATGGGCGAGGCCGGCCGCGCTTTCGACGGCGACGTTAGGATTGAATCGACTCTGCCACAACGCTCCCCGCCATGACCACCCGTCTCCGCTTCTTCGTTGCCGCCGCGGCGCTAGCCGCCGGCACGGCCGTCTTCGGTGCAGAGCCGAAGGTCCTCAACATCTACAACTGGTCCGACTACATCGCCGACGACACGATCAGGAACTTCGAGAAAGAAACCGGCATCAAGGTCAACTACGACAACTACGACAGCAACGAGGTGCTGCTCGCCAAGCTGGTGGCCGGCAACACCGGCTACGACGTCGTGGTGCCCGGCGCGCACTTCGCCAAGACCCAGATCGAAGGCGGCCTGCTGCAAAAGCTCGACCGGACGAAGCTCCCCAACTGGAAGAACCTCGATCCGACGCTGCTCAAGCAGCTCGCCATCGTCGACCCCGGCAACCAGTACCTCGTCGACTGGCTGTGGGGCTACGTGACCGTCGGCATCAACGTGCCCAAGGTCAAGGCCGCGCTCGGCGCAGCGCCCAACCCGCTGCCGATGCCGGCGAACGCCTGGTCGCTGCTGTTCGACCCGAAGTACGCCGCGAAGCTCAAAGGGTGCGGCATCAACTTCCTCGACTCCGCATCCGAGGTGCTGCCGGTGGCGATGCTGTACGCCGGCAAGCCGCCTTACAGCGCCAACGCCGCCGACTACGACGCGGCAGCGAAGACGCTCACCGCCGTGCGGCCGTTCGTCACGCGCTTCTCGTCGTCGGGCTACATCAACGACCTCGCCGGCGGCTCGCTCTGCGCCGTGATGGGCTACTCGGGCGACATCAACATCGCCCGCGCGCGCGCTCTCGAAGCGAACCCGAAGCAGCCGGCTGCCATCGAGGCGCTGGTGCCGAGCGGCGGCGCCACGCTGTTCTTCGACTCGATGGCGATCCCGAAGGACGCGAAGAACGTGGCCAATGCGCACCTCTTCGTCAACTACATCCTGCGGCCCGAGGTGGCCGCGGCACTCACCAACAAGGTGTTCTACGCCAACCCGAACTCGGCTTCGCTCAAGTTCGTGAAGAAAGACGTGGCCGAGAACAAGACCATCTTTCTGCCCGCTGCCGACAAGGCCCGAATGACCCCGCCCGATGCCGTGCCGCAGCCGATCCGGCGGGTGCAGACGAGGATCTTCACCAACTTCAAGGCCGCGCGATAGGCGCCTTGCATCTTGCGTTGCAAATGCAATGCTGGGGTGCCGCGATGAAAACTGCCACGCTCCCGTCGTTGCGGATCGAACCCGAGGTACGTGAGGCGGCAGAGAGCGTGGCGCTCTACGAAGTCACCGTGCAGCGCCGCCTCGACGTCCTCGCGGTTCGCCACCAGCGCGAAGACGACGACCACTGACGCGGGCGCCTATTGTTCGGCGACGTTCACGCCCTTCCAGAACGCGAACCGGCCCTTGATCTCCTTGGCAGCATCGCTCGGCTCCGGGTAGTACCAGACGGCGTTTTCGTTCATCTTGCCGTCGACCATCAGGCTGTAGTAGCTGGCCTCGCCTTTCCAGGGGCACATGCTCTTGTGGTTGCTGAAGCTCACGTAGTCGCGCTTCAGGCTCGACTCGGGGAAGTAGTGGTTGCCTTCGACGACGACCGTGTCGTCGCTCTCGGCGATGGTCGTGCCGTTCCAGGTGGCTTTCATCGGGGTGCCTCTCGCAGGTCGTGGTGCTCGAACGTCGTGCACCTCGGTTCGATCGTAGCTACCCGCCAGCGGATCGGCTCGCCCGCGGCCTTCTCGCCCGGCAGCGTGCAGGGTCGCACGGCGATGCAGCACGGCCGGTGGCCCGCGGCCGAAGTGCCGAGCAGCTCGGCCGGGTCATGCAGGAAGCGCACGGTCTGCGACGGCACCGGCCCGACGCGTGCGAGCTCCAGCTCGAGCGTCGCGCGCTCGCACGCGAGCACCTCGGGAAGGTACACGCTACGCACGCCGCGCCGAGCCACGACCGCGCAGAACTCCAGCGCTTCGGGCGGGAACGAAAAGCTCGCCGGCGGGTGCGTCTTCCAAGCAGGCCGCGGTGCGCACCAGCCGCGAGCGCTCGATTGGCGTCAGCGCTGCAGGCAAGGCGGCTGCATCGGCCCGCACGGCATCACGAACGTCGGGCTCGACGACAAGCCGAGCCAGGACCGTCTGGAGCGCGAGTGCGTTCACGCGCCGGCCGACCGCGGTTCGGCGCGGCGGGCCGGCCTCGACGAACCCGCAGCGGCTCGGCCGTGGCCTGCCGAGCGCCACATCGCCTTCATGCGCTGCAGGTCCCGCCGCACGCGCTCCTCGACGACGCTGTCGAACCGCGAGCCAAACAGCTCGAAGGTGAGGCCGCCGACGTTCGGGCAGCGCGGCAAGGCGCGCTCGAGCAGCGCCCACACCGGGTCGGGCACGGTGTCGGAGTGAGCGTCGAGGTCGAAGCCGTCGAGCTCCATGCCGCCCGCGACATGGAGCTCGCCGACGTGGTCGAGCTCGAGCTCGGCGAGCAGGTCGAACGCGTCGAAGCCGTGGTTGCGCGCGTTGGTGTGGAGGTTGTGCAGGTCGAGCACGAGCCCGCAGCCGCTCGTGCGGCAGAGGCGATTCAGGAAGGTGGGCTCGTCCATCTCGCCATCGGGGATGTCGAAGTAGTAGACGCTGTTCTCGAGCAGGAACGGCGCCGCCACGCGCGCCTGCACCTCGCGGATGTGCGGTTCGAGCATCTCCAGCGTCGCCGCGTCGCGTGGCAGCGGCATGGTGATGCCGACGTCCATGCGCCCGCCTTCGCTTGCGGCCAGGTGCCACGCGAGGTGGTCGCTGTGCCACGGAAAGCAGAGCTGCTGGTTCCAGCGGCCGACCTGTGCCACATGGCCGCGGTCGAAGTGGCCGGCACTGCCGATCGACATGCCGATGCCGTGCGCCACGATCGGCCGGCCGCGTGCCACGCGCAGCAGCGTGGCCAGCCCCTCGGCATCGTCGATGTAGCGCGGCGCTTCGGTCGGGCCACGGTCGGTCCAGAGGATGTCGGGCACGACCTCGATGTAGTCGAGGTCGTCGCCCGCCGCTTCGATCATCGGCGCGAGCGGGGCCTGGAACGCCAGGCCCACGCCGAGCTTCGGCAAGGGTCGCATCGCTTTGGCTCTCCCGCCGGTCAGCGGATGCCACGCATGGCGATGTCTTCGGATGATCGGCCGGTCGAGCCCCGAGAGGCAGGGCCGGCAGCCCTCGAAGCCGGGCAGCTTCGGCACGGTGAGCGTCTGCTTCAGGACGGCAACGATGCCGTCGAACGAGGTGGTCGACATCAGGCCGAGGTGCATCTGGGCAACGGCGGCCTGCTGCTTGGTGGTGACGCTGGGCAAGGGAGTCTCCTGTGACGATGGTGAGCCGCGAACGGGTCGCGGGCCCGGGCCGGTTGCCCGGAAAGGTCAGGGTTGTCGCAGAGGGCGGCCGGCGCGGCCATACCGATTTCGAGGGAGGTCGCCGGCCGCGCCGTTGCGCCCCAACACGAGCGCATCGGGCCTCCCTCGTGAGCGACCGAGCGGGCCGAAAGCCGCATGCGCACAATCCGCCCATGTCATCCATCAAAGTGATCAAGGTCCGCAAGGGCCAAGCACCAGCGCCGCTGGCCCGCGACTCGTTCTCGCTGCGCTTTCGAGACTCGTATGTCGACCCGGCGTTCCGCGCAGAAGACGCTGCGATCGCGCGGCTCGAAGAGATCGCCTGGCAGGCCTACATCGAAGGCCGCAAGGCACCCATCACCAGAAAGGCCGGCCCCGGCTATGCCGACCCGACCTACGACCTTTCGGCCGACTGGCTGGTGACGAAAGAGCGCCTCGACAGCGCGCAGAAGGTGTGGGCCGACCCGAAGACGAAGACGCGCGCGCTCGTGATCTGCGCTTCGCCGCGCAACGACGGCAGCTGCCCCGGCGAGATCTCGAAGAGCTTTCGTCTCGCCGGCATGGTGAGCGAAGAGCTCGCCGCGACCGGCATCGAGATCGACTTCCTCGACCTCAGCCTCGTCACCTCCGACTACGGCCGCACCATCCATCCGTGCAAGGGCTGCGTCTCGACCGCGATGCCGTTGTGCCACTGGCCGTGCAGCTGCTACCCGAACCACGCGCTGAACCAGACCCACGACTGGATGGCCGAAATCTATGAACGTTGGGTGCTGGCGCACGCTGTCGTCATCGTCACGCCGGTGCACTGGTACCAGAGCCCGAGCCCGCTCAAGCTGATGATCGACCGGCTGGTCTGCGCCGACGGCGGCAACCCGGATCCCACCTCGACGCAAGGCAAGGACCCGGCCAAGGCGAAGGCGCTCGAAATGAAGGGCTGGGACTACCCCAAGCACCTCGACAAGCGCGCCTACGGCCTCGTCGTGCACGGCGACGTGGCCGGCATCGAAGGTTCGCGCCGCGCACTTTCCGACTGGCTCGACTGGATCGGTCTCATCGACGCCGGCGTGCAGGCCCGGCTCGACCGCTTCATCGGCTACTACGAGCCCTACGCCACCAGCCACGACGTGCTCGACGGCGACAAGGCGGTGCAGGAAGAGACGCGCAACGTCGGACGCGCCGTGGCGTGTGTGACGCAGGCACTGCGCCGCGGCGAGCTCGCGAGCGAACTGGCCGACCTGCCCAAGCCGCGGCCCAAGTAGGAGTGCTGCGAAGCGTCGAAGAAGGGTTTACCCTTTCGGCATTGCCGCGCTTGTCCCGGCCTTCCTTTGTCGAAAGCCCCGTGAATTGAATCCGCTCCTGAAAAAGCTTCTCGAAGCAACCCATCTCACCGGCAGCGGCAAGCTCGCCGAAGCGACTGCTGCCATCCAGCACGCCCTCTCCGGCGACTCCGCACCGTTCTCGCAGCCAGTACCGGCGGCGAGTGCCGCACGCGGCACGACGACCGGCGACGGCTCGGTGGTGCCCGATGGCCTCGTTCGCGAGGCCCGGGCATCGGTGACCGAAGCGCCGCCCCGCGAGCCCATCGTCGAGCCTGCGTCGGCACCGGTCGGCGAGCCCGCGCCGGCGGCCACGCGCTTCGAGGCCAGCAGCTACACCGGTGCCAGCGGCACGCGCCGCTTCAAGTTGTTCGAGCCCGGTGCGGCTGCGAGCGGCCCCCGCCCGCTCGTCGTCATGCTGCACGGCTGCACGCAGGATCCCGACGACTTCGCCGCCGGCACGCGCATGAACGCGCTGGCCGAGGCGCAGGGCGTCTTCGTGCTCTACCCGGAGCAGGCGGCGCGCTCGAACGTGAACCGCTGCTGGAACTGGTTCGTGCCCGGCGACCAGAAGCGCGGCCTCGGCGAGCCGGCGCTCATTGCCGGCATGACGCGCCATGTGATGGAGGCGCACCGCATCGACGCCGACCGCGTCTACGTCGCCGGCCTGTCGGCAGGCGGCGCGATGGCGGCGATCCTGGCGCGCGAGTACCCCGATCTGTACGCCGCGGCCGGCGTGCACTCGGGCTTGCCGGCCGGCGCAGCGCACGACGTGGCCTCGGCCTTCGGTGCCATGAAGGGCGCGTCGTTCGGGATGCCTGCGGGCTTCGCTCCGATGCCCGCAGCGCCCGTTTCCGCTCACGGCCCGAGCACCCCGGTGATCGTGTTCCACGGCAGCGCCGACACGACCGTCGCACCCCGCAACGGCGACGCCGTCATCGCTGCTGCACTGGCCTCGGCTCCCGGCGCGACGCGCCTCGATCGCGACGGCGGGTCCGTCGCGGGCCGCCGGTATCGCCATAGCGTGTGGTCGGTGCCGGGTGCGGCCGAAGGCGCGCCCAGCGTGGCCGAGCAATGGACCGTGAGCGGCGCACCGCACGCCTGGTCGGGTGGCGCCTCGGCGGGCAGCTACACCGACGCGGCCGGCCCCGACGCTTCGGTCGAAATGCTGCGCTTTTTCCTCGCCCACCCACGCACACCGCGTCACTGAGCCGGCGGCTGCCGGTCACCGCGGCGCCGTAGACTGCGCGCCGATGAAAGCCGCCGCTCGATCCATCGTCGCTGCCTGGGGGTCGGCTGCCCTGCTCGCCGGCTGTGCGGGCACGCGTGAGCTGCCGCCCGCCCCGGTCGCCGTGCCGCCCACCTGGTACGCAGAACGCCCGGCGAGCACCACGCCTGCGGCCGACCTCGCCCGCTGGTGGGCGCAGTTCGACGACCCGCTGCTCTCGCGCTTGGTCGAAGCCGCTCAGCGGGCCAGCCCGACGATCGCGAGCGCCGCCTCGCGCATCGAGCAGGCGCGGGCCACGCGCGCCGCTGCCACCGCTGCGCTGCTGCCTGCGCTCGACGCGAGCGTGAGCGCGAGCCGTGGCCGGCAGGACGCGAGCCTGCCCGTTGGCAACAGCCGCAGCGCGGGCCTGCAGGCGAGCTGGGAGCTCGACGTCTTCGGCCGCAACCGCGCCGGCCGTGACGCCGCGGACGCTCGCCTGATGGGCGCCGACGCGTCGTGGCACGACGCGCGCATTTCCGTCGCAGTCGAGACCGCCAACGCCTACATCGCGCTGCGTGCCTGCGAGGCACGGCTGACCCAATCGCGGCTCGACGCCGACTCGCGTGCCGAGACCGCGCGCCTCACCGACCTGAGCACGCGCGCCGGCTTCGAATCGCGTGCCAATGCCGCACTCGCCCGCGCTGGCGCCTCGCAGGCGCGGGTCGTCGTGCGCCAGCAGGCCGAGCAGTGCGAGCAGGACGTGAAGGCGGTGGTCGAGCTCACGGCCGTGCCCGAGCCCGAGCTGCGCGCGCTCGCCGCGCCGGCCAGCGCACGACTGCCGCAGCCGGCCGCCATCGACGTGCCCGGCGTTCCCGCGGCAGCGCTCGCGCAGCGGCCCGACGTGTTCGCGCGTGGCCGCGAGATCGTCGCCGCCAGCGCCGAGATCGCCCAGGCCGACGCGGCCCGGCTGCCGCGCATCACGCTCGCCGGCAACATCGGCTACGCGCGCTCGGAGTCGGGACTCGGCAGCTTCAGCGGCACGGTGTGGAACATCGGCCCGGTCTCGGTGAGCCTGCCGGTGTTCGATGCCGGCGCGCGGCGCGCCAATGCCGTGGCCGCGCGCGCCCGCTACGACGAAGCGCTGAGCGTCTATGCCGGTACCCTGCGCACCGCCGTTCGCGAGGTGGAAGACGCGCTCGTCACGCTCGCCGGCACCGCCGATCGAAGCAGCGACGCGCAGCTCGCAGCCGACAACTTCGAGACCTACACCCGTGCCACCGAGGCGCGCTACAAGAGCGGCTTCGGCACCCTGTTCGAGCTCGAGGACGCACGGCGCAGTGCACTCGCCGCGCAGAACACGCTCATCGACCTGCGGCGCGAACGCGTTGCTGCATGGATCGCGCTCTACCGCGCCCTCGGCGGCGGCTGGGCCGGTGCCGACGCGAACGTCTCCGCCGTCGCCAGCAACGGCCCGGCCACATCTTCTCCACCATGACACGACCTTCCCGACGCACGGCACTCGCCGCCGGCCTGCCCGCCGCACTCGGCCTCGCGGCCGTCGCTCTGACCTGGCAGGCGCATGCGGCCGACGAGAAGAAGCTTGCTGCCGTCAAGCCGGCGCTGAGCGTCGTCGTGGTCCGGCCGCAGCGCGCGGCGGTGCCGTTGCACGTTGCCGCCAACGGCAACATCGCGGCCTGGCAGGAAGCGAGCATCGGCACCGAGGCCAACGGTCTGCGCCTGGCCGACGTGAAGGTCAACGTCGGCGATGTCGTCAAGCGCGGCCAGACGCTCGCGACCTTCGCGCCCGAATCGATGCAGGTCGAGCTGGTGCAGCAGCGCGCCGCGGTCGCCGAGGCCGAGGCCACGCTGGCCGAGGCGCACGCCAACGCCGAACGGGCGAAGAGCCTGCAGGCCACGGGCGCGCTGAGCGACGCGACCATCAACCAGTACGTCACCGCGGAGCGCACCGCCAAGGCCCGGCTCGACGCGCAGCGCGCCGGAGTCGCCGCGCGGCAGCTGCGCGTCACGCAGACCGCCGTGCTCGCGCCCGACAGCGGCGTGATCTCGGCCCGCAGCGCCACCGTGGGCGCGGTCCTGCCGGCCGGCACCGAGCTGTTCCGCATGATCCGGCAGGGTCGGCTCGAGTGGCGCGCCGAGGTCGCCTCGTCGGACCTCGGGCTGATCCAGCCCGGCATGAAGGTCAGCGTGACGCCGGCCAGCGCGGTGGCCGCGCCGGGCGTTCAGCCGACGCTCGGCACGGTACGCATCGTGGCGCCCACGGTCGACCCGCAAACGCGCAACGGGATCGTCTACGTCGACCTGCCGCAGCCCGGCGCGGCGCGCGCCGGCATGTTCGCGCGCGGCGAGTTCGAGGTGGGCAACTCGAGCGCGCTCACGCTGCCGCAGAGCGCCGTGCAGCTGCGTGACGGTTTCAGCTACGTGTTCAGGCTCGGCGCCGATTCGAAGGTCACGCAGGCCAAGATCAACGTCGGCCGGCGCGTCGGCGACCGCATCGAGGTCACCGGCGGCCTCGACACAGAGTCGCGCGTGGTGCTGGCCGGCGGCGGCTTCCTCGCCGAGGGCGACACGGTGCGGGTGGTCGATGCGGCACCGGCCGGCGCCGCATCCGCATCCGCAGCCACCGCTTCCGCTTCCGCTTCCGCGGTGCGCTGAAGGAACTTCGGATGATGAACGTCTCGGCCTGGTCGATCCGCAACCCGATCCCCGGCGTGCTGCTCTTCATCATGCTCACGCTCGTCGGCCTGATGAGCTTTCGGGCGATGAAGATCCAGAACTTCCCCGACATCGACCTGCCCACGGTCACCGTCACTGCATCGCTGCCCGGCGCCTCGCCGGCGCAGCTCGAGACCGAGGTTGCACGCAAGCTCGAGAACTCGATCGCCACGCTGCAAGGCATCAAGCACATCTACACCACGGTGCAGGATGGCTCGTCGATCACCACGGTTGAATTCAGGCTCGAGAAGCCGACGCAGGAAGCCGTCGACGACGTGCGCGACGCCGTCTCGCGCGTGCGCTCCGACCTGCCCACCGACCTGCGCGACCCGATCGTCTCCAAGGTCGAACTCTCGGGCTCGCCGATCCTCACCTACACGGTGGCCTCGAGCCGCATGGACGACGAGGCGCTGTCGTGGTTCGTCGACGACCAGGTCACGCGCAGCCTGCTCTCAGTGCGCGGCGTGGGCGCGGTCTCGCGCGTGGGCGGGGTGACGCGCGAGGTGCGCGTCGAGCTCGACCCGGCACGCCTGCAGGCGCTCAACGCCACCGCGGCCGACATCTCGCGCCAGCTGCGCCAGACGCAGCGCGAAGCCTCGGGCGGGCGCACCGACCTCGGCGGCGCCGAACAGTCGGTGCGCACCATCGCCACCGTGCAGTCGGCGGCCGAGCTGGCCGCGCTCGAGATCACGCTCACCGACGGCCGGCGCGTGCGCCTCGACCAGGTCGCGAGCGTGAGCGACACCGTCGGCGAAAGGCGCTCGACCGCGCTGCTCGACGGCAAGCAGGTGGTCGGCTTCGAGATCGTGCGCACCAAGGGCGCGGGCGAGACCGAGGTCGCGGCCGGCGTGCGCGCACAGCTCGAGGTGCTGAAGAAGCAGCACCCGGAGATCAGCGTCGTCGAGGCCTTCAACTTCGTCGACCCGGTGCAGGAGAACTACAACGGCTCGATGGCCCTGCTGTTCGAAGGCGCGGCACTGGCGGTGCTGGTGGTGTGGCTGTTCCTGCGCGACTGGCGCGCCACGCTCGTGGCCACCACCGCGCTGCCGCTCTCGATCATCCCGACGTTCTGGCTGATGTCGCTGCTCGGCTTCTCGCTCAACGGCGTGACGCTGCTCTCGCTTTCGCTGGTGGTCGGCATCCTGGTCGACGACGCCATCGTCGAGATCGAGAACATCATGCGGCACTTGCGGATGCGCCGCGACGACCCGCCCCTCGCGGCGCGCACTCCCTCGGAGGGCGGGGCGAGCGAAGCGAGCACCTGGGGACCCACTGGTTTCAAGACGCCGTACGCGGCGGCGATGGAAGCGGCCGACGAGATCGGCCTGGCGGTGATCGCCACCACCTTCACGCTGGTGGCGGTGTTCCTGCCTACCGCCTTCATGAGCGGCGTGCCGGGCAAGTTCTTCGTGCAGTTCGGCTGGACGGCGGCGATCGCGGTCTTCATCTCGCTGGTGGTGGCACGCATGCTCACGCCGATGATGTCGGCCTACGTGCTCAAGGTGCCGAAGAAGGAGTTCACCGAAGGCCGCTGGCTCACCATCTACATGCGCTGGGTGCGGGCCTGTCTGCGCCACCGCGTGCTCACCACGCTCGGCGCTTTGGTCTTTTTCGGGGGCTCGCTGGCGCTGGTGCCCTTGCTGCCCACCGGCTTCATCCCGCCCGACGATCTCTCGCAGACGCAGGTGGCGATCTCGCTGCCGCCCGGCGCCACGTTCGAGCAGACGCTGGCGGCGGCCGAGCAGGCACGCGCCATCGTGCAGAAAAACAAGGACGTGAAGCTCGTCTACACCGCGGTCGGTGGCGGCGCCACCGGCAACGATCCGTTCGCGCCGAGCGGTGCGGCCGAGGTGAGGAAGGCCACGCTCACGATCAACATGACGCCGCGCAGCGAGCGCCACGGCGTCAAGAAGCAGGTTGTCGAGCAGCAGCTGCGCGATGCGCTGGCCGTGCTGCCGGGCGCGCGCATCAAGGTGGGCCTGGGCGGCGGCGCCGAGAAGTACGTGCTGGTGCTGGCCGGGGAAGACGGCCGCGTGCTCGGCGAGCACGCGCGCCGCGTCGAGCAGGAGCTGCGCACGATCCCCGGCATCGGCAACGTCGTGTCGACGTCGAGCCTGGTGCGGCCCGAGCTCATCGTGCGGCCCGACTTCGCACGCGCCGCCGACCTCGGAGTGACCTCCACCGCCATCGCCGACACGCTGCGCATCGCCACCGCGGGGGACTACGACCAAGGCCTGGCCAAGCTCAACCTCTCGCAGCGCCAGGTGCCGATCATCGTCAAGCTGAAGGCCGAGGCGCGCACCGATCTCGAGCTGCTCTCGCGCCTGGCCGTGCCCGGCGCGCGCGGGCCGGTGATGCTCGGCAACGTGGCCACGCTGAGCGTCGACAGCGGTCCGGCGCAGATCGACCGCTACGACCGGCTGCGCAACATCAACTTCGAGATCGAACTCAACGGCGTGCCGCTCGGCCAGGTGGAAAAGGAAGCGCTGGCATTGCCGAGCCTGCAGAGCCTGCCGCCCGGCGTGACGCAGACCACCGTGGGCGACGCCGAAGCGATGGCCGAGCTGTTCGGCAGCTTCGGCCTGGCGATGCTCACCGGCGTGGCCTGCATCTACGTCGTGCTGGTGCTGCTGTTCAAGGACTTCGTGCAGCCGGTGACGATCCTGACCGCGCTGGTGCTCTCGATTCCCGGCGCCTTCCTCGCGCTCTTCATCACCCACACCGCGCTCTCGATGCCTTCGATGATCGGCCTGATCATGCTGATGGGCATCGCCACCAAGAACTCGATCCTGCTGGTCGAGTACGCGATCATGGCGCGGCGCGATCACGGCCTGACACGCATGGAAGCGCTGCTCGACGCGTGCCACAAGCGCGCCCGGCCGATCGTGATGACCACCATCGCGATGGGCGCCGGCATGATGCCGATCGCGCTCGGCATCGGCACCGACCCCAGCTTTCGCGCGCCGATGGCGATCGTCGTCATCGGCGGCCTGATCACCTCCACCTTCCTCAGCCTGCTGGTGATTCCGGTGGTGTTCACCTTCGTCGACGACGGCGTGCAGTGGCTGAGGAAGCTGTTCGGCGGCAAGCGCAGAATCGCCGCGACCCCCGCACGGGAAACGCCCTGATGGAACTGCACCGAGAGCCCCGGCCCGACGCCGAATTCCTGATGCGCGACACCACGTCGCATCCGCTGGCCTGCACGCCGGCCTACAAGACCAGCGTCCTGCGCAGCCCGAAGCTCGCGCTGATCTCGCTGCAGCAGTCGCTTTCCGAGGTGACCGCACCGGTCTTCGACGCCTCCGAGCTGGGGCCGAACGACAACGACCTGATCCTCAACTACGCGAAGGACGGATTGCCGATCGGCGAGCGCATCGTCGTCCACGGCTACGTGCACGACCAGCTCGGCCGGCCGCTCAGGAACGCCCTGGTCGAGGTGTGGCAGTGCAACGCCAGCGGCCGTTACCGCCACAAGAAGGATCAATACATCGGCGCACTCGACCCCCACTTCGGCGGCTGCGGCCGCATGCTCACCGATACCAACGGCTACTACGCGTTTCGCACCATCAAGCCCGGACCGTACCCATGGCGCAACCGCGTCAACGACTGGCGGCCGGCACACATCCACTATGCGATCAGCGGCGACGGCTGGGTGCAGCGCCTGGTCACGCAGATGTACTTCGAGGGCGACCCGCTGATCCGCTCGTGCCCGATCCTCGGCGTGGTGCCGAGCGAGGAGCAGATCCGCGGCCTGATCGCGCTGCAGGACACCGGCGCTTTCGTGCCGCTCGACAGCCGGGCCTACCGCTTCGACATCGTGCTGCGCGGCCATCGGGCCACGCTGTTCGAGAACTCGGTACAGCAGACGCCCGTTGACGACGATGGCCCGCTGCCGGGCCGCCCCGAGGCGGGCCGCACCCTCTCGGAGGGCGGCTCCGCCGCGACAGCGGCGAGCGTGGAGGCACCATGAAACGGGAGACTGCTTCGCAGACAGCGGGCCCGTACGTCCACATCGGCCTCGCGCCCGAGGCCGCAGGTTTCCACATCTTCGAGAACAACTTCGGCGCGGTGCTGGTCTCGCCCGAGACGAAGGGCGAGCGCGTTCGCATCGAGGGCCGCGTGTTCGACGGCATCGGTACTGTGCTCAAGGACGTGCTGATCGAGATCTGGCAGGCCAACGCCGAAGGCAAGTACGCGCATCCGGCCGATCGGCAACCCGGCAAACACATCGACCCCCACTTTCGCGGGTGGGGCCGCGCCTGCACCGACTTCGAGAGCGGCGTCTATGCGTTCGAGACCGTCAAGCCTGGGCCGGTCGAAGGCCGCAACGGCCGCGTGATGGCGCCGCACATCAACGCCTGGATCGTCGCGCGCGGGATCAACATCGGCTTGAACACGCGCATCTATTTCAGCGATGAAGCCGAGGCGAATGCGAAAGACCCGGTGATCAACCTCATCGAGTGGGAAGCGCGCCGCAAGACGCTGATCGCCGAACGGCTCGACGCCGAGGCCCGGAACGGCGCCGCGGTGTATCGCTTCGACATTCGCCTGCAGGGCGAGAACGAGACCGTGTTCTTCGACGTCTGAGCCGCGCTGCCGTGGCTTACGGCGCGAACGACAGGTCGACGATCACCGGCCGGTGGTCCGACGCATCGGCGGTGCCGGTGAAGCTGCGATGCGCGATGACCTGCGGGCTTACCAGGATGTGGTCGATGCGCAGGAACGAGAAGCGCGGCCGCAACGTGTGGCCGTAGGTGTAGCCATAGCCGCGGCCCGCGCTCGAGAACGCATCGCGCAGACCGCCGGCGAGCAGCTGGCCGACGACGTCCGAGCTCTCGGCTGCGTTCAGGTCGCCGGCCACGATCAGCGGCCGCGGTGCGCCCGCCAGCGAAGCGGCCAAGGCGCGCGATTGCAGCAGGCGTTCGTCGAGGTTGGCGCGCCACGCATCCACGCCTCCTGCGCCCTCGTGCCGCGCCGCCAGCAAGCCCGCGCGCGGCGACTCGAAGTGCACCGTGCGCAGCTCGAAGGTCGACGCATCGGCATGCACCGTGCAGCGCGCGTACGTCAGGCTGCCCGCCGTCACGTCCGCACAGCCTTCGAGCGGGAAGCGGCTGGCGACGAGGTACTGGCCCAGGCCCCACACGTAAGGCAGGCCGAGCATCGGCGCTGCCGGTGCCGCGTCATGAACACGTCGCAGTGCGTTCGCGTCCTGCATCACGACGATGTCGGGCCGGTGCGCGGCCACCTCGCGCATCAGCGCCTCGATGCCGCCGCTGCGCTCGCTGGCCTGCACCGTCTTCGCGTTCCACGTCATCAGGCGCACGCTGCCGGCGACAGGCTCCGCCGCACCGTGCCACGAGAGGCCCATGCCGACGCTCGCAACCAGCGCGAAGGTCGCGGCCGACGCAACCCGCCAGCCCCAGCCCAGCAGCCACGCCAGCACGAAGGCAAGCGCGCACGGCACCAGCAGCAGCGGATACGGCAGGAAGCGCATCAGCTCGAGCCACCACCAGCCGGAGCCGCCGAGGCGCTGCGCGAGCGTTATCGCCCATACCGCCGCGAGGAAGATGACGACGCCGCCCGCGAGGCCGCGCCGGAGACCGGCATGCACCTTCGCTACTGCGGTGGCAGGCCGAACTGCGCCAGCAAGAAGACGTCGTCTTCGGCAATCTCGCGCAGTGCGTCGAAGCGGCCCGAGGCGCCGCCGTGGCCCACCGAGAGATTGATCTTGAACAGCAGCGGGTTCGCGTCCGTCTTGAGCGTGCGCAGCCTGGCGACGTACTTGCTCGGCTCCCAGTACGAGACCTGCGTGTCGTTGAGGCCGGTGCGCACCAGCATCGCCGGATAGGCAGCCTTCCTGAGGTTGTCGTACGGGCTGTAGGCACGCATCCACGCGTACTGCTCGGCGACCTTCGGGTTGCCCCATTCGAGAAACTCGCCCACCGTGAGCGGCAAGGTCTCGTCGAGCATGGTGTTGATCACGTCGACGAAGGGCACCTGCGCGATCACCGCCTTGAACAGGTCGGGCCGCAGGTTGACGACGGCGCCCATCAAGAGGCCACCGGCGCTGCCGCCTTGGATGGCCAGCATCTCGGGCCGCGTGATGCCGCGGCCCACGAGCGCCTCGGCACACGCGACGAAGTCGGTGAAGGTGGTCTGCTTTTTTGCCATCTTGCCGGCCTCGTACCAGGTGCGGCCCTGGTCACCTCCGCCGCGGATGTGGGCGATGGCGAAGACCGCGCCGCGGTCGAGCAGCGAAACGCGCGACTGCGAGAAAGTGGCATCCATCGGGATGCCATAGCTGCCATAGCCGTAGAGCAGCAGCGGCTGCGGGCCCGGGCGCTTCATGTCGCGCCGCCACACCAGCGAGATCGGCACCTCGGTGCCGTCGTTGGCCTTGGCGGTGATGCGCTCGCTGGCGTACAGCGCGGGGTCGTAACCCGGCACCGGCTGGCGCTTCTTCAGCACGCGCTCGCGGCTGGCGAGGTCGTAGTCGTAGGTCGAGGCCGGCGTCGTCAGCGAGGTGTAGACGAAGCGCAGCGTGCCGGTCTCGAACTCGGCATTGCCGGTCGCGTTCACGCTGTAGGCGGCCTCGTCGAAGGCGATCGCGTGCGAGCCGGCCGGCCGTTCGAGGTCGACGATGCGCAGCTGCAGGTTGCCGGTCACGCGTTCGGTCACCACGAGGTGGTGCGCGAACGCATCCACGTCGTCGAGCGAGACGTCGTTGCGCGCCGCGATGAGCTCCTCGGCGCGAGCCAGGTCGGGCTTCGCGGCGTCGACCTTGACCAGCCGGAAGTTGCGGCCCGTGTCGTTGATGCGCACGTAGAAGGCCCCGGCGCGATGGTCGACGTGGTACTCGACGTTCGCCTTGCGCGGAAAGATCGTGCGCAGCGCGAAGCTCTGTGGGGTGGCCGCAGCGTCGATCGCGCTCACCTCCGACGAGTCCTTGCTCATGCTCGTCAGCAGCACGTACTTCTGGTCGCGCGTGGCGCCGACGCCGATGTCGAACTGCTCGTCCTTTTCCTCGTACAGCAGCGTGTCGGCACCGGCGGCGCCGATCACGTGGCGCCAGAGCCTGTTCGAGCGCTTCGATGCGTCCATCGTCACGTAGTACAGCGTGCGGCTATCGCTGCCCCAGGCCACCGACGAGGCCTGCTCGACCTGCCACGGGTCGACCGCGCCAGCCGCGACCTCCTTCACGCGCAGCACGTAGTCGAGGCCGCCGGTGTGGTCGATGCTGTAGGCCAGACGCACCGCGTCCGGGCTCACGGCCGCGTCGCCCAAGCGCGTGAAAGGCTGCCCCTTGGCTTCGGCGTTGAGGTCGAGCAGGGTCTCGTCCTTGGCTCGAGGATCGAACGCGCGATCCGTGCCGGCGGCATGTCGACGCAGGTGGCGCGGGTACTGCTCGCCCTGCATCGTCTTCGTCGAATACCACCAGTCGCCCTTGCGATAGGGCACCGAGTCGTCGTCTTGCTGGATACGACCGAGCATCTCCTGATAGAGCTTTTCCTTCAGCGCGGCGTGCGGCGCGAACCAGGCGTCGGCGTAGGCGTTCTCGGCCTTCAGGTAGGGCAGCGTGCGCGGATCTTCCTTGTTGCGCAGCCAGAAGTAGTCGTCGATGCGCTTGTCGCCATGAACGCTCACGTCCTTGGGTTCGCGCGGTGCAGAGGGCGGAGTGAGCGGCGGCGTGGCGGCGTGGGAAAGTGGAGTCATGCAGAGGTATCCGGCAGCGAGGAACAGCGACGAAACACGCAGCAGCGTGCGCTGGAAAGTGGTTGAAGTCATTGGCATAAGACCCGTCAGCGGGGCAGTTCGAGGGCGGTGGTGAGGTCGCCCATCGGCGGCTGGCCATGGGCCGCGAGCGAGCGGTCGCGCAGTTCGATGCCGGGCAGGGGCGCGAGGTTCCAGCGCCGCGTCATGAAGCGCAGGATCGAACCGGTGTCGTTGGCCGTGTGATCGACGAAACCGCGCTTCGCATACGGCGAGGCGACGATCGTCGGCACGCGTGTGCCCGGCCCCCAGCGGTCACCCTGCGGTACCGGTGCGTGATCCCAGAAGCCGCCGTTCTCGTCATAGGTCACGACGACCATCATGTGCGGCCACTGCGGACTCTTCTCGAGCGCAGCGATCACGGCCGCGATGTGCGCGTCGCCGTCGAACACGTTGGCATAGCCGGGGTGCTGGTTGAGGTTGCCCTGCGGCTTGTAGAACGAGACTGCGGGCAGCTTGCCGGCGGCGGCATCGGCAAGGAACGACGCGTCGAAGTCCCGCAGGTGTTCGGCGCGGTACGCGGCCCGCGTGGCCGGGTCGAACGTGGCGTAGTAGTTGAACGGCTGGTGGTGCGGCTGGAACTGCACCTTGGCCTTGTAGATGAGGCCGCGCGCTTCGGGCGTGCCGGCGCTTGCCGCGCTCCACGAGCCGCCGTACCAGGCCCACGACACGCCCTTGGCGTCGAGCCGGTCGCCGATGGTGGCGAGCGTCTGCGGCGGCAGCGTCTGCGGTGCGGCCGGGTCGCCGTACCGCGCGTCGCCGCCGGCCACGGGCGGGATGGCGCTGGGCTGATACGGCGGCTGCATGGTGTTGACGGCGCGGAAGGTGCCGTCGGCCTCCTTCGGCGTGAGCGCACCGTCGACACGCCAGCGCGGCGGCCCGGCCATGGCGCTCGAAGCCATCTCGGCGGCGGGCGCGAGCCGCATCGAGCGGCCGGGCGCGTCGTCTTCGAGCTTCGCGATCAGCGCCTTGGCGGCCGTGCTGTCGGCGTTCGGGTACTCGGGGATGCAGCCGCACACCAGGTAGTGGTGGTTGAGGAAAGAACCGCCGAACGCGCCCATGAAGAAGCGGTCGGCCAGCACGTAGCGCCGCGCCACGTTCCACATCGCCATGCGGCTACCGTCGTAGTAGCCCATCGCCAGCCCGCCGGCGTCGGCATAGGCAACGAAGCGGTCGTTGGCGCCACCGTTGATCTGCATCGCATTGCTGTAGAAGCGGTGCACCAGGTCGCGCGTGGCGATCTCCGGTGGCAGCGCAACGCCCTTGCCGCCGGCATAGCCGTTCATGCCGTCGATGCGGAAGGGCGCGTTCGGCAGCCCGGCGCTCTCGGCCTCGCTCACGACGGCCGCCTGGTTCGGCATCGTGACGCCGCCCCAGGTGCGCGGAAGCGCCGCCAGCAGCGAGCCGTCGCGATCACGCTGCGGAATCGGCGTGCCGACCGCCGTCGGGTTCACGCCGGGAATGCCGTCGGCGCCCGGGAACAGGCCGTAGAGCGTGTCGAACGCGCGGTTCTCGGCGTAGATCACGACCACCGTGTCGATGGCCTCGATACCGCGCCGATCGGCCGGAGTAGCGGTCGGCGCTGAAACACTGCACGAGGCGAGAGCGCTCGCTGCAATCGACAGCGCGAGTGAAACCGGGCGGGTCTGCTTCATGAGTAGTTCGACGCAAGAACGAAAGCGCGATTCTCGCCACGATCGCAGGCGCGTCGATTGCCCCCACCGGCATTCATTCTTTCAGTACAACCCGCGAGGCCGCATGCCCACCGCCACGACCCCCGCCTTCGATCTCGGCGACCTGCGCCGCGTCACCCCGATCGATTCCGGCTTCGGGCTCGGCCGTGGCAAGCCGGTCGACCGGCACTACATCGAAGACTTCCTGCAGCGCCACGCCGGAGACATCCGTGGCCACGTGCTCGAGGTCTCGGAAGACACGTACACGCTGCAGTTCGGTGGCGGCCGGGTCAGCCAGATCGACATCCTGCACGCCGATGGCTCCAACCCGCGCGCCACGCTGATGGCCGACCTGGCCGATGCCGGCGATCTGCCGAGCGAGCGCTTCGACTGCTTCATCTGCACGCAGACGCTGACCTACATCTACGACATGCAGCGCGCGGTGGCCACCATCCACCGCATCCTCAAGCCGGGCGGCGTGCTGCTCGCCACGGTGCCCGGCATCAGCCAGATGAGCCCCTACGACCGCGACCGCTGGGGCGAGTACTGGCGCTTCACCGCACAGTCGCTCGGCCGGCTGCTCGGCGAGTCTTTCGGCAGCGAGAACGTGCAGGTCGAGGCCTACGGCAACGTGCTCGCCTCGACGGCATTCCTGCAAGGGCTGTGCACCGACGACCTGCGCAAGGACGAGCTCGACCACCGCGACCAGCGCTACCAGATGCTCGTGGCCGGCCGGGCGGTGAAAGCGAAGGCGTAGGCGCCGAACAAAGCGACAGGCGCGACCGCGGCGGCTACTTCGGGCAAGCCGCGCCGGAAGCAATCCAGTCCCCGAATAGCGCCTGCGCGCGTGCGTCGCGGTCGGCGATGGAGGCAAAGCTGTCGGCGCTGCGCAGGTCGGCGGCGGCCGCGACGTACGGCGCGGCACAGAGGAAAACGAGCCCTCCGGCGAAGCTCGAAAGCGATCTGTTGCGAGCCATCGAACCGCTCTCTGCATGAAAGGGAGGCGCGAGCATACTCGCGCCCATTGCCTCCTGCTGGCCACGCCGGCACTGCCATTCGGAGCTCGCACATGGTCGCCCTGACCGTCAATCAAACCACTCGCAACGTCGAGGTCGACGCCGACACGCCGCTGCTCTGGGTCATCCGTGAAGACCTCGGCCTCACCGGCACGAAATACGGTTGCGGCATCGCCCAGTGCGGCGCCTGCACCGTGCACGTCGACGGTGTACCGCTGCGCTCGTGCTCGGCACCCGCCGCGGCGATGGCGGGCAGGCAGATCACCACCATCGAAGGTCTCTCGTCGCCCACCGCGAAGGCGGTGCAGAAGGCCTGGGTCGATCTCGACGTGGCGCAGTGCGGCTACTGCCAGAGCGGCCAGATCATGTCGGCCACGGCGCTGCTCGAAAAGACACCGAAGCCCAGCGACATCGACATCGACCACGCGATGGCCGGCAACGTCTGCCGCTGCGCCACCTACCACCGCATCCGGGCCGCGATTCACGCCGCCTCGAAGCAACTCGCCTGAAGGAGCGTCGACCCATGCACGCCCTCGATCTCGAACAGCAAGCCGCGCTCGCCGAAGCGCTCGCCGACATGCGCCCGGACGATGCGGCGCCGTTCTCGCGCCGCGATTTCCTCAGGAGCGGCGGCGCGGCCGGCCTCGTCGTCGGTTTCGGCTGGCTGCCGGCCACGCGGGCCTCGGCCGCGGCACCGCTCGCCAGCACCGCCGCGCCGATGAGCGCGCCGCTGGCGCCGAACGCGTTCGTGCGCGTCGGCGCCGACAACCTCGTCACCATCGTCTGCAAGCACCACGAGATGGGCCAGGGCAACACCACCGGCCTCGCCACGCTTGCCGCCGACGAGCTCGATGCCGACTGGTCGCTGGTGCGCACCGAGTACGCGCCGTCGAACCCCAAGCTTTACAACAATCTGGCCTTCGGCGCGCTGCAGGGCACGGGCGGCTCGACCGCGATGGCCAACTCGTACGAGCAGATGCGCTCGGCCGGCGCCACCGCACGCGCGATGCTCGTCGCCGCTGCGGCCGATGCGTGGAAGGTGCCGGCGGCGGAGATCAAGACCTCGCAGAACGTGCTCACGCACGCCTCGGGCAGGCGCGCCACCTATGGCGAGATGGCCGCTGCCGCGGGCCGCATGGAAACGCCGAAAAACGTGGTGCTGAAGACGCCGGCGCA
>Ga0209512_1001755_pt1 | contig 25224 bp, 19 predicted proteins | sample frozenSSSSmetaG_FD_184142 | JGI IMG/M metagenome (GOLD analysis project Ga0209512, IMG submission 184142) | Glacier valley bacterial and archeal communities from Borup Fiord, Nunavut, Canada, to study Microbial Dark Matter (Phase II) -... | ecosystem: Environmental > Aquatic > Freshwater > Ice >...
CGCGCGCCAGGCCGCGCTGCCCGACCCGGCCACGCTGCGCCGCGACTTCGCGCAGGCGCTCGAAGGGCTGCCGTTCGTGAAGACCGGCTTCGACGACTTCTTCGCCGATGTCGAACGCGAGCGCAGTGCGCCGCTGCTGACCCGCGCCGACCTCGACGGCACGTCGCTCGCGCCGGCGTTGCGCGCCCTCCTGACGCCGCCCGACCCGTCGAGCGCGACGAAGCAGTGGACCGCGGTGATCGCGCTGCGCTCGCCGAGCGACGAAGGATCCGTCGCGGCCGCCCAGCCGACGCCGCGCGCGCTGGTCGCTGCCGCCGTCGCACCGTTGTCCGCCGCGGTCGACGCGCGCAACGGCCAGATCCGCGCGATCGACATCGGCGCCGAGACACAGGGCCTCTACGCCGGCTACCTGTCCGAGGCGTTGCGCCTCGCCGGGCTCGGCGTGGTCGCGATCGTCGTGCTGCTCGCGATCGTGCTGCGCGATGCGGCGCGCCTCGCGCGCGTGCTGCTGCCGATCGCCATCGCGGTGGTCCTGGTCGCCGCAGGTCATGTCGTCTTCGAGGGACCGCTCACGCTGTTCCACTTCATCGGGCTGCTGCTGATCGTCGCGGTGGGTTCCAACTACACGCTGTTCTTCGATCGCCGCGTGCAGGCCGACGTCGCCGACCGCCACGCGCTGCTGGTCTCGCTGGTCGTCGCCAACCTGACGAGCGCGATCGGCTTCGGCGTGCTCGGCCTGTCGTCGCTGCCGGTGCTGCACGCGATCGGCACCACCGTCGCGCCGGGCGCGTTGCTGGCGCTGACCGGCGCCGCCGTGTTCGCGGCGGCGGGGCGCAAGGGATGAGCGGCCGTGCGTGGCGTCGGGTCGCGGCGGTGCTCGCGATGACCGCGGCCATCGCCGGTTGCGCGCGCCTGCGCGAGGCCCCGGTGCCGATCGCGATCCGCTCCGTTCCCGCATCCTGCGCGACGCCGGTCGACACGCTGATCGTGCTGCTGCCAGGCGCCTTCGATCGTCCCGAGGACTTCGTCGCGGAGGGCTTCGTCGACGCGCTGCACGCGCGCGGCATCGCCGCCGACGTGGCGCTCGTCGACGCGACGATCCCCTACTACCGCGAGCGGCTCATCGTGCCGCGGCTCGACGCCGACGTCATCGCGCCGGCCCGCGCGCGGGGCATCCGGCATGTCTGGCTGGCGGGCATCTCGCTCGGCGGCCTGGGCAGCCTGATCTACGCCAACGAAGGCAAGGCGCAGGTCGACGGCCTGCTGCTGATCGCACCCTATCTCGGCGAGCGCGCGACCGTCGCGGAGGTTGCGGCGTCGGGCGGGCTCGCGTCGTGGGCGCCGCCGGGTCGGATCCCCGACGACGACCTGGACCGGCGCATCTGGCAGGTCGCGAAGAAGCTGACGGTGGCACGCGCCGCAGACGCGCCGCAGGTCTGGCTCGGCTTCGGCGTCGACGACCGCTTCGTCACCGCGCATCGCCTGCTCGCGGCGGCGATGCCGGCCGACCACGTGTTCACCGCACCGGGCGGCCACGACTGGCCCGCGTGGCGCGCGGTGTGGTCCGCGATGCTCGACGCCGCACCGTTGCCGCGCGACCCCACGTGCCGGGGCGCCTCTTGAACACCAACGAGCAGACGCTGCTGGTCCGCGCGTCGATCGGCCTGCACGTCTTCGCGGCCGGTGCCGTCACGATGCAGCCGTCGTGGTGGCCCATGGCACTCACCACGCTGGTCGCCGACCACGCGGTGATCACGGCCGCGGGCCTGTGGCCGACCAGCACGCTGCTCGGTTCCAACCTGCGCCGCCTGCCGGCGCGTGCCGTCGCGCGCGGCGAGGTCGCGCTGACGATCGACGACGGCCCCGACCCCGACGTCACGCCTCGCGTGCTCGACCTGCTCGACACGCTGGGCGTACGGGCGACGTTCTTCTGCATCGGCACGCGCGTGCTCGCGCACCCGCAACTGGCGCGCGACATCGTCCGGCGCGGCCACGCGATCGAGAACCACAGCCACATCCACCGACACGATTTCTCGCTGCTCGGCCCGGGCGCCTACGACCGCGAGATCGGCGCGGCGCAGCACGCCATCGCCGACACCGTCGGCGTCGCACCGCGCTTCTTCCGCGCGCCCGCAGGCCTGCGCAACGTCTTCCTGCAGGGCGCGCTCGCGCGGCAGGACCTGACGCTGACGAGCTGGACGCGGCGCGGCTTCGACACCGTGCGGCGCGATCCGCGACGCGTCACCGCACGCCTCGTCGACGGCCTCGCGGCCGGCGACATCCTGCTGCTGCACGACGGCCACGCGGCGCGCGGCGACGCCGGCATCCCGGTGATCGTCGACGTGCTGCCGCCGCTGGTCGAGGCGCTGCGTGCGCGTGCGTTGAAGCCCGTCACGCTGATGGAAGGATCGCAATGAAGGCACGACGATGAGTGCTGCACTCGAGCGACGCCTGGTCGACGAGGCGGCGTCGATGTTCCGCCCGGCCGGCTCGTTCGCGTGGCGTTTCGCACGCGGCAAGCTCGGCGGCGATCCGCTGTTCGGGACGCTGCTGCGCACCGGCGCGATCCCCGATGCGTCGTGCCTGGTCGACCTCGGCTGCGGCCAGGGCCTGCTGGCCGCGTGGGTCCACGTGTCGCGCCGCGCGTGGAACGAGAAGCCGGACCAGTGGCCGACCGACTGGCCGGTGCCGGGGAAGGTCGGCACCTACCTCGGCATCGACCGATCGGCACCCGACATCCGCCGCGCGCACCAGGCGCTGCCGCCGTTCGCGCGTTCGTTCAAGGGCGACGTCCGCACGCTCGGCCCGACGCTGCTCGACCGCTGCGACGTGGCGACGCTGTTCGACGTTCTGCATTACCTCGATCCGGCCGCGCAGGAGCATCTGCTGACCGCCGTGCACACCGGCCTGCCGCCGTGGGGCGTGCTGCTGCTGCGGGTCGGCGACCACACGGGATCGATGCGGGGGCGCTGGTCGCAGGCCGTCGACCTCGTCGTCTGCGCGCTGCGCGGCCATCCGCATCTGCGGCTGCATCGGCGATCGGTCGACGACTGGACCGCGCTGCTCGCGCGCATCGGCTTCGTCGTCGAGGTGCTCGACGACGAGCGCCGGACCGGCAAGTCGCCCTTCGGCAACGTGCTGCTGCGCGCCTCGCGCAGCGCTGCCGAGGCGACCGGCGTCGTCGACACTCCGCTCCGGTAAAATCGGCGATCGTTCACCTGCCGCCGCTCCGCTTGCAAGCCCTCCGCATCCCCGCCTACACGATGACCAGTTGCCTCGGCCCCGGCCTCGGGCCGACGCTGGCCGCGTTGCGCGACCAGCGCAGCGGCCTGCGTCCCTGCGACTTCGAGACCGTCGACCTGGACACGTGGATCGGCGCGGTCGACGGCGTCGACGACGAGGTGCTCGACCCCGCGCTCGCACGCTTCGACTGCCGCAACAACCGGCTCGCGCAGCTCGGGCTGCGGCAGGACGGCTTCGCGCAGGCGGTGCGCGACGCGATCGATCGCCACGGCGCCGATCGCATCGGCGTGTTCCTCGGCACCAGCACGGCGGGCATCCTGCAGACCGAACTGGCCTATCGCGCCTTCGTCGAAGCCGGCTCCACGGACACGCTGCCGTCGTGGTTCCGCTACGGCGAGACCCACAACACCTATTCGGTCGCCGACTTCGTGGCGACGTCCTTCGGCCTGCGCGGCCCGTCGTTCGTGGTGTCGGCCGCGTGCGCGTCTAGCGCGAAGGTGTTCGGCAACGCGGCGCGGATGATCGCGGCGGGCCGCATCGATGCGGCGGTGGTCGGCGGCGTCGACTCGCTGTGCCTGACCACGCTGTACGGCTTCCGCTCGCTCGAGCTCGTGTCGAGCCGTCCCGCGCAGCCCTACGGCGCCGAGCGCGACGGCCTGTCGATCGGCGAGGCCGCGGCCTTCGCGCTGGTCGAACTTGACGACGGCGACGGCGGCGCGGCGCGGCTGGTCGGATTCGGCGAATCGAGCGATGCGCACCACATGTCGTCGCCGCATCCCGAAGGGTTCGGCGCACGCCTGGCGATGGCGGCCGCGCTGCAGTCGGCCGGCGTCGGGGCGGACGCGGTCGACTACATCAACCTGCACGGCACCGCGACGCGCAACAACGACGCGGCCGAGGACCAGGCCGTGTTCGCGCTGTTCGGGCACGACGTGCCGGTGAGTTCGACCAAGGGCGCGACCGGGCACACGCTCGGTGCCGCGGGCGGATGCGAGGCGGTGATCGCGCTGCTCGCGCTGCGCGAAGGCCTCGTGCCCGGCGGCCTCAACACGACGACCGTCGACCCCGCACTCAGGAGCGACTACCGCGTCGCCAACCATCACGCGCGGCTGCGTCACGTGCTGTCGAACTCGTTCGGCTTCGGCGGCGCGAACTGCAGCCTGCTGTTCGCGGGTCCGGCGTCGTGAAGCACGCGGACCGTCCGCTCGTCGCGTGGATCGAAGGGATCGGCCTGCGCGGCCCCGGCCTCGACGGCTGGGCCGCCAGCGCCGACGTGCTGGCGCGACGCGTGCCCTACGCCGCCGGCACCACGATCCTCGTCGCGCCGACGCAGTTGCCGCCGGCCGAGCGACGCCGCGTCGGCAAGGGCGTGAAGATCGCGCTCGAGGCCGGCTTCGCGGCGATCGCCGGGTCGGGGCGCGACGGCGCGACGTTGCCGAGCATCTTCACGTCGTCGTCCGGCGACGGCGACAACTGCGACGCGATCTGCCGCGCGCTGGCCGACGACCGCCTGATCTCACCGACGCGCTTCCACAACTCGGTGCACAACGCGCCGTCGGGCTACTGGGGAATCGCGTCGGGCTCGATGGCGCCGTCGACCAGCCTGTGCGCGTACGACGACAGCTTCGCGGCGGGCCTCGACGACGCGATGACGCAGATCGCGGGCGGCAGCGACGCGGTCCTGCTGGTGGCCTACGACGCACCCTACCCCGAGCCACTGCACGCCGCCCGCCCGACCCCGGACAGCTTCGCCGTCGGCCTCGTGCTGACGCGCGAAGCCGGGCCGCACGCGCTGGCCCGCATCGAGATGCGCAACGACGCCTCGGATGCCGCCGCTTCGTCGCTGCCCGATGCGGCACTGGAGCGCATCCGCAGCGACATCCCCGCAGCGCGCGCGCTACCGTTGCTCGCCGCGATCGCGCGGCACGCCGACGTCGACGTGGTGCTGTGCGCCGCGACCGGCGCGCGCACGCGCATCGCCGTCCATCCCCTTCCGATCCTCGCCACGGCCCCGGCCGAAAGACTGACGACATGCACCTGAACCGCGAACAGATCGCCGCGCGCATCCCCCATGCCGGCCGCATGGTGTTGCTCGACGAGGTCAGCGACTGGGACGACGCGCACATCGTCTGCCGCACCGCGATGCACCAGGACCGCGGTAATCCGCTGCTGGTCGCCGGCCAGCTCTCGTCGGTCTGCGCGATCGAGTTCGCCGCGCAGGCAATGGCCGTGCACGGCAGCCTGCTCGCCCAGGGCAGCGAGCCTTCGGCGGGCAGCGCGGTGACGCGCAAGCCGCGCGCCGGGTTCCTCGCGAGCGTGCGCAACCTGCGCATGGAAGTCGCGCGGCTCGACGACGTGCGCGGCGTGCTGACGATCGAGGCGACCCGCGAGTCGGGCGACGACGCGCGGGTGCTCTACGGATTCGAGGTGCGCGCGGGAGACCGCCTGCTGGTGTCCGGTCGCGCCGCGGTGGTGCTGCAGGCGTCGGAGGAGCGCGAGGGTCGCGGGGCGTGACGACCACGACGCCGCCGAACCGCACGCGTGCGCTGGTCACCGGCGGCAGCGGCGACATCGGCTCGGCGATCTGTCGCCGGCTGGCGCGCGACCATGACGTCGTGGTCCACGCCAACAGCCGCGTCGATCGCGCGCAGGCCGTGGCCGACGCGATCGTGGCCGACGGCGGTCGCGCGATCGCGGTCGCGTTCGACGTCTGCGACGCGGCGGCGACCCAGGCCGCACTGGACACGCTGCTGACCGACGGCCCGATCCAGGTGCTGGTCAACAACGCGGGCATCCACGACGACGCCGTGTTCCCGGGCATGCGGGCCGAGCAGTGGTCGCGCGTGATCGACGTCTCGCTGAACGGCTTCTTCCACGTGACGCAGCCGCTGACGATGCCGATGATCCGCACCCGCTGGGGCCGCATCGTCAACGTGTCGTCGCTGGCCGCGCTGGTCGGCAATCGCGGTCAGGTCAACTATGCGGCCGCGAAGGCCGCGCTGCACGGCGCGACGAAGTCGCTCGCACTCGAGCTCGCGAGCCGCGGCATCACCGTCAACGCGGTGGCGCCGGGCATCATCGCGGGCGCGATGGCCGGCGACAGCTTCGACGCGGACGCCATCGCGAGGATGGTGCCGATGAAGCGCGCCGGCACGCCCGACGAGGTGGCGGAGCTGATCGCGTTCCTCGCGTCGCCGCAGGCCGGCTACATCACCGGCCAGGTCATCTCGATCAACGGAGGGATCCCCTCGTGAGGACGACGACCATCGCCGCCGCCGTCGCAAGCGCGGCCCCCGCCGCCGCCTCGCAGAGCGCGGTCCACCAGAACGAGCTGATGCTGTACTTCGTGCTGCTGCAGCTCGTGATCATCGTCGTCGCCGCGCGCATCGCAGGTCCGCTCGCGGTGCGCATCGGCCAGAACGCAGCGGTCGGCGAGATCGTCATCGGACTGCTGCTCGGGCCGTCGCTGTTCGGCGTCGTCGCGCCCGACGCCTTTCACTACGTGTTCCGCTCGGTGCCTGCCACGCCGCTGACGATCCTGTCGCAGATCGGGCTGATCCTGCTGATGTTCCAGATCGGGCTCGAGTTCGACTTCGGCCACCTCACCGACAGGCGCAACCGCAAGGTCGCGTGGAGCGTCGCGCTCGCGGGGCTCGCACTGCCGTTCACGCTCGGCTACGGCCTGGGCCACTGGGTGGCACCGATCCTCTCGCCTGCCGCCAACCCGGTCGCGTCCGCGCTCTTCGTCGCGGTCGCGTTCTCCATCACCGCGCTGCCGATCCTCGGCCGCATCCTGATCGACCTCGGGCTGTCGCGCACGCCGCTCGGCGTCATCGCGATCGCGGCCGCGGCGATCAACGACGTCGTCGGCTGGCTGCTGCTCGCGATGGTCACGGCCATCACGGTGTCCGACTTCTCCACCAGCGCGTTCGCGCTCAAGGTCGCGCTGGTCGCGCTGTTCTTCGCGCTGTCGTGGTTCGTGGTGCGCCCGCTGGTGTGCGGCCTGATCCGGCGGCTCGCCACGAGCACCGATGCGCTTCCGCACTCGCTGATCGGCATGATCCTCGCGGTCGTCTTCATCGGCGCGATGGTGACCTACCAGCTCGGCATCTTCGCGATCTTCGGCGGCTTCATGATGGGCGTGATCCTGCATCAGGAACGTGCGCTGGTCGCCGCGTGGAAGGAGCGCATCGGCGCGTTCGTGATGGTGTTCTTCCTGCCGATCTTCTTCACATTCACCGGGCTGCGGACCGACATCGGCGGGCTCGCGAGCACAAGCGACTGGGGCTGGTGCGCGCTGCTGATCGCGCTGGCGACGCTCGGCAAGTTCGGCGGCTGCTACGTCGCCGCGCGCTTCGCCGGCCTGCCGCGCGCGGAGAGCGGCATGCTCGGCATCATGATGAACACGCGGGCGCTGATGGAGCTGATCGTGCTCAACGTCGGCCTCGATCTCGGCGTCATCTCGCCGCAGATGTTCACGATGCTGGTGCTGATGGCCATCGTCAGCACGATCATGACCACGCCGCTGCTGCGCCACTGGATGCCGAAGGCCGGCTTCGTGGTGCCGCGCGCCGGCGTGATGCCCGCGTAGCCGCGGTCCTCCAGGCGGCGGACAGCGCCTCGAGCTGGCGGACCACCCTCCCGGCCGGTCATGCGTGGGGCGTGGCACTCGCCGAGTCGTTCGGCACGGTGGTCTGCGAGGTCGTCGAAATCTCGCAGCCCGCGGCCGGTGACCTGCGCGTCCACCGCGTCACCTGCGTCGTCGACTGCGGCACCGTCATTCGATCCCGATTCTGTCGAAGCGCAGATGCACGGCGCGATCGTCCACGGATCGAACGCGACGCTCTGGGGGCAGACGACCTTCGTCGCCGGCACGGCGAGCTCGTCGAACTTCAATACCAACCGCGTGCTGCGCCTCTCCGAGATGCCGACGGTCACGGTCGTCATCATGCCGAGCAGCGCGCCTGCGGCCGGGGTCGGCGAACCTGGGGTTCCACCCGTTGCGCCAGCCATCGCCAACGCCTACGCGCGGCTGACCGGTCGGCGCGTTCGCGCACTGCCGCTGTTTCCGGGCGCCCGCATGTCGGGGCTCTGACCTTCCCCGACCCGGGTCGAGGTCGGATTCCGGGTCGGCGTGGTCAGTGACCGTCGCCGATCGCTGCGGGACTGTTGGCGTGGGGTTGGATTCCGCGGCCGATGCGAACCGGGACCGTGCCGCGATCCGATCGACACGAACCGCGCAAAGATCGCCGCTGCGGCGCCATGCGATGTCCGACACTCTCGTGGCGGCCGCCCGGACAGGTCCGTCGAACGGAGTGATCAGGTCGCTTCGGGCTTGGCATCGATGCTTCGTTCCGGTGCTGTTTCGCGAGGCGCTTCAGGTGCCAGCAAGGCAAGAATGTCGCGGACGAACTGTGCCGTGCGACGCAGATTGTCGACGACATCGACGGTCGATTCATCGGTCCCTACCTCGGCGCCAATCCCTGCCCATTGCGCGACCTGTTCTGGTGTGGCCCCGACGTAAGCCATCTTCCAGCTGCTGAACTGGGCCGACGGAATCTCGGCCTGCCGCAGGATGGTGACCTTCTCATGGCGAACGTCCGCCAATATCCTGGCCATGAGAGCCTCCACGTTCGCGCGCTCACCTTCAAGGATCTGCAGAAATATCCCGTCGGTGTAGATCAAGGCGCCCGAAATCCCTTGCTTGATGTTTCTGCTTCTGGCGTACTCGAGAAGCTCCTCCAGGTCGTCCGCCTGCATCGGAAACGTCGATTCGGAAGAATAGATCGTCTGGTAAGTCATTCATGCATCCTGTCGCTTGCGTTGCCGGGCACGTGCGAAAAGTCGAAAAAGAATCTCAACATTGGCGGCTGGTTCTTTGCCGCAGAAGAATATCGGATGGCATAGAACGACCAGACGTCGCGCAGATTCGATTATCACCAGATCAACTTTGCGATACGGTCTGAACGAGAATTTTCATCGCTCGAGTCCGCGCTCACCGCGACAGCCGGCGCGCGATCAGCAAGGGTAGTCGCAAGATGAATCCGACCATCAGCCGCATGTGCATCCAGCTCAACAGCACGTTGTCGCGCCCGTACCGGAAATGCGAGACCCCGCCTTCGGTGGCCGCCAGGTAGCGCACCTGCGCATCCACGTTGACCGGCCGAACCCCGCGCCACACCAGCCGCACCGCCGCCTCCGGGTCGAAGTCGAAGCGCCGCATCCAGCGCGTGCGCTGCATGACGTCGACCAGCGGCGCGATCGGATAGACGCGAAAGCCGAACAGCGAGTCACCGATGCCACGCCGGTCGTCGAAGCACAGCGTCTCGAGTTGCGCCCACCAGTTCGACACGCGCCGGCCCTTGACGCGCAGCGCCGGCGCCGCGGCGTCGAACACCGGCTTGCCGAGGACCAGCGCGCCGGGATTTTCCAGCGACACCTGCATGAAGTCGCCGATGCGATGCGCGGGATGCTGGCCGTCGGAGTCCATCGTCAGCACATGCGTGAACCCCGCGTCGCGCGCCGTGACCAGGCCGTGCAGCACGGCGCCGCCCTTGCCGCGATTGGCCGGCAGCACCAGCACGCGGATGCCGGGGTCGTCTCGCGCGAGGTCGACGACCGCACGCTCGCTGCCGTCGGTGCTGCCGTCGATCACGACCCAGACCGGCGCCCACGCGCGGCGTGCGGCCTGCACCGTGTCGAGCAGGCGCGCGCCGGCGTCGTAACTCGGGATCAGGACGAGGTGCGTGCCGGACGCGTCCGGGGGAGGGGCAGGCCGATCGTCGGTCGCGGGTCCGCTGACGCCAACCGTCATCAGCGCTGCAGGCTGCCGTTGCGCGGCCCGAAAGCCGGACGGACCGGCTCGCCATGCGGCGCCGGCGGATCGGCGCTCACCTCCGCCGGCTTCGCGTCCCACAGCTCGCCGAGCTGCGCGCCGGCCAGTTCGGCGACGAAGTAGCGATGCATCGCGTCGACGCTGCCGTTGACGTCCTGGTCGACCTCGAAGCGCTCGCCGAGCCGCACGCGGAACGTCATCGGCAACCGCTTCGGCTTCTTGAGGATCGACCAGCCCTTCGACAGGTAGGGGGTATCGGTCTCGATGAACACGGTCTGGATCGGCACCCCCGCGATCCGCGCCATCGCCGCGAAGCCGCACTTGAACGCGTTGACCGGCGCCGCAATCGTGCGCGTGCCTTCGGGGAAGATGATCAGCTGGCCGCCCTGCTTGAGGTCCAGCGCCGACAGCCGCAGCATGCGCTTCGGGCCATCGTTGCGGATGTAGCCGGCCAGGCGCGCGCCGGCGCCCAGCAGGACGTTGTCGAGTACCGACGCCTTCATGATGCAGTTGAGCTTCTCGAGGCGCGAGATGAGGATCAGCGCGTCGAGCACCGACGGATGGTTGGGCGCGATGATCAGCGCCTCGTTCGGATCGATCGCGTCGAGCGCGGAGGCGTCGACCCGCAGGAGGCCGAGCACGCCGGTCACGCGGAAACAGGAGCGGTAGAGCCGCGAGACGAACAGCCGGCCGATGCGCAGCCCGGTCTCCTCGGAGACCGCATGACGGATCGCGAACGCGATCACCGACCAGCACAGCTGCACGATGCCGAGCGTCAGCAGCGTCAGGTAGAACGCCGGGACGGCGTAGCAGTTGCGCAGCAACGCGAACGGCACGGGATCGGCGGGACGCGGCATGCTCAGTTCGCCGTCGAGTCGACCATGCGCGCGGACTGGCCGAACACGTAGGCCACGCCGATGCCGGCCGAGAACGCGCTGTGCCGGCGGACCAGCGGACTGTCCTCGAAGCTCGCGCCCCTGAGGGTGTCGGCGCGCAGGTAGCCGCCGACCCAGACCCGCTCGAAGCGCTTCGACAGCGCCATCAGCACCTGCGACCCGGCGTAGCCGCCGCTACTGCGATAGGCCGGGCGATCGGGACGCACGTCGTCGCCGGGGACGTCGTAGAAATACGCGTCGCGCTTGCGGCTCTGGAAGATCGGGCCGGCCGCGACGCCGAGGTTCCAGCCGCTTGCGCCGATCCATCCCGCGGCCACGTCGCTCAGGTCGAGATTGAGCCGCGGCGAGGTCTGCCAGCCGATGCCCTGGAAGCCGCCGCCGAGCGTGACGCCGGTCGATACGGGAATGCGCAGGTCGAGACGCGACGAACGGTCTGCGCTGCGCAGCAGGTTGATCGACAGCGAAGGCCCGACCTCGAACGAGCCCTTCAGGTCGGACATGCCGTCGCGCGCCTTGTTGCTCGAGCTGCGCACCGGCTGGCTCGCGCCGAAGGCGAACTCGAACTTGACGCGGTCGGTGTCGAGGAACTCGGCACGCACGCCTTCGCGATCGGCCTTGAAGAACTCGCCGCGATAGATGATGTACGGGAACGGCAGCACGTAGGCCCGCGACTCGTCGGAGCCGCGGTAGTCGGGCAGGACCAGTGCGCCGGCGCCGGCGCCGGCCTCCCACAGCGGCTTGGGATCGGCATGCGCCGAGGTTGCCGCCGCTGCCAGGCAGGAAGCGGCGAGCAGAACGCGCGCCGACCGCACGACGCGCGTCACGCCGTCAGGCGGGCGGCGGCGCCCGCGTCGTGCGAGGCCGTCGGCGCGTCGATGTCGCGGATGTTCTCGCGGCGCCGGCGGATCGCGTCGAGCGTGCGGCGCGCGTTGAACAGCGAGCTGACGCGGTAGATGGTCTTGAAGACGAAGATCGACGGCCAGATCGGCGTCTTGCCGAAGATGTCGCCGGCGAACAGCGACAGCAGCGCCTCGCGCACGCGCAGCACGTTGCGCGGCGCCATGAACAGGTCGCGCATCGTGGGGTTGGTCACGCGATAGATGAACCACGAAAACTCGCGCGGGCCCTTCAACATGACGTGGTCGAAGCGCTTCGACGCGGCGCGCACGGCGGCGGGATTCGACAGGCGGGCCTCGACCAGATCCGCGCCGACGAACGCGCTGTTCATCGCGAGGAACACGCCCGACGAGAACACGGGATCGATGAACGCGAACGCGTCGCCGAGCAGCAGGTAGTTGGGGCCCTGTGCATGCGTGGTCGTGTAGCTGTAGTTGCCGGTGGCCTCCACATCGGCCAGCAGGCGCGCGTTCTTGAGCCGCTCCTGCAAGGCAGGACACAACGCGATCGTGTCGTGGAAGAAGTCGTTCAGCGAACGCCCCTTCGGCCGCGTCTTCAGGTAGTAGGGCCAGCAAACGGCGCCGACGCTGGTTGCGCCGTCCGACAACGGGATGAACCAGAACCAGCCGTGCGCGAACCAGAAGATGGTGATGTTGCCTTCGAGCTTGCCGGGCAGCCGCTCGGCGTTCTCGAAATGGCCGTACAGCGCGGAGCTGTTGTGCGCCTTGTTCTTGCGCTTCGCGCCGAGCTTGTTGGCCAGGAAGGTGTCGCGGCCCGACGCGTCGACGACCATGCGCGCGTCGTAACGGACGGTCGAGCCGTCCTCGTTCTGCGCGGTGACCACCGCGCCCGAGTCGTCGGCCTTGAACGCCACGTCGCGGACCTGGCAGCCCTCGACCACCTGCGCGCCGTCGCTCGCGGCCTTGCGGATCAGCACGTGGTCGAAGTCGGAGCGCCGCACCTGGTAGGCCATGTCGAGGTTCTTGTCCCACGACTGGCCGAACTCCAGCGTCGTGCGCTGCTCGTGCCACGGCGAGACGAACTCGATGCCCCACTTCTCCATGCCGAGCCTGGCGACCTCGTCGGCCACGCCGAGCTGCTCGAGCAGCGGCATGTTGGCCGGCAGCAGCGATTCGCCGATGTGGAAGCGCGGGTGGTGCGCCTTCTCGAGCAGGGTCACGCGATGGCCACGCCGGGCCAGCAGCGCTGCGGCCGTGGAGCCGGCCGGGCCACCGCCGATGACGAGGACGTCGCAAGAATCGGTGCGTGGGGTGGCGGAAGAAACGGTCATGTGGGCGTCGTCGAAAGGACTGAACGGGGACCGGATTATCTCATTCGGGCCCCGCGAGACCCGTCGATTCCCCCGGCGGAGTCGCCAGTTGAGGACTGGGTACAACACTCGGGCGCGGGCGATTGCAGCGCGCCCTGCGTCCGGCGGCGCGTGCCCGCCGTTCGCGACGTACCGATTGATTACAATGCCCGACACCCTTGGGTACCGACATGACCGCATCCGCTGCAAGCCCCCGCACGCCCGACAACGTTGCTTCCGGCACAGCCGCCGGCGCACCGCAGAAGGGTCATCAGCCGCCTGCCCCGGCCACCAACTTCCTGCGCCACGTCATCGATCACGACCTCGCGCGCGGCGCCTATGCCGCGCGACTCGGCGTGCCGCATCGCGCGACCGGCCTGGCGCATGGGCTCGAGAACGCCGCCATCGACCGGGCCCTGATCGCCGATCCCGCCCGCGTGCGCACGCGCTTCCCGCCGGAGCCCAACGGCTACCTGCACATCGGCCACGCCAAGTCGATCTGCCTGAACTTCGGACTAGCGAAGGACTACGACGGCGTCTGCCACCTGCGCTTCGACGACACCAATCCCGAGAAGGAAGACGTCGAGTACGTCGACGCGATCATCGAGATGGTCCGCTGGCTCGGCTTCGACTGGGACGCGAAGGCGTTCGAACGCGAGGCGGAGTTCGCCGAACCCGTGCACCGCAGCGACGTCGAGGACCACCTCTACTACGCGAGCGAATATTTCGAGCTGCTGTACGACTTCGCCGAATACCTGATCCGCACCGGCCACGCCTACGTCGACAGCCAGACGCCCGACGAGATGCGCGCCACGCGCGGCACGCTGGTCGAGCCGGGCCGCGACTCGCCGCACCGCACGCGATCGGTCGACGAGAACCTGACGCTGTTCCACATGATGCGGGCCGGCGACTTCCCCGACGGCGCGCACGTGCTGCGCGCGCGCATCGACATGGCGTCGCCCAACATGAACCTGCGCGACCCGGTGCTGTACCGCATCCGTCACGCGCATCACCACCGCACCGGCGACGCGTGGTGCATCTACCCGCTGTACGACTACACGCACTGTGTGTCGGACGCGCTCGAGAACATCACGCACTCGGTATGCACGCTCGAGTTCGAGGACCATCGGCCGCTGTACGACTGGGTGCTCGAACGGATCGTGCCGGTGCTGCGCGCGCCGCAGTTCATGCACGCGATCGACCGCGTGCTTCGCCTGCGCGAACAGGGCATCGAGGCGCAGAAGGAGTTCGCGATCCACTGCCACAACTTCCGCCACAAGCTGTTCGCGAGTCCGGAAGAGGCGTCGATGCGCCAGATGTTCGACCGGTGGGAACACGACCGCGACGCGGTGCTGCGCGACCTCGACCCGTTCTTCGACCTGCTGCTCGGCAGCCCGGAACAGTTCGCGCCGCTGCTCACCCACGCGCTCGAGGAGGCCGAGGGCGGCAGCATCCCCAACCCGTTCGGCCTGCCGCACCAGTACGAGTTCTCGCGTCTGAACCTCACCTACGTCATCACCAGCAAGCGGAAACTCAGGCAGCTGGTCGACGAAGGCCACGTCGACGGCTGGGACGATCCGCGCATGCCGACGCTGGTGGGGCTGCGACGCCGCGGCTACACGCCGGCCAGCATCCGCCTGCTGTGCGAGCGCGGCGGCGTGTCAAAGTCCAACAGCTGGACCGACTACGCCGAGCTCGACCAGGCGCTGCGCGACGACCTCGACCCGAAGGCGGCGCGCGCGTTCGCGATCCTCGATCCGGTGCGGCTCGTCGTCACCAACTACCCGGAAGGCAAGACGGAAGCCTGCACGGCACCGGTCCATCCGCATGCAGCGGAGTGCGGCCAGCGGACCTTCCCGTTCTCGCGCGAGCTGCTGATCGAGCGCGAGGACTTCCAGGAGGTGCCGCAGAAGGGCTTCTTTCGTCTCGCGCCGCCGGTGGACGACAAGCCGGGCAGCACGGTGCGGCTCAAGTACGGGTACGTGGTCCGCTGCACCGGCTTCACGAAGGACGCCGAGGGGCGGGTCGTCGAGGTCGCCTGCGAGTACCTCCCCGACACCTTCAGCGGCACGCCGGGCGCGGACAGCATCAAGGTCAAGGGCAACATCGCATGGGTCAGCGCGGCGCACGCGCTGGGCGCGGAGGTGCGGCTCTACGACCGGCTGTTCGCCGAGGCGCAGCCCGACGCCGGCGGCCGCGACTTCCTGCAGGCGATTAACCCCGGCTCGAAGCGCGTCGTCACCGGCTACGTGGAACCCGGCGTCGTGGCCGACGCCGGGGCCTCGTTCCAGTTCGAGCGGCTCGGCTATTTCGTGGCCGACCGCATCGACTCGACGCCCGGCAAGCCCGTGTTCAACCGCATCGCCACGCTGCGCGATACCTGGCAGCGCTGATTCGCCGCCGAGCGCGCCCATGGACTTGCCGTTCTTCGCCACAGCATCGATGAGCCGCGGGCTCGCGGCGGTCGCGCTGATGGGGGTCGCGGCTCTGGCGGCGGCGCAGGAACCGCCGGCGGCCGCATCCATCGTCCCGCCCGCGGTGCCGCTGGCCGCACCCGCACCGCAGGTCGACCGCGAGATCCAGGTCGCCGCCGAGGCCTTCGTGAAGGATCCGAAAGTGCCGCGCTGGGTCCAGCCGCACGCGATCCCGGAAGCGACGATGACGGGCCCGGCGGTGTTCGCGCTGTCGGACAGCCAGGTCCTGGTCGGCGACCAGCCCGTCGAGTACACGCATCGCGCCGTGCGGATCAACGACGCGTCGGTGCTGTCGTCGATCGGCCGCGTGCCGCTCGCGTTCATCCCGGCCTATCAACGACTGGTCCTGCACACGCTGCAGGTGATCCGCGACGGCGCCGTGCTGGACCGGCTGCCGGGCGCCCAGGTGCGCTTCCTGCAGCGCGAGGCCGGCCTCGAGAACAACCTCTACAGCGGCGTGGTCACGGCGTCGATCCTGATCGACGACCTGCGCGTCGGCGACACGCTCGAGCTGGCGTTCTCGACCATCGGCGTGAACCCGGTCTTCGGGGCGACCTTCGCGTCGGGACAGGCGTGGGACCAGGGCCTCCCGATCGAGGAACGGCGGGTGATCCTCAACGCGCCGGTGCAGCGTCGCATCGCGTGGAAGACGCACGGGCTGGTCGCGCCGGCGATCGCGGCGCCGACCGAGAAGGTCGTCGACGGCCTGCGCACGCTGACCTTCGAAGGTTCATCGATCGCGGCGCTGCCACCCGAGCAGGCCGTGCCGTCCGGCGTGAGCATCGCGCGCTACATCGAGTTCTCCGAGTACGCGAGCTGGAACGGCGTCGCGACGTGGGCCGCGGGCCTGTTCGTCGACCACGAGCCGCCCAGCCCCGAGCGCGTGAAGGTGGTCGCGACGCTGATGGCGAAGCCGACGGTCGAGGAGCGCGTCGTCGGGGCTCTGGAGTTCGTGCAGTCGCAGATCCGCTACTTCTCGGTCTCGCTCGGCACCAGTTCGCATCGCCCGACCCTGCCCAACACCGTGCTGACGCGCCGCTACGGCGACTGCAAGGACAAGTCGCTGCTGCTGGTGACGCTGCTGCGCGACATGGGCATCGCCAGCACGCCGGCGCTGGCGAAGCTCGGCAACCGGACCGGCTTCGACGATCGGCTGCCGACGCCGCTCGCGTTCGACCACGTGATCGTGAAGGTCGACGTCGACGGAACGCCCTGGTTCCTGGACGCGACGCGCATGGCCCAGCACGGGCGGCTCGCGCGGATGGGCCAGGTCCACGACGGCTCGCAGGTGCTGCTCGCGTCCGCGACGACGCAGGGCCTGGTGCGCATCGACGTGCCGAACCGCGAAGAGCTGGCGCTCGAGGACCGCATCGAGAAGATGACGGTGCCGAAGTTCGACGGCGACGGCACGCTGGACGTGACGATGGTGGAGAACGGCGTGGCCGCCGAGCTGCTGCGCTCGATCCGCGGCGCGCTGCCGATGGACCGGCTCGAGGCCGTGCTCACCGCGAGCATGGAGAAGCGCTACGCCGGCGTGAAGCTGGTCGGCCCGGTCGTGATCGACGACGACACGCTGCAGAACCGGCTCACGATGCGCTACACGTTCACAGTGCCCAAGCCCGCGAGCCGCGTCGGATCCGCGTGGCAGGTCTCGTTCAAGCCGGAGAACCTGATGACGATCTTCGCGGTCCCGACCGACGCGAAGCGCCGCGGACCGGTCGCGGTCCGCTATCCGGTCAACGCGCGCTACACCTTCGAGACCACGCTGCCCGACGACGTGGCCGCCGCGCTCGATCCGTCGTCGACCAGCGTGAAGGATCCGGCCTTCACGTCGACGTCGGAACTCACGTTCCGCGGCAACCGCTCGATCGCGAAGGCCGAGATCCGCACGACCGCCGATCGGGTCGCGCTGGCGGACCTGCCGCGGCTGCGCGACGACCTGCAGAAGTTCCAGCGCGGCTTCCCCGGCGGCGTGGTGGTGCGCGACAGCGACATCAAGAAGTCGGGCTTTCTCGGCATCGGCCGCAAGGATCTCGCGGGCACGATCAAGGGCCGGCAGGAGGACACGGTCAAGCGCATCGACGCCACGCTTGCGTCCGGCCGGCTGTCGGGCAGCGACCTGGCCCAGGCGTACTGCGCACGTGCCGCCGCGTACGTGACGCTCGAGAAGCCGAAGGAAGCGCTCGATGACGCCGGCAAGGCGGTCGAGGTCGACCCCAACGCGCCCGACATGCTGCTGTGCCGTGGCGAGGTCCGGCTCGCGACGCGCGCCTACGCGGGCGCGATCGACGATCTGTCGCGCGCCATCGTGATGGGCAGCGAAAGCGGTCAGGCCTACCTGCTGCGCGGCCAGGCCAAGTTCTTCCTAGGCCGCTACGCCGACGCGGCGGCCGACTTCGCGACGGCGAGCACCGTCGACCGCGACGAGAAGTCGACCATCAACCACGACCTGTGGCGCGCGATGGCCTACCGGCGCATGGACAAGCCCCTGCCCGACGACCTGCAGCAGCGCGCCGGCAGCGATCCGCGCGGAGAGTGGCCGCGGCCGGCGCTGGCGATGCTCGCCGACCGGCTGGTGCCCGACGAACTCGGCGCGCTCGCAGCGAAGAAGCCGGGCGACACGGCCGAGCTCAACGGCACCGAGGCCGATTTCTATCTGGGCGAGTTCTTCCTCGCGCGCGGCGATGTCGCCAAGGCGCGCGACGCCTTCGCTGCGGCACGCGCCCGCGGCGTGATCATCTACACCGAATACTTCGCGTCGGGCATCGAGCTCGACCGGCTGGGCAGCAAGGCGCCCTGACGATGCGGCGCCCTGCCGCGCCCGCGCGACGGCGGCCGGCGACGCGTTCATAATTCGCGTTTCGCTTCTCATCGGTCATCGCCGGTCACTGCCATGGACACCCTCGAACATTCCCGCGCCGCCGTGCGCCAGCGCGTCGCCGCCCTGCGCGCCGCCCTGGAACGCCGCGGCTTCGCGGCCGTGCTGATCCCGTCGTCGGACCCGCACCTGTCCGAATACCTGCCGCAACGCTGGGCGAGCCGCGCGTGGGCCTCGGGCTTCTCCGGCTCGGCCGGCACGCTGGTCGTTTCGCGCGACTTCGCCGGCGTGTGGGCCGACAGCCGCTATTGGGTGCAGGCCGACGCCGAGCTCGCGGGCACCGGCATCGAGTCGATGCGCATCCCGGCCGCGGGCAGCACCGCCCATGTCGACTGGATGACGGAGCATCTGTCGGTCGGCGACGTCGTCGCGGTCGACGGCAGCGTCATCGGCCTGGCCGCCGCGCGCCAGTTGCGGGCGGCGCTCGCGGAACGCGGCATCGCGCTCGACACGTCGGTCGACCTGCTCGACGACGTCTGGCCCGATCGCCCTTCGCTGCCCACGCCGCCCGTCTACGAACACGCGAGCCCTTTCGCGCCGCGTTCGCGCGCCGACAAGCTCGCCGACGTGCGCGCGGCGATGCAGAAGGCCGGCGCCGACGCGCACTTCGTCTCCACGCTCGACGACATCGCGTGGCTGTTCAACCTGCGCGGCAGCGACGTCGACTACAACCCGATCTTCGTCGCGCACGCGCTGATCGAAGCCGATGCGGCGACGCTCTTCGTCGGCGACGGCAAGGTGCCGGCGCATGTCCGCGCGGCCTTGTCCGCCGACAGCGTCCACCTCTCGCCGTACGACGGTGCGCGCCAGGCCCTCGGCGCGCTCGCGGCCGGCCGCGTGCTGCTGATCGATCCGCGCCGCATCACGCTGGCGTTCCGCGAGGCGGTGCCCGCCGCGGTGAAGGTCGTGGAGGCGATCAACCCGTCGACCTTCGCCAAGTCGCGCAAGAGCGCCGACGAGGCGGCGCACGTGCGCCGCGCGATGGAGCAGGACGGCGCGGCGCTGGCCGAGTTCTTCGCGTGGTTCGAGGACGCGCTCGCAAGGTCGAAGTCCGGTGGCGACGCGATCACCGAGCTGACCATCGACGAGAAGATCACCGCGGCGCGCGCGAAGCGCGACGGCTTCGTGTCGTGCAGCTTCTCGACCATCGCCGGCTTCAACGCCAACGGCGCGATGCCGCACTACCGCGCGACCGAAGAGGCGCATGCCGTCATCGAGGGCGACGGCCTGCTGCTGATCGACTCGGGCGGCCAGTACACGTCGGGCACGACCGACATCACGCGCGTCGTGCCGGTCGGCGCGGTCTCGGCCGCGCAGAAGCGCGACTTCACGCTGGTGCTCAAGGGCATGATCGCGCTCGCCACGGCGCGCTTCCCGCGCGGCACGCGCTCGCCCAGCCTCGACGCGCTGGCGCGCGCGCCAATCTGGGCGGCGGGCGTCGACTACGGTCACGGCACCGGCCACGGCGTGGGCTACTTCCTCAACGTGCACGAGGGACCGCAGACGATCTCGCCGCATGCCCCGCCCGATCCCCACACCGCGATGGAGCCCGGGATGATCACGTCCGACGAGCCGGGCATCTATCGTCCGGGCCGGTGGGGCGTGCGCATCGAGAACCTGGTGCTGGCGGTCCCGGCGCGCTTCGAGGGGGCCGTCGACGGCAAGGGGGAGTTCGGCGAGTTCCTCGAGTTCGAGACGCTGACGCTGTGTCCGATCGACACCCGCTGCATCGATCTCGCGTTGTTGCGCGACGACGAGCGGCAGTGGCTGAACGACTACCACGTCACGGTCCGTACCCGGCTGTCGCCATTGGTCGCGGGCCCGGCGCTGGCGTGGCTCGAAGAGCGGACCCGTCCGCTCTGATTGCGCGCGCGGGCTCGCGCGCGTCCTCCGCGCCTCGTCATTTCGTAGATACTGACGCCCGCGCCGGATCGGCCGATCCGGTCGAAGCAGGCGAATCGAGCGTGTCCGCGGAACCAAGCGGGCGCGGGCGACTCGGAAACGTCGGCGGTTTCGGCCAGGCAGGCGTTCCGCAACCGCGCGTCGATCCCTGGGGCGCGCGGAGACCGGCGGCGGCTCGTGGTCCACGCGTGTTCCCTCCCCGCAATATCGCAACCTCCCGCTGATCGACAGCCGAGCACGGCCGGGGTCGGCGGTCCACGAGTCCGGATTCCATCTTGTCCTTCGAACTTGCCCTGCCAAGCCCGGCCCCGTCCGGCCCCGCCCGCGGAATGCTTGCCGGGATCGTCCTGGCGCTGGTCGCGGCGACCGCGCTGACCGCCTGCAAGAAGGCCGACGACAAGCCGAAGCCGCCACCCGCGGAGGTCGGCTACGTCGTCCTGAAGACCGAATCGGTCGCGCTCGGCACCGAGCTCGGCGGCCGGACCAGCGCCTACGAGACCTCGGACGTGCGGCCGCAGGTGTCCGGCGTGATCCAGGCCCGGCTGTTCGAGGAGGGCTCGCTGGTCAAGGCGGGCCAGACGCTGTATCGCATCGACCCGAGCCTCTATCGCGCCGCGCAGGCGCAGGCGCGCGCCAACCTCGCGAGCGCCGAAGCCACACGCGTCGCGGCCGAGGCCAAGGCCAGGCGCTACAAGCCGCTGTCCGAGATCGAGGCGGTCAGCCTGCAGGACTACTCCGACGCGCAGGCCACCGCGCAGCAGGCCGCCGCCGCGGTCGCGCAGAACCGCGCACTGGTCGACATCGCGACGATCAATCAGCGCTTCACCAGCGTGCCCGCGCCGATCACCGGCCGCATCGGCCGCTCGATCGTGACGACCGGGGCGCTGGTCACCGCCAACCAGACCGATGCGCTGACCACCATCCAGCGCCTCGATCCGATCTTCGTCGACATCCCGCAGTCGAGCACCGACCTGGTCGCGCTGCGCCGTTCGCTGGCCAGCGGCAACGTCGTGCCGTCGTCGGCCGAGGTGCGTCTGCGGCTCGAGGACGGCAGCGACTATCCGCTGGCCGGCGTGCTCCAGTTCACCGAAGCGATGGTCGACGCCAGCACCGGCGCCGTCACGCTGCGCGCGCGCTTCCCCAATCCGACCGGGCTGCTGCTGCCCGGCATGTACGTGCGGGCGCGCCTGTCGCAGTCGACCGCGCGCGACGCGATCCTGGTGCCGCAGCAAGCGGTTTCGCGCGACCCGCGCGGCAATGCGACGGTGATGCTCGTCGGGCCCGACGACAAGCTGGTACAGAAGGCCGTGACCGCCGAGCGCACGGTCGGCGACAAGTGGCTGGTCTCGAGCGGCCTGGCCGCCGGCGATCGCGTCGTGTCCGAAGGCCTGAGTCGCACGAAGGCCGGGCAGACCGTGAAGCCGGTCCCGGCGGGATCGAAACCGGCGGAGAAGAAAGCGGGCCCCGACGCGGCGAAGCAGGACGCCCCTGCCGCGACGCCGCGGTAGTGTTCCTTCCCCTCGGCGCCGACGCATGATCTCCCGCATCTTCATCGACCGACCCATCTTCGCGTGGGTCATCGCGATCGTCATCATGCTGGCCGGGGCCGGCTCGATCGTGTCGCTGCCGATCGCGCAGTACCCGGACATCGCGCCGCCGTCGGTCAACATCCGCGCGACCTATCCGGGAGCATCGGCCGACACGCTCGAGTCGAGCGTCACGCAGGTCATCGAGCAGCAGCTCACCGGCCTCGACGGGCTGATCTACTTCTCGGCGCAGTCCAACTCGGCGGGCCAGGTCACCGTCACCGTCACCTTCGAGAAGGGCACCAACCCCGACATCGCGCAGGTGCAGGTGCAGAACAAGGTGCAGCAGGCGTTGCCGCGCCTGCCTTCGCAGGTACAACAGCAGGGCCTCGTCGTCACGAAGTCGAATGCCGACTTCCTGATGATCGTGTCGGTCTACGACGAGACCGACCGCGTCACCAACGGCGACGTCGCCGACTACCTGGTGTCGACGCTGCAGGATCCGATCGGTCGCATCCAGGGGGTCGGGGACGTCAACGTGTTCGGCTCGCAGTATGCGATGCGCATCTGGCTCGATCCGTTCCGGCTGCAGAGCTACAAGCTGATGCCGAGCGACGTGATCACCGCCATCACGGCGCAGAACACGCAGGTCGCCGCCGGCCAGATCGGCGCCCAGCCGTCGGCTGCGGGCCAGATGCTCAACGCGACCGTGACCGCGCGCTCGCGGCTCACGTCCCCCGACGAATTCCGCAAGATCATCGTCAAGACGCAGACCGACGGATCCAGGGTGCTGCTGCGCGACGTCGCCCGCATCGAGCTCGGCTCCGAGACCTATACGCAGGTGAGCCGGCTCAACGGCCACCCCGCGACGGGCATCGCGATCCTGCTCGCCCCCGGTGCCGATGCGCTGAAGACGTCCGCCCTCGTCAAGGCCGAGATCGAACGACGCGCGTCGGCCTTCCCGTCCGGCTTCAAGTACGCCTTTCCGCTGGACTCCACCGCGTTCATCAAGCTGTCGGTCGAGGAAGTGATCATCACGCTGTTCGAGGCGATCCTGCTGGTCGTCATCGTGATGTTCGTCTTCCTGCAGAGCTGGCGGGCCACGCTCATTCCCGCGATCGCCGTGCCCGTCGTGCTGCTCGGGACCTTCGGCGTCCTCTCCCTCTTCGGCTTCTCGATCAACACGCTGACGCTATTCGGGCTCGTGCTGTCGATCGGACTGCTGGTCGACGACGCGATCGTCGTGGTGGAGAACGTCGAGCGCGTCATGCACGAAGACCCCGACATCTCGGCGCGCGACGCGACGATCCAGTCGATGGGCGAGATCCAGACCGCGCTGATCGGCATCGCGCTGGTGCTGTCGGCGGTGTTCACGCCGATGGCCTTCTTCGGCGGATCGGTCGGCCAGATCTACCGTCAGTTCTCGATCACGGTCGTCTCGTCGATGCTGCTGTCGGTGCTCGTCGCGCTGGTGCTGTCGCCGGCGCTGACGTCGACCCTGCTGAAGCGTCGCGAAGACAAGGGCGTGACGCGCCGCAACCGCATCGCCCGCGCGGCGCACCGCTTCGGCGACCGCTTCAACGACTGGTTCACGCGCACGTCCGACCGCTATCGCAACGGCGTAAAATGGGTGATCGATCATGCGCTCGCCGCGATGCTGTTGTATGCGGGCGTCGTCGCGCTCCTGGTCTTCGCGTTCCTGCGGCTGCCCACCAGCTTCCTGCCGGTCGAGGACCAGGGCATCGCGCAGATCCAGTTCACGCTGCCGGCCGGCGCGACCCAGAGCCGCACGCTGGATGCCGCCGTGCAGATCGAGAAGTACTTCATCGAAAAAGAGAAGGACAACGTCGCGATCATCTACACGATCGCCGGCGGCAACCAGGCGGGCACCGGGCAGAACGCGGGGCGCGGCTTCATGTCGTTCGCTCCGTGGGACGACCGCAAGGGCGCCGGGAACGCCGCGTCCGCGATCACGCAGCGTGCCAACAGCGCGCTCGCGAGCCTGCGCGACGTGCAGTTCTTCGCGCTCAATCCGCCGGCGGTACGCGGTCTCGGCCAGTCGAGCGGCTTCACGCTCGAGCTGCTCAACACCGGCAACCTGTCGCGCGAGGACTTCAAGGCGCGGCGCGACCAGTTGCTCGCGTCAGCGCAGGGCGATCCGCTGCTCAAGGCCGTGCGCGTCAACTCGCTGGAAGACGTGCCGACGCTGTCGGTGGCGATCGACTCCGAGAAGGTCGGCGCGCTCGGACTCGTGCAGTCGCAGGTCGACGCGACGCTGTCGGCCGCGTGGGGCGGCAACTACATCAACGACTTCGTCGACCGCGGTCGCGTCAAGCGCGTCTACGTCCAGGGCGACGCGCCGTACCGCTCGCGGCCCGAGGACCTCGCCAACTGGACGGTGCGCAACGCGGCCGGCGAGATGTCGCCGTTCTCCGCGTTCTCGAAGATCACCTGGGGCACGGCGCCATCGACGCTGACCCGCTTCAACGGCCAGTCGGCCTACGAGCTGCAGGGCCAGGCGGCCGAGGGCCGCAGCTCCGGCGAGGCGATGAACAAGATGCTCGAGCTCGCCGGCAAGCTCGACGGCGTTTCGACCGCTTGGAGCGGCCTGTCGTACCAGGAACGCATCTCGGGCGGCCAGGCGCCGATCCTCTACGCGATCTCGCTGCTCGTCGTGTTCCTCTGCCTGGCGGCGCTCTACGAGAGCTGGTCGATCCCGGCCTCGGTGATGCTCGTGATGCCGCTCGGGCTGGTCGGCGCGGCGCTCGCCGTGTGGCTGCGCGGGCTCGAGAACGACGTCTACTTCCAGGTCGGCCTGCTGACCACGATGGGGCTGGCCGCGAAGAACGCCATCCTGATCGTCGAGTTCGCCGAGCAGGCCGAGCGGGCGGGCAAGTCGGCGATCGACGCGGCGCTGGATGCAGCGCGCCTGCGCCTGCGGCCGATCCTGATGACCAGCCTCGCGTTCATCTTCGGCGTGCTGCCGCTCGCGATCTCGACGGGCGCCGGCGCGAAGAGCCGCGTCGCGATCGGCACCGCCGTGATCGGCGGCATGCTGACCGCGACCGCGCTGGCGATCTTCCTGGTGCCCCTCTTCTACGTGCTCGTGCGCAAGTGGTTCGGCAGGCGCGGCGTCAAGCCCGGTGGCCACGCCGACGCGACGCCGGAGGCCGCATCGTGATCGCCCGCCTGTCGATCGTCGTCGGTGCCCTCGCGCTCGGCGCCTGCAGCCTCGCACCGCCGCGCGTGCAGCCCGAACCGGCC
>Ga0209512_1001758_pt1 | contig 25213 bp, 19 predicted proteins | sample frozenSSSSmetaG_FD_184142 | JGI IMG/M metagenome (GOLD analysis project Ga0209512, IMG submission 184142) | Glacier valley bacterial and archeal communities from Borup Fiord, Nunavut, Canada, to study Microbial Dark Matter (Phase II) -... | ecosystem: Environmental > Aquatic > Freshwater > Ice >...
GGCAATACTGTTGTGTTTGATTAATTTTAAAACTATACAAGTTTGTTATGCAGCGGATATTGATCTCTTTTTGTTTTTTCATGATAAGCATCGGTGAATGTGCTGCACAGGATACCATTGTATTAAACGGACAGCCCAACTGGAAGCAATCGCTGGATATTGCAGACAACTGCTTTATTTATCAGGAAACCACTAACACTGCACTCTCTTTTGAAGAAGCTAAAAAGCAACTTTTTGTCCCTTACAAAAATGAATGGCGCCAACAAAAATTCGGTAACAGGCCGTTAATTATTCAATGGAAAAAATTTACTGTCCGCAATACTTCTGCAACAGATACTGTAAACCTTAGCATAAGTACCGTTCATTATTTTACACGGCTGTACACCAGTGATGAATTGATAGCAAAAAGCGGGGCTTATGAAACCAGGGGCTTTCACCGGCCAGGCAGTACGGCAGCTTATGACAGGGGAAGGCTTCCGGTAATAGTGCCGCCCCAAAGCACCATCACCTATTTGCTCCGCACAGAAGACAGGCAGAACCAATTGATCCCGCCTATCATATACCTGGAAACAAAATTTACTGGCATGGCCGAAGAAGTGAACAGTAACTTTGATGCCCGGTATCTTTTCCTCATACTTGCCGGCATGACGGGATGCTTTTTGTTCATCGGTATTTTTGCAGCATACAATTATTATCTCTACCGGCATGTATCCTTTCTCTGGTATATTAGCTATACTATCGGGGCATTTTTTTCAGGTCTGCATTGGATGGATATCCGGTTGGGTATGTTTATGTTTTCGCCCTTATTGCACGATATCATTTTTTCGATATTCCTTTATTTAATACCCGTGCTGTACAGTTTTTTTATTGGTAGCATGTTGCAATTACCTATTCATTTTAAAAAAGGCTGGATGCTGGTAAAGTTGCTGGTACTGATATGTATCATTCAAATGTTATTAGAATTTATTGAAGTAAGGTTTGATTGGTTTCCATTCAACAAAAATTATTATGGTATTTTTTTAAACATCACGCCACTTATTCTGCTCAATATTGTTTTATTGATTCTTACAGCAAAAAGTAGAGAGCCAGTGAAATGGTTTTTATTTACCGGTATTTTCAGCCTGATGGTACTCTGGTGTTTGCCTGTGATGAATTTGTATGCACCTTCCGAAAATATGAACCAGGAATTATTCCTGGTCATTAATTTTCCTATAGTATTTTTATTGTTAGGATTATTAATTGAAGCCATTTGTTTTTCATTTGCCCTCACTTACCGTAGCAAATTGGTGTTGATTGAAAAAAATAAATTACAGGAAAATTACAACCAACAATTGCAGGCCGCTTTGCAACAAAGAAGCACCGAACTGGAAGCACAAAACAAAGTAGTGGAAGCTCAAAAAATAAAACAAATAGAAACTGCATTTGAACACAAAATTGCGGAGACAGAAATGATTGCGTTACGTGCCCAGATGAACCCTCATTTTATTTTTAATTGCCTCAATTCCATTAAGCTGTACACATTGGAGAATGATTCACAAACAGCCTCCGAATACCTTACCAAATTTTCGCAGCTTATACGGTTGGTACTGGAAAATTCAAGGTCAGAAAAAGTAACGCTGCAAAAAGAACTGGAAACGCTGAAACTTTACATAGAGCTGGAAGCCATGCGGTTTAAAGACAAAGTACAATACAAAATAAATGTGGTACCACATATAGATCAGCAATACATTGAGATACCGCCCTTATTGCTACAACCTTATGTAGAAAACGCTATCTGGCATGGCCTGATGCACAAACCGGAAGGTGGTAATATTACCATTGATATAGCTCAGCCGGATGAATATTTATTGCACATTGAAATTAGCGATGATGGTATTGGGCGTGAGATGGCAGGGCAGCATAAAAGTAAATCTGCCACCAGGCAAAAATCATTCGGCTTAAAGATGACCTCTGAAAGATTGGATGCCATCAACCATATTTATCAAACGAAAACAGAAGTGAAAATCGTTGACTTGGCTGATACGGAGGGCAATGCTGCAGGTACAAAAGTAATTATAGAAATACCATTGTAAAGGCCTCCCTGCCCTCCAAGGGAGGGTTCTGGAATTCTTATAATTAGAGCGTTTTCAGTATTTAGAGTAAAAATTGACGGAAGAAAAATATTCTTAAAATTAGCAATATTGAAAACTACTTCACACATAATGAACCAGGAATTTTCCTTTGGAAGGCAGGGACGCATGAAAGCTGTTATTATTGATGATGAACCGGATTGTGTAAAACTGCTGGCATTGCAACTAAAAATATATTGTCCTCAAGTGCATGTAATGGCAGAATGTACCTCTAGCGAAGCAGGCCTGCTGAAGATAAAAGAATTGCAACCCGACATTGTTTTTTTAGACATTGAAATGCCGGTAATGAATGGTTTTCAGTTACTGGAAAAGATTGGTCACATTAATTTTAGCTTGGTATTTGTAACTGCATACGATCAGTTTGCTGTAAAAGCTTTTCGCTTTAATGCACTGGATTATTTATTAAAACCCATCGATGGCAAAGACTTGAAACTGGCAGTGGAAAAGGCAATACAACAAAAACCAGATCCGCAGCAATTGCAACTGATGAAACAGCAACTGCATTACGGTGAAAAATACCAGCCGGATAAAATTGCACTGCCTTACCAAAACGGCGTAACATTTACCGAAATAAAAAATGTGTTGTATTGCGAAGCAGATAATAATTATACCCGGTTTTTTATTGCAGGCGGCCAGCAGTATCTGGTATCAAAAACATTGGGTGATATACAGGAAGTGCTGGAAGAAAGAAATTTTGTGAGGGTACACCGGCAATACCTTGTAAATTTAGATCAAATAAAAAAGTATGTACGGGGCGAAGGAAACTATTTAATTATGAACAATGATGAAAGCATACCGGTTGCAAGAAATAAAAAAGAAAAATTAATTGAACGTTTTGGGTGGTTATAACAATATCTGTGTCAGGTAAAAACGTGCTGACTTATCAAGGCTCCTTCAAAAAATAAAATTTATAAAAAAACCGCCTCATTGTATAATGAGACGGCCTATTGTGTATTGTAATTGTATAATTAAAAAATCTATGGATTTACTATAACCGAAAATTTTTCGCCTGAAGGGTCAATTCTTCCAACGGTTATTTGACCACCCATAGTAGTTGCGGTAATTAACTTTAAAGTACCGTTAAGGCTATCAATTCCAGTTGGTACAATGCCCGGTGGAATGGCTACAGTTACTGTTCCTTCCAGAGTATTTCTTGGAAGGGTATAAGTGCCAGATAAACTAAAATCGCCTGAAATAGTATAAGAAATGGTGATAGGTTGTTGCAAGGCTGTCCTCACCAAAACAACGAATTTAAGGTCAGTTCCCTGCATAACAAATTTATCAGTATACGTTTTCAGCGCAACATATGGTGGAGCTGACGTTGAAAAATCAAAAGCCTGTTCACTATATTTTTTACAACCGGATAATACTACTACCGAAAATAAAACTACAGATAATAATTTAAAAATTAATTTCATATTATATTTTTTTAAGGTTTTAAATTAAAGGTCAAACCAAAGTTTTGTTGTGAATGGGATGGCCGTTTTTGGAGCATTTACATTTGGAATAATTTCTGCACTTTGTGGATAATTCCATCTTCTTAAAAATCCTCCGGCGGGTGTACCAGATGGCTGTATCAACTGAGGAAATTCTGTTGCATCTGTACCAGAACGGCGCCATTGCAAAAAAGCTTCCTGAGGCCTGTCCATTAAATCTATCCATTGCTGTTTGTGAATTTCATTAATTGCATTAGCAGCAGTAGGTAAAGAAGGAACTGCAGCGAGGTAGGTTGCAGCATCTGTGCCACTCACTCGGTAAAACTTCATAGCCTCGGTTATTGCTTTCTTATAGAGATCATTTGCTGTGGCTAAATTAGCTGCAACACCTAATCCTCTTGCATAGGCTTCTGCTTCAAAAAACAACTGCTCCTGGTAAGTATAAATTATATCAGGTGCATCTGCTTTAAATAAAGTATTTACGTTTATAGAAGCTGTGTTATTATCTCCATCCTCTTCCGTTTCTACAGGGATTCTGGTAGTGGCGGAGGATCCATTATCAAAATATACAGGAATACGTGGATCATTTAACGGCGCCATATATTTGAATACGTTGTTATTAGCAAAAAAGAACAGATTTGCTCCTCCTGCATATTGCTTTAGTACTTTAAATTTCGGATTTTCTTTTCCTGATTCTGTAGTGTAAGGATACAATACATTGGATGATGCATCATTAATCATAGAATTACTTGTTAGTAACTGTCCGATGCCGGCTGCTTTTGAAGGATCTTTATCTACCATTGTCATTAATATTTTAAACTTTAATGAATTGGCATATTGTTTCCATTTAGCCATATCACCTTTATACAACAAATCATAATTGCCGATTTTTAATGAACTTACTATATCAATTTGTGCAATGGCTTTATCTAATAATTCAAGAATACCTGCAAACACTTCTGGCTGTGTATCAAATTTCGGATAAGATACTTCTGATTTCCAGGCCTCTGAATAAGGGATATCACCCCAAATGGTAGTTGCTTCAAACATCATATTAGCCAATAAAATTTTGCATTGTGCTGCAGCATTATTATTAACTGGTGTTACACTTTCTGCTTGTTTTATTGCTAGTACAAAGTTATTACCGGATGTGGCATAGTAACCACGCCATGTATTGCCGGTGCTAAACGGGCTGATGTCATAAACATCAGATTTCCCCCATCCAAAATTACCCGCACTTGCCTGATTTTGAGATAGCAAAGCAAAAGGAATATAAGAGTCACCACCGGTTCTGTTGCTTGACCATGCCGTAAGTGCATAGTTAAAAATTAAATCGGGCGATACAGTGATGGCTGTATTTGGACTTGTATTAATATCGAGTTTAGGACCACAAGATGCCAACAACACGAGGGAAACAATGGCAAGCGTATTTTTTATATTTAATAATTTCATTTGTTTTATTTTTAAATTAACAATTAAAAGGATAATCTAACATTTACACCAACTGACCTTGTTGATGGTACGTTATAAAACTCAACTCCTTCACCTATTTCATTAGGTCCAAATACGTTTACCTCTGGATCAACATGTGGTACATAACTTTTAAGTAATAATACATTTCTTGCTTCTATACCTATTTCAGCTCCTTTTACAAAGTGCTTTGTTTTGGTACCTACAGGAATTTGATAAGAAATGCGAATCTCTCTCAACTTGGCATAAGATGCATCAAATACATTGGCTACAGTGTTAGAGGTTTGGAAGTTCTGTGACCAAAAATCCTGCATGCTTTGAACCGGAATTGTGTTTGGCAAATATTTGCCATCAGCATTTTTGTAAACTCCTTTATCTACAAATACCTGGCCTCTGTTATTTAGTGTTTCTATAGCCAAACCACTTGTACGTAAGCCAGATACCGTACCAGAAAACATTACACCACCTTGTCTTATATCAACTAAACCACTTAACGAAAATCCTTTGTAAGAAAAAGTATTATTAATGCCCATTGTCCACTCCGGAAAAATATCTCCAAACCTTACATCAGTTTTAGTTTGGCGAAGCCCTGTACTTTGGTTTATAACAATATTGCCGTCCGGATCTCTTAACCAATCAGTACCCCAGATGCCAAAAGCCTGGCCAGGTGATGCTTTAATTACTAAACCACTATAAGCGCTATTTAAAGTATAACTCTGCAATCCCACACTCAATTCATCTACTATTTGCCTGTTTTTATTAAAGTTTAAATCAACATTCCAGTTAAATCCTTTTAAATTTCTTAAAGGTTGTAACCTTAAATCAATTTCAATTCCTTTGTTAGTGATAGAACCTGCATTGATAGATTTAGTGAAATAACCGGTTGATAATGGAACTTCAATACCAAGAATCTGGTTAGTAGTTTTGGTATTATAATACGTAGCTTCTAATTGTATTCTACTGTCGAAAAATCGTAATTCAGTTCCAATTTCTATAGACGCCTGGTTTTGAGGTTTCAGGTTTGCATTAGGTAATTGACCAGGGCCTGAGAACCCTAACAAACCACCCGCAGTTGGGAAAGTTCCCGTTAAACCATATTGTACAAAATAGTCAGTGGCTGGTGTATAAGCAAAGTCTAAAAGGTATGGATCGGTACCGCTACCCACATTTGCCCATCCTGCACGAATTTTACCAAAATTTAAAATGTTGCTTGGTTTTATTAATTCGGTAAACACAAAACTACCGCTTACAGATGGATAAAAGTAAGACCTGTTGTTTACTGGAAGGGTTGAAGTCCAGTCATTACGACCGGTAACATTCAAGAAAGCATAATTTTTGTAACTTAAACCAATATCACCAAAAACACCTACCAAAGAATATCTCTGGTAGTAATTGGTTGGATCTTTAGTAGCAGCATTTCCTAAATTATACAGGTTATCTACTGTAAGGTTTTGCGCCCTTACACCAAGCGTTCTAAAGCTGCTTTGGAAGAAATTATTGCCCGCAATTACTTTTAAATCAAGATCTTTAATAATGTTTTTCTTTTCAGCAGTTATAAGTAAATCGTTGTTAAGATTGTTACTATATATCTGGTTAAGACTAAATGCTCCATCTAACTGACCAAAAGTTCCTTTACGGGTTTTAGTTCTTCTAAACTCATTATAAAAATCGGTGCCAAGGTTATTGGTAATATTTAACCAGCTTAATGGCTTGTAGGATACAACTACATTACCAACTACTCTATCCAGCTCATTATTATTTTGATTGTTATTAATAATCCAGAAAGGATTATTTCCTGTTCTGTCAGAACTTAACGCAATTTGTGCACCTGATACAGGATCTACGTAATTGTTTCTTAATTTTTCAACGTCAAGCGATCTCGGGAAAAATGTGGCGGCTGTTAATACATTTGGATCATTAGCACTTTGGGTTGGCCTTCCAACGGATGTAGTGCGGATATAACTGATTGTGGTACGGGCAGAAAGCTTATCGTTGAAAGTTCTGCCAGCATTAAAGTTAATGTTGTAGCGGTTCAGTTTTGAACCAGGTACAACACCGGTTTGATCAGTATTACCTAAACTTAAACGATAATCTGTATTTTCAGTACCACCGGCAACACTTACTGTGTTAATTTTACTGATACCAGTTTCGTAAAAGTTTTTTACATTATCAGGAAAGGCTTTTAGGGTAACATCGTCACCTTTAAAATCTTTAACTGTTACATCTTGTACATCACTGATTTTTGGACCCCATCCATTTACAAACTTTAAACTGTAAACACCATAGTTACCGTTGGCATATTCATTTTGAAATTTAGGTAGTTTTAAAACATTATCAAAACGGTAAGAGGAGTTAACAGTTACAGCTGCTGTTGATCTTCTGCTCCCTTTTTTAGTAGTAATTACAATTGCGCCACTTTTCCCTCTTGAGCCATACAAAGCTGTTGCAGCCGCACCTTTTAAAACAGAAATAGATTCAACATCGTCTGAGTTGACATCACCGGCACGGTTTCCATAATCTACACTACCATTACCAAATCCGTTTCCCGGAGAGGAGTTATCTAACGGTAAACCATCTATAACAAATAAAGGTTGCGATGAACCAGATAAAGAACTGGCACCACGGATTATAACTTTAGAGCCACCACCTAATGTACCTGATTGACTAGTTACCCTTACACCGGATATTTTACCTGCCAGCGCATTAACAATATTAGTTTCTCTTGCTTTCGTAATCTCATCACCTTTAATGGTAGCAACCGAATACCCCAAAGACTTTGCCGCCCTTGATATACCCACAGCAGTTACAATAACCTCATTTAGGTTGGTGGTACTCTGCATTAATTTTACTGAAACGTTTTTTTCGTCGTTGTTTATTTTAATTGATGTGGATTGAAAACCTACACCTGATACAATTAAAACATCAGATTTATCATTTACATCGATTGTAAATGAACCATCAGCAGCAGTACTTGTACCTGCTGTGGTGCTCTTTACCTTGATAGTAATACCCGGTAATGGGCTACCATCTTTTGCATCAGTCACTTTGCCGGACACAGGTCTTGTTTGTGCAGAAGCAAAGGCGACTAAAAGAAATGCAACTGACAACAGAACAAAAATTTTTCTCATGCTTTGTTTAATTTTGATTTAAAGAATGTTTAAAAATGCTTGGTAAAACTTTACTAAATTTAGAATAATAAGAGATTGTAACAGTGTAATTGATAAATAGTTTAAAACATTATACTATTAAATCTTATTAATTAATTGTGATTATTTACAATAAATGCTATCCTTGAAAATTTTTTAAAAATATGATATGCGGAATGGTATAAATAGTCGTCCCTCAAAAAGTCGTTTTAAAATTTAGGGCAATGAATTTCCAGTAAGTATTTATAATCATTTTATAAATAAGTAACCAACATCTCATTGCCTCTGTGCGCCAGAGGTTAATTCGTCGTTTAAAATTCATAGCTGCTGCGGCTAATATTACATTCATATTATCACCAATGATGCCATGAAGATAATTACGGCATAACCGATAGTCCTGTTTGAGGTGTCCTATCACTGGTTCTATGGCAGCTCTTCTACTATGCTTTTTGCGTTTAGACCGGGAGATATTTTTATCTGGTTTAGGTACATGAATGGTAGCACCTTTGTATTGTTTTATTCCTTTATATCCTCTGTCCACAAATACATCTTTTGCTTCCTTTCCATTGAGTCGTTCGTATTGTTCCAACACCTCTGGTATTGTCTTTGAATCGTGTAATGTTTGTGTGAAATTGATGGCTCCCATAATGATGCCTGTGTTCTGATCAACGAGGATAGATACCTTACTGCCAAACTCAAATTTTTTATGTTCCTTCCCCTTTGAATAACATTTTACATCGGGTTCATGAAGGCTGTAAATCTTATCACTATCACCACGCTTTTGAGATAGCACCCGCTGATACAACTTAAGAGCAGGCAGATAATGCCCAAGGCTTGCCAATGGTAGCTTTCGGGCAATTTCACGTACCAGTCTGCCTGCTATTATCTGTATCTTTTTATTAGCCTTACGGGCTGCTTTGGCTCCATGCTTTGTTGTCTTAAAACGTTGTAAATTACCCAGTTTTTTAACCACTCTTGTATAAGATTGGCGAAGATCTATTTTCTCTTTATCAGCAATTTTCCAGCATTTTTTAATAATCTTTTTATATAACTTATCATCCGTCGGGTAAGTTATATTTTTTTCCTGTACCGTTGTATCAACACTTACTAAATTGCTATCTTCCGGGGGCTCATTTATACGGATGCTTTCCTGCAAAATTAATTCTACACCTGGCTCTCCAATGCGCTGGCGAAAAGCAATCAGTTCGGTAGGTACGCAAGGGATGTTTGGCTGAAAAAACTGCTCGCCACTAAAGTACTGAAAGTAAATATTTTCCGCCCAATGTTCTACTAGGTTTTCATCGCTCAGGTTGCGGAGAAATTTTAGTATCAGTAACGATACCATTAACCGGATAGGCTTGGCAGGCTTACCCATTTTTTCACTGTAATGCTTTTTAAAAGCATCGTCAAAAAAAGGCCAGTTAATTGTATTGGCTAATTGATACAAGGGATGTTTTTGGTCAAGCTGGTCTGCCAGGCTGCCAAACAAACCTAATTGAGGAGTATGTTTTTGGATAGATAGCATCCTTAAATTTGCAAGATTTTTGACGATTTTACAAATATCTGGCAACTATTATTTTAACTATTTTAAATCAAACCCAATACCGATAGCCGCTGAACACTTTTTGATGGACGACTAAATAATAAAATAAGCATTAAAAAATTGCAAATCATCAAATGCTCCTCTTAAGCCTGGTGACAACAACACTTTAGGGGGAAAAACTTAGTGAAATTTTCATACTGTTGCTGTATCATCCTAAAGCCAAATCATTTTAGTCGCCATGAATTTTATTTAATGATGAAATCACTCATTATTTTGGACAATAAAGTTATTGGGTGTCAACCAAATATATACGACCATTCATCAAAGGTGAAAAATGTCCAATACCCGATATTAACACACGATTAATGAAAACCCAACAATAAGTTTAAGGTGTAAAAGAAGGGTTGAAATATCCTGAAAAACTAGTTTTAATCTATTTCAATATCGAAGTTTTAGTATTGAACGAGGTCGTTGAGCTGATTTACGCTTGGGGCGATAGTTTCAACCAAAATAAAAATGGACAAACCGAATCATTTTTCGATTTGTCCACTTTGGTGCCCACGAAAGGAATCGAACCTTCACACCCTTGCGAATGGCAGATTTTGAGTCTGCTGCGTCTACCAATTCCGCCACATGGGCCACTTCTTCAGCTGTTATTATTGATGATGAACCGGATTGTGTAAAACTGCTGGCCCTGCAATTAAAAATGTATTGTCCGCAGATGCAGGTAATGGCAGAATGTACCTACAGCGAAGCCGGCCTGCTGAAGATAAAAGAATTGCAACCTGACATTGTTTTTTTAGACATTGAAATGCCGGTGATGAATGGGTTTCAGTTATTGGAAAAAATCGGCCACATTAATTTTAGCCTGGTATTTGTAACTGCATACGACCAGTTTGCTGTAAAAGCTTTTCGGTTTAATGCATTGGATTATTTATTAAAACCCATCGATGGCAAAGACTTGAAACTGGCAGTGGAAAAGGCAATGGAACAAAAACCAGATCCGCAGCAACTGCAACTGATTAAACAACAACTGCATTACGGTGAAAAATACCTGCCGGATAAGATTGCGCTGCCTTATCAAAATGGCGTAACATTTATGGAGATAAAAAATGTGCTGTATTGCGAAGCAGATAATAACTATACCTGTTTTCACGTGGCAGGGGGACAGCAATGTATGGTAAGTAAAACATTGGGCGATATACAGGAAGTGCTGGAAGAAAGAAACTTTGTAAGGGTGCACCGACAGTACCTCGTAAACCTTGATCACATAAAAAATATGTACGTGGCGAAGGCAATTATCTCATTATGAGCAATGATGACAACATTCCCGTGGCAAGGAATAAAAAGGAAAAACTGGTAGAAAGATTTGGGTGGTTGTGAGAATTAAAACGTGCTAAATAGTAGTTATGTAAACTTTTAAAAATATAGTTTTTCTTATCTTCTTTTATAAAATTTCTTTCAGCTTATAATTCTCGTTTTGAAAAATCATAGCAAGTTTCGGATTGTATCATTGCTAAATGCGAACTACTTTTGCCAAAAGTCCGTTTGGTAATATCATTGTTGCGGCTACCAGTAAGGGCATTTGCCATTTGGCATATTTTGAAGAAGAACGAAAAGCTTTCGAAGCATTGGAAAATCATTTTCCCAATGCCCATTTTAAGCAAATGATTGATTTAATTCAACAAAATGCTTTGTATATTTTTAGATACGATTAAAGTAAAACGTAGCGAAATAAAATTGCATTTAAAGGGAACGGATTTTCAACTGAAAGTTTGTGAAACATTGTTAAAAATACTGATGGGGCAGCAACCCGGGTGCTTTTTTTATTCCCTGTAACCGGGTAATGCAATCCACCAGAACATTTGGCGGCTATATGTGGGGAACAACAAGAAAAACAGCAATCACCGGTTGGGAAACAGCAAAAGTGTGTAGGGCTAATTACATGCAATGCAACAGTCATTAAATTTTTTTACAACCGTGTAAGCAGTATGCCAAAAATTATATTTAACTATGCATTGAGTGAAACAAATGATAGAACACACACAATCATTGATAACAATTTTAGAAAGCAAATAGGGGAAAAAGCTATTTATTTTGCAGGCAATAATAATTTTTAAATTTACGGGTTGCTGCAATCCACAACAGGCAAACGGTGGAATGGAAATACCCAGGTATTTTTTACAACCGAAACAAAAGCTGTTAAAAACGGTTTTCGGCCTTGCGGACATTGCATGAAAAGCCGGTATCAAAAATGGAAACATGGACTTATTTAACACGGAGCGAAACACAAACCTCTTGCCAAATGATGGATTGGTATATTATTATGGAATGGTTATGCAACATGCTGAAGCAGCAAATTACCTGGATATTTTATTGCCTACCATTGCCTGGAAAAATGATGAAGTCATTATTTTTGGAAAGCATATTATCACCAAACGTAAGGCAGCCTGGTATGGTGATAGCAATTATGCATACACCTACTCCAACACTACCAAAGAAGCATTGCCATTTACAAAAGAGCTGCTGGCTTTAAAAGTATTGGTTGAAAAAATTACGGGAGCAAAATTTAATAGCTGTCTGTTGAATTTGTACCACGACGGAAATGAAGGAATGGGCTGGCATAGTGATGATGAGAAATCGTTGGGATTAAATACTGCCATTGCCTCTTTAAGTTTTGGTGCCGAAAGAAAATTTTCTTTAAAGCACAAGCAAACTAAACAAACTGTTTCGGTTGTATTGCAAAGTGGTAGCCTGCTGGTAATGGAAGGGGCAACGCAAACAAACTGGCTACACAGTTTGCCAAAGACAACAACTATTAAAAAACCAAGAATAAATTTAACCTTTAGGACAATTGTTTTATGACAGGTATAAGCAAAGGTTGTAACGTTGAGTAACAGAAGTTTTTCTTTTAATTGATCGCTATACTTTTGCGCTAGCTGATACTTATGATGTAATTATTTTTCTCTTAATCTCTGATATATTGCGAACCTATTTTATTACATTCAAAAAATGTGTATAGTTGGTGTAAGATTATAATTATTGAAGTACACTACTAAAAGTTCGGAAGCCTTTTCAAAATCTTATTCCAGCAATTTCATTATTCCATTTGGTGGTATTTATTGATATTGTAAATTACACAACTAAAACTACTGTATGATCAAAAAATTTCTTTTCATCAATATATATTTTTGTCTTTTACAGGTGTACCTATTTGCTCAAAGCAGCAATGTGTTAGCAATTCGAAAATACATACAGGCACATCAGCATGCCATCATCAATGAGTTTGTATCTTTTCTTAGTATTCCCAATATAGCTACCGACTCTGTTAATATTATCCGAAACGCACATTTTATAATGCAGGCAATGCAACAAAGAAATATTCAGCAGGTACAGGTTTTATATCCAATAACTACAAAAGCGTTACCTGCACTCTATGGAGAAATATTAGTGCCGGGGGCTACACAAACCATCGTATTTTATGCGCATTACGATGGGCAGCCGGTCAATCCTTCACAATGGGCACAGGGCCTTGAACCATTTCAACCCAAACTATTCAATGCTTCGATTGAAAAAAACGGAATGGCGATTGAATTTCCTGCCACTGACAAATTCTTTGATCCGCAATGGCGTATCTATGCAAGAGGTTCAAGTGATGATAAAGCCGGTGTAATGGCAATACTAAATGGGTATGATGCGATAGTGAAGAATGGCATGAAGCCAACGGTTAATATTAAGTTTTTCTTTGAGGCAGAGGAAGAGGCGGGTTCAGAACATTTATTTGAAATTTTACAACAGCACACTGCTTTATTACAAAGTGATTGTTGGATTATTTGTGATGGCCCTATTCACCAGTCAGGAATAAAGCAGGTATTGTTTGGTGCAAGAGGAGATGCGCATGTAAACGTTACGGTATATGGATCTAAGCGTCCGTTGCACAGCGGGCATTATAGCAATTGGGCACCTAGCCCACCAATGATGCTGGCAAAATTACTGGCTTCAATGAAAGATGATAAAGGAAAGGTAACCATCAAAGGATTTTATGATGATGTAGCACCATTGAGCAAGGCTGAAATGAAAGCTTTAAAGGAAGCACCTTCTATAGATGCACAATTGAAACAGGAGCTGGGTTTTACAGAGCAGGAATTGCCAGGTGTTTTACTGGCAGATGCTGTCAATATCCCTTCGCTAAATATTAACGGAATGCAAAGTGGTAATGTAGGAAAAAATGCCAGCAATGTAATTCCCGTAAAAGCAGAAGCAGTGATTGACCTTCGGCTTGTTGCCGGTAACGATTGGAGCAGGCAACAACAAAAAGTAATAGCACATATAAAAGCAATGGGGTATTATGTAACTACAGCAGAGCCAACAACCGAAGAGCGAAATAAATTTCCTAAAATAGCAACCGTAATCCTTAGTGGCGGATACAATGCACAAAAAGCTTCAATGGATTTACCCATTGCCCAAAAAATTATTTCGGCAGTGCAGTCTACCATTCCAGAAAAAGTAGTGCTGATGCCAACTATGGGCGGAAGCCTTCCCTTGTATGTATTTGACAAATACCTGCATGCAAAAGCAATTGTGGTTCCCATTGCCAATCATGATAATAATCAGCATGCAGAAAATGAAAATATACGGTTACAGAATTTTTGGAACGGTATTGAAACCATGGCTGCTTTGATGATGATGCAATAATGAAAAGATTGGCAGGTAATAAATTTTTATCAAAAAATAATAATAAAATAGTGGACCTGAAAAAAGAAGCTGCACAAAAAGCAGTAACCTTTATTAACAACAATACTACAGTAGGGTTGGGTGCAGGCTCAACGATTGCGCACATCGTTAATTTTTTATCGGAGGAAGTAAAAAAAGGCTTAACCTTAAAGATGGTGAGTGCTTCATTTAACACACACCAGCTATTGTTGCAAAAAGGATTTACTGTTCAGTCAATAGCAGATGTGGCAGAGCTGGATATTTATTTGGATGGTTGCGACCAGGTGGATAAAAATTTGAATGCGTTGAAAAGTGGAGGCGGAATTCATACCCGTGAAAAATTACTGGCTTCCATGGCCAAACAATTTATACTGGTGGGTGACGAAGCAAAATATGTGAAGCAGTTTGATACTACTTATCCAATGGTAATTGAGCTATTGCCAGAAGCAATCCGCTATGCACCCGCAACCATTCAACAATTATTTCCGGATGTAAAAACCGTTCTTAGAATGAGCGATAAAAAAGAAGGCGTAGCTGTTACAGACAATGGTAACTACCTGCTGGACCTTTGGTTTCCGGTTTGGCCCAATCTTCAACAACTAAACAATTTGATAAAAGGCATTACTGGTGTAGTAGAAACTTCCTTATTTTATAATCTTGCCCATAAAGCAATTATTGCAGGCAAGGATGGAATAAATATTATAGAAAAGATACCGGCTTAAAATGTTTTATTGTTCTCTAAAATCGCCATAGTCCCACCACATTTTAAAGTATTTATTTTAGAGGGCCACCAATGCAAGTAATAAAATAACAAGGAGGCTGGAAATACTTAATACAATACTTAATAATGAAAAACTGCGGTAAGTTTCCTGCATACTTAAACCACTAAATTGAGAAATTACCCAAAAGTAGGCATCGTTGGTATGGCTAACCATCATAGCACCGGCGGCTGTAGCACTAAGCAATAATGATAATGATAAGGGTTGTATAAATCCGGCAATGGTTGCAATAGGTGCCAGTATAGAAGTAGCTACTATAATTGCAGAAGTAGTTGAACCTTGTGCAGTTTTTAAAAGACTTCCGATGGCATAAGCAATCAATAGAAACGTAATGGGTGAAAAACTTCCATTGTTTACCCATTGTTGTACCAGATCTGCAAGCGGTGTTTTCTTTAACACATTTCCAAATACACCACCTGCCCCAACCAATATTAAAATAGGTCCGGCATGCATAATGGCTTCCACCATCCATTTATTAAACAGGGCAGCCTCTTTTCTTTTTACCAGCAACAGGGAAAGTAGTAATCCGCATAATAAAGCAACTACCGGACTGCCAAAAAAAAGTAAGGTGTTTTTTACTGTTGAAGGTATCACAATCAATTCGGCGGCAGAAGCCGTAGCAATTAGCAATACAGGAATTATTACGGGTAATATACTTTTCCATAATGCAGGTAGTGGTATCATTCCTTTCTCTTTTATTTCCTCTGTTATTTCTGTATTATTTATTTTATTCAAAATCCTTGAAGCAAAAAGCCAGCACAGCAAAGTAGTAGGAATACTCACCAATAGCCCGGTTAAAATTACTGTACCGAGATGTTGCCCCAAACCAAGGTTGGCAGCCCCGGCCAGCGAACCCGGATGCGGTGGTAAAAATGTATGTGTAATGTATAAGCCACCAGCAAGTCCATTTACAATGGCAGTATAAGATCTTTTACTTTCCTTGCTTAAGGGTTTGGTTAAGCCATTTAAAATTACAAAGCCACTATCACAAAAAATAGGAATACCAACAACAGCGCCAATAACGGTTATGGCAAGCACCGGTTTATCTTTTCCAAAAAAGCCAATGATGGCATCTGCAATGCGTAAAGTAGCACCACTTTTTTCTAGCACAGTTCCAATCAAAGTACCCAACACTACCACAAGCCCAATATGCGTCATCATATTTCCAAAGCCTTCATTGGCGGTGGTGGCAATATCCTTCAAAGGCAGGCCCACTAATAATGCTGTAAATAGGGATGCAGTTAGCAATGCCAAAAAGGGATGCCATTTAAAACGGGAACAGGCTACCACAATAAGGCAAATGGCAGCAGCAATAATGAGTAATAGTGGAAGGCCTGTAATCATTTTGTTAAATTAATCAATTATCAATTAGTACCACCACGAGGTCCATCACATTGGTTTGGGTGGCACCAGTTTTTACAAGGCCGCCTGTTTGTTCAAAAAAATGATAGGCATCGTTGTCATCTAAATAACGGAGTGCATCTAATCTTTTTTCCAGGGTAAGGCGCACAATTTCTTTGTCTGTGATGGCGCCTACTGCATCTGTAGGGCCGTCTGTTCCATCAGTGCCTGCAGATAAAAGAGTAAGCTGATGGTTCAGATTATAATCTTCTTTTTGTGCCAGTTGTACCAACGCACTTAATGCCAACTGTTGATTGCGGCCACCTTTTCCTTTGCCGGTAACCTTTACTGTAGTCTCTCCACCAAACAACATGCAGGCTGGCTTTTTCCCCGAATATTTTTCACAACGATTTATTATCTTATTACCAATGGTAGCAGCATCTCCTTTCATATTTCCATCCACTAAAGCAATGTGGTAGCCAAATTCTTTTGCCTTTTTTTCTGCTGCCTGCAAAGCAATACTGTTATTGCCAATGATTTTGTTTTGCACTTGTTTAAAAATGGTATCGCCAGGCTTTGGTGTTTCATTCACCCATCCGTTTACGCCATCATTGATATGTTTTAAAATTGATACAGGCAACAGATTATTTAAAGCATATTTTTCAATAATATTTTTAACATCAGCAAAACTACTGTTATCAGCTACAGTGGGGCCACTGGCAATAACAGATAAGTCATCACCAGGTACATCAGAAATAATAAAAGTAAACCAATTGGCTTTAGGAGCTTGTTGTAAAAGCTGCCCGCCTTTAATTGCAGAGAGGTGTTTGCGAATGGTATTTATTTCTTCAATGGTTGCACCGCAGTGTAATAATATGTTGAAGGTTGCCTGCACATCAGAGAGCGTTGCATTATCCGGGATATCAATATAAAGGGAAGACGCTCCGCCGCTGAGGAGACAAATAACAATATCATTTTTATTTGCCCTTTGTAACAATTGAATTGTTTTTTTAGTTGCTTCAATTCCAGCTTCATCAGGTACAGGATGCGCTGCTTCAATGCAGGTAATTTTTTGTAAGGATAACACATGTCCGTATTTGGTAACCACCATACCTGCTGTTATAAAATTCCCCAAAATTGCTTCTGCTGTTGCAGCCATGGCGGCACTTGCTTTTCCTGCACCAATGATGTAAATGTTTGGTATTTCGGATAGCAAAAATTGTTTATCGAAAATATGCAGCCAGTTTTGATAAATAAATAACTGTGCTGGCATCAACTGATTTGGCTGAACAGCAGCTACTGCAGTTTCGAATATTTGTATAGCTTTTTCTCTGGCAGTCAATGTTATTTGTTTTCTACTTATGAAAATTTTAATAATTCAATTTTGGAAATGGATGGCTGTATTAACTTATTATAGTATTTCTAAATCAGCTCTCCATGAAATTAACCTAACTTACTTTAACACAGCAATTGCTTAAATGACCTCAAATACAAAATTGGTAAATAATTTTTTTGAATAGATTCAGTATTCATTTTACTTAGCACTTTAATATCCACCCAAATATCTTTCATAGAATTTTTTTCAATCCGTTCCTTTTCTTAGCTTACAGAACGATTGTAATAACATCACTTAAAGCCATTTAAAAAATGAAGCATATCAAACCAGCCTTTCGCCAGTACTGCATTTTATTGATTTCCCTTTTTTTTGCAGGTTTCCTTTCCTCGTGTAATAACAATACTGCAACCACTGCTACCGTTGAAAATAAAGTTGACAATCTTAAAGATAGTCTTACAAACGAACAAAAGCATCTTCCTGAAAATGCATTAAAGGGACTAACCATTGCAGCGGGCCTGGAAGTGCATGCCTTTGCAACAGAGCCCATGCTAAAAAATCCTACTAATATTGATGTGGATGATCGTGGCAGGGTTTGGGTTTGTGAAGCCTATAATTACCGGCCTGCCATCAATGGCAATCCAACCAATGCTTTGGGCGACCGCATTATGATATTACAGGACAATGATGGTGATGGAAAAGCAGATACCGCAAAAGTATTTTACCAGGGCCCTGAATTAAATTCGCCATTGGGTATTTGTGTGCTGGGTAATAAAGTAATTGTTTCTCAAAGCCCAAATGTATGGGTATTTTATGATGATAATGGCGATGATAAAGCAGACAGAAAGGAAGTGATGTTTAGCGGCATTGGTGGCAATCAGCACGATCATGGTGTGCATGCTTTTACCTTTGGCCCCGATGGCAAATTGTATTTCAATATGGGTAATGAAGGCCATACATTAAAAGATAAAAATGGCAAAGATGTATTGGACCAGGATGGAGATGTTATTGGCCCAAAAAAATATAAACAGGGAATGGTTTTTCGCTGCGATACCAATGGCACACATGTAGAATGTTTGGGCAATAATTTTCGTAATCCTTATGAAGTGGCTGTTGATAGTTATGGCACTTTATGGCAGAGCGATAATGATGATGACGGTAACCGCGGCACACGCATTAACTATGTAATGCCATATGGTAACTATGGTTATACCGATGAAATGACTGGCGCAGGCTGGCAGGCAAACCGCACCAATGTAGAAGATTCTATTCCACTTAAGCACTGGCATTTAAATGATCCCGGCGAAGTGCCCAACCTGTTGCAAACTTTTGCTGGTTCCCCAACCGGAATGGTTATTTACGAAGGTTCCTTATTGCCGCAGCAATTTCATAACCAGATGATCCATACAGATGCCGGGCCCAATGTGGTGCGTTCTTATCCCGTAAAGCAAAGCGGTGCAGGTTATACAGGAGAAATTATAAATATTTTAAAAGGAGACAAGGACCAATGGTTTCGTCCGGCAGATGTATGCGTGGCACCGGATGGTTCATTGATTATTGCAGACTGGTACGACCCTGGCGTGGGCGGTCATGCAGCAGGCGATCAAACAAGAGGAAGGGTTTATCGTGTTGCTCCTCCTGCATCAAAATATACTATTCCCAAAGAAGATTATAGTACAGCATCTGGTGCTATTAAAGCCTTGCAAAATCCTAATCTCGCTGTTCGGTACCATGCCTTTACTGCCTTACAAAATATGGGAGCAGCAGCCATTCCGGCACTTGAAAAATATTGGGCAACAGCACAAGATCCCCGCATGGGTGCAAGGGCCTTTTGGGCGCTTGTAAAAATGCCTGGTGCAAATGCTAGCCAATATATTCAGCAGGCTATTAAACTTACTAATGCCGATATGCGCATTACTGCCATAAGGGCTGCCACAGAATTGAATGCAAATACTATTGGTGTAGTAGGCGCATTAATTCATGATACAGATGCAGGGGTACGCCGGGAATGTGCGCTGGCATTGCGGCACAACAAATCTGCCGAAGCTGCTGAACTGTGGGCCACACTGGCCACACAGCATGATGGCAAAGACCGCTGGTACCTGGAAGCGCTGGGCATTGGTGCTGACAGGCAATGGGATAAATTCTTTGCTGCCTACCTCACCAAAATAAACAACCCATTATTAACAGCAGCCTCAAAGGATATTGTATGGCGTGCCCGTACAGAATTAGCTGTACCTTTTATAGCTTCGCTGGCGGCTGATACTTTACAATCTTTGCAAAACAGGTTGCGGTATTTTAGAGCCTTTGATTTTAATGCAGGCCTGGCAAAATCAAAATTGTTGCTGAAAATGATAGCCGATAATACCAGCAATGATATTGCATTAAACAAACTGGTGCTGCATGCACTGGATATAAAAACCGTAACGCAATCCCCGGTTGCACAAAAGGCATTGGCAACTGTTTTGCAATCGGTAAATGGAACAGGTGAATATATTGAACTGGTAAGCCGTTATGAAGTAAAATCTCAAAACAAAAATCTCCTGCAGTTAGCCATCACGAAGCCCAATGAATCTGTTGGTAAAGATGCCGCCGGCTTGTTATTTCACCTGGGTGGCAGCAAGCTAATCTGGAATGTGGTTAACGGAAAAGATACTACGCAACAAGATCATCTGCTTGCAGCATTGGCAGGTGTTGGCAGCAAAGAATCAATTGATATGCTGCAAACAATTGCTTTATCTAACAAATATAAAATGCCTTTACGAAAACAGGCAGCACATAAAATTGGCAACAGCTGGAGCGGAGAGGAAAGAGTGCTGGGCATTTTAAAAGATAAGAAAGTGCCCTCTGAATTATTACCTGATGTGGTGGCGAGTGTTAAGGGAGCATGGCGTGGATCTGTCCGCACAGAAGCTGCCGGCTATTTACCCAATGATGGCAAAGGCACTACTACCAAACCTGCCCCCGCCATAAAGGAATTACTTGCCTTAAAAGGAAATGCGGAGGATGGTAAAAAAATATTTACGGCCACCTGCAACGTATGCCACCAGGTAAATAATATCGGCTACGATTTTGGACCCAAGCTAAGTGAGATTGGCTCCAAATTACCTAAAGAAGCGTTGTTGGAGTCAATCGTTCATCCATCTGCTGGTATTGGTTTTGGTTATGAAGGATGGGAACTGAAGATGAAGGATGGCTCCACACTTTCCGGTATCATTGCCAGTAAAACAGAGACCGATATTGACATCAAATTTCCGGGCGGCGCACACAAACAACTTAAAACAAGCGATGTGCTGGCCCTCACTCAAATGAAACAATCGATGATGACAGAAGGATTGTACAGTAATATGCTAACACAGGAATTGGCGAACCTGCTGGAATACCTTTCGGGGTTGAAGAAGAAGTAATGGGGTGTTTTTCATTTGGCTAAATATGTATTTGGTAATTGTTGCTGATTTATTTATTGCTGCAAATTGAGAGGGGTGATTTTTTTGGGAACAAGCATTTGTTTTTTATGGCGATATCGTTGTGTCACTCACTTTTACTGCATACCTATGAGGGTCTTTTATTGAAGCGGTTGTTGATGCTTTATTTAAAAGTGAGTTGGGTTTATGCAGTCATTAATGAGCACAATCGGGTTTTGGTAAAACGATTTGAGTTACTAAAAATCAAAAGGTCCTTTTTTGTAGATAATTTAAGGCAGAGGAAACTTTCTCCTATTTTTGAGTTAGGCATCATTATAATCGACACGTCACTTCGCAAAATAATTATGAGAGCAATGATTCTATTTTTTTTCTTCTTAATAATTTCGATAAAATCATTGGGACAAGATACTTTATGGAAGAAAAATGTATTCAACGAAATCTTAACTTTAAATCTTCCTGCTAATTCTAAATATTCCAAGTCGTCGTATATAAAAGCAATTGGAGGAGAAGCAAATTCAAACTTTTATGGATTTCAATATTATGATACCATCTTCTTACCAATTGAAAATGAAAATCAATTTCAAATATCTCTGACCGGATTTATAAGCGGGAGGACTTCAGATCAAAAACTTAAAAAATATAACGCCACGGTTATTGACACGATGATAAATGCAACAAGAGGATTAATGGCAAAGTTTATTACAAACGACAATTCTGAAGCGTATAAACAGATATACTATTATGCAACTATAGCAAATAATAAATATTATTGGTTTTATGTTTACAGCCCATTTTCAAAAGGCAATGATGAAGAAATAAAATTCTTCTTCAAATCAATCATGTTCGATTCTGAAAAAGTAAAAGAAAAATCATTTAAGTTAACACCTGTTCACTGGATCAAAAATGCTGAGTAAAAAATACGGTGGCTGTCTTCACCGGCCTAAAGGTGCAATTAATTTCAAATGCTAATTAATGACATTTCCCAAAGGGCACAGAAGTCTTATTCTTATTTAGCAATATATATGAAAAATAGTATTTTACTTTTATTGTTTTTAAAAATTATTTTGATATCCTGTAAAGGACAATCAAGCAACGCAAGAAAAACTGAATTGTATACCGATCACTCTGGAAATTATAAAATTGAATTTATTACTAAACCTTTTTTCAAAACGGAAGAGCGAGATTATTCATTCGGAAAAGCTATCTGGAAAATTACATTTTCAAATAAAAATGATAGTTCCAAATTTGATTACTTAATTAAGTACGTAGATTTCCCTTCTGATTTAGTTACATCAGATTCTATAAATTTACTAAATGATCTTTTTTTAGCCACACAAGTAGATTTAATAAAAGAGCAAAAAATCCCTTATAACTTAGAAATAAAAGAAATTTTAGGATTCCCTGGTAGAGAATTTCACTTTCTTGATTCAGTGAATAACATTGCTTATACCAGGCAAGTTTTTTTGGTAAAAAATCGTCTCTATTTTCTGGAAGTAAAATATGAAATCAATAGTGATTATAGTTATAAAATTGAACAATTTTTAAATAGCTTTTCCTTAATCAATTCTACGATTAACGCTACTCCTGAACTTAGCAGTAAAAGCCCAATTAAAAAATTTATTATAAAATTTCCAGGTAAAACATCAACTAAAACACATGTATCTTTTAGTGAACTTTTTGGTAATCTTACTATCGCTTTAGAATCATATGAAACAGCTTCTGATATGTATGGAGTTAATTATGCAATACTTCCAGTTGACAAGCTAAATAAAATAACAGATAAACAAATCAAAGAATTTATAACTAAAGTATTTACGTCAAACGTACTTCAAACAAATGGAAAAATAATTTCTCAAAAGGAAATTAGCATAGATAATAATTGGGCTTTAGAAGGAATGGGCAGCATTCAAAATGGTGAAATAATATTACAAATTAGGTCTGTAATTGTAAAAAACTATTATTATCAAATTCTTGTTATGTACGAAAAAGATAAAGGGAACACTCAAAAAACAGAAGACTTTTTAAATTCATTCGAACTAATTAAAGAATAGCTATTTCTCTCTTTCCAAATTGCTGTTGTTGTTTTTTCCACTCTGGGTTTCCCCCAAATTAAAAATTCTCAGTGAAGTCTCTGCACAGCTGAAACAAACAACCCGAAAAAATAGTTATGCAGGAATCGCCGTAGATCTTGAAAGGAAATATAAATTTTATCAAACCAGGTAATTAAAGTTTTATTCTTTCAAAAGAGCACTTGTTGTAAATTAAATAGCCTTCTCAAATAGGCAGCGGTTCCTGCAACTTGTGCAAAATGTTAGCATAATAAAATTCATGTAGAGACTGCGAAGTTTTAGAATGGCAAATTAGGTGTAAAGAAATCGCAGGCATTTTTAAATCCTTCAATACTTGTTATGGAAAAATAATAGCATTCCCATAACACACATGCCAGCGTTTCTGAGAAAAATACTGACGCTTCAAATCCATCCATTAATCAATTGAATTAACTTTAGTACAGCGATTTTTTCCTGCACATCTTTAAAACAATTATTTATGGCAACCAGTCAAACTCCGGGAGTCTATATTGAAGAGATCATAAAGCTACCCTTTTCCATTGCATCGGTTGAAACGGCGATTCCTGTTTTTATCGGCTACACAGAAAAAGAACAATTGCAACAACCGGGTGACTTGTTGCATACACCCAAAAAAATATCATCTATCATAGAATATGAACAATATTTTGGTTTACCATTTCCTGAAACAGGCATAACAGTTTTCGTGGATACTACTGTCCCTGCCAGCATACAGACAACAGCGGCTATTAAAAAGCCGTCGCCTTATACGATGCATCATGCACTACAGCTTTTTTTGCTAATGGTGGCGGGCCTTGTTATATTGTTTCGGTGGGCAGTTATTCAACAAGCCCTGTTGTAAAAGCTGCTGAACTAAAAAAAGGATTGAATGCTATTGCAGCTATAAACGAAGTGACACTAATTCTTTTTCCGGATGCCATTCATGTAAAAACTGCGTCAGCTTATTATGATATCCATAAAGCAGCCATGCTGCAATGTGCCGAAAAAAAAGACAGGTTTACCATCATGGATGTTTGGATGAATACCAATACTGCGTTTAATAATATTGCTGCACTAAGAAATTATAATTTTGGGTCACCCTATGGGCTAAGCTATGCGGCTGCTTACTATCCACAATTGTATACCCGACTTCTGTATAGATACGATGATGCGTCAGTGGCCATTAAAGCCAAAGGCGATATGTCACTAACGGGCACACTAGCCCGGTTAGCAACCATCAACAATACTGTTTACCTGTAAGCAAAGAAAGCCATCAGTGACCTGTTGCTTTTAATGCCGGCTTCGGCTGCCGCGGCAGGAATTTATGCACAGGTAGACAATACAAGAGGAGTATGGAAATCTCCTGCTAATATAAATATTGCGTTGGCCGAAAAACCTGCTATAACCATTACCGATTCAGAGCAGGATGGATTAAATATTGATGCTGACTCTGGCAGATCAATTAACGCAATACGGAGCTTTGCCGGCAGAGGCCCGGCCATTATCTGGGGTGCCAGTACACTCGCTGGTAATGATAATGAATGGCGGTACATTTCTGTGCGGCGTTTTTTTATGATGGTGGAAGCGTCGGTTAAGCAGGCGACAGCGCAATTTGTTTTTGAACCGAATGATACCAATACCTGGCTGCGGATAAAAGCGATGGTCGACTATTTTTGTACCCAGCAATGGAGGGCCGGGGCACTGATGGGTACCACTACCAACAATGCTTTTTTTGTTCATGTTGGTCTTGGAGAAACAATGACGGCGCAGGATATACTTGAAGGACGAATGATTGTGGAAATTGGCATGGCTGTGTTGCGTCCTGCAGAGTT
>Ga0209512_1001759_pt1 | contig 25211 bp, 20 predicted proteins | sample frozenSSSSmetaG_FD_184142 | JGI IMG/M metagenome (GOLD analysis project Ga0209512, IMG submission 184142) | Glacier valley bacterial and archeal communities from Borup Fiord, Nunavut, Canada, to study Microbial Dark Matter (Phase II) -... | ecosystem: Environmental > Aquatic > Freshwater > Ice >...
ATCGACAACTACTACAATCCGGTGCGCAAGCACTCAGGCATACACTATTGCAGTCCTGTTCAATTCGAGTCTAAACACAGTTCTAAAAACTAGCAAGACAACTGTCCGCCAAAACCCGACCACCCCAATCAGATCTCTGACCGAATTCAAAACTGATTCGTGGAGTTGGGTGTAACTTTCAATCCATCTGCTTTTTTTGGCCATAATTGATCAAGTTGATCTGTGTTTTGTTAAGGAACTATTAGAACTACTACTATTCGTATAACCATACCTATGTGATACGGAAATCAATCTATCTCACAAAGGTGAGAATACATTTGTTAGCAAACAAACAAATTGCTTATGCTGAAGAATGATTATTTGCGAGTTTTTCTGGATGCGAAGGCCGATTTGTATAATCGGCCTTCGTTTATTGAGCGTGATCCTGTCAGCATTCCGCACCGGTTTAGCCGCAGGCAGGACATCGAAATTATGGGGTTCTGGGCGGCTGTACTGGCCTGGGGGCAGCGACCGGTGATCCTAAAAAAAGCGGCTGAACTGGTCGAGTTGATGGATGGCAGTCCCTACGATTTCGTGCGCAATCACGAAGAGAGCGATCTGAAGCGGTTTCTGGCCTTCAAACACCGCACCTTCAACGCCACCGACGCGCTGTATTTCCTGCACTTCTTCCGGCAGTATTTTCAGCAACACGACTCGCTGGAAGATGCCTTTCTAATAGCTGAGAATACGGCAACTACGGTCGAACCGAACCTCATCGCGTTTCACGACCGCTTTTGCTGCGACCCGTTTTTCCCGACCCGTACGCGCAAACACGTTGCTACGCCCGCCCGAAACTCATCGTGCAAACGGCTGCTGATGTTTCTGCGCTGGATGGTCCGGCAAGATAACAATGGCGTTGATTTTGGTCTCTGGACTAAACTACAGCCCAGTCAGCTGGTGATTCCGATTGATGTCCACGTCAACCGTGTGGCCCGGTCGCTGGGTATGCTGAACCGGCCCCAGACGGATTGGAAAGCCGCGCTTGAACTGACCGAAACGCTCCGGCAATTTGATCCAACTGATCCGGTACGCTACGATTTCGCGCTGTTCGGGCTGGGCGTAGAGGGCGAAATGTGAACTAACGAATGACTGTTTGAGGGGGCATTTTCCCTTTCAGAATACCGTCTTTAAGTAACTGCTTCACTACTATACGGGGCGGAACCACCCCGGCTACACTACCGGAAAGTTGCGCCTTCCAGAACGGTTGACCCGTGGCTCCTGATTTCATCTCGGCCAGATACCGGGAGGGCGTACTGGTGTTGTGTGCAACGCCCCCAATGTTATTGTAGCTAACAACACCTTCCTGATCCAGTCGGATGATTAGCATTACGTCGCTTTTACAATACGCCAACTCTGCATTCACTAAACTGTCGGGGTTAAACGAGAGGGGCGTTATACCAACGACGCATACTTCGTACTCGTTCGGAAAGACGTTGAGATACCGCTGCTCGTAACCACGAGGAGGATCATACATTTTAGTGACAACCAAAATTCGTTTGAACTCAGGCACTGCACCAGGTTTCACGCTTGAGCGAATTGACACGCACCCCGTTAAAAGGCCGATTAACACGAAAAAGAGCAGGGTTCTCATGGCTATATTGCGGTATAGTTTTAGTGTAAATCTACAACGGATTGATCATCTGTTGGTTGTTGAAAATGATTAGAACTGACCAATTATGAAGGTAACATCAACGCTCGGCCTTGGGCTAATACTGGCTGGGTTAGTGCTGCTCGACGGCTGCAAAGGCAGTCAGGAGCCGGACCCAACGCCAGCCCCCACTACGCTGGCTATGCTATACGCCCAAGCCCTGACCGATGGGCTCCAGAACCGTGACATTGGCTACGGCTTTGTGATCTACGAAAACGAGACGATGGTGGCCTCGGGGTCGGGCGGGCTCAAGTCGAGGCCGGTTGATCGGGAGGGGCAGCAGCCGTACACCATCGACACCAAAATGCACATGGCCAGCATGAGCAAGACCATTGCGGCTATGGCCTTTGCGCAGGTGGCGGCTCAGAAAGGCATCCGCACGACAGACCGCATTGCGCCATACCTGCCGCCGGCCTGGGTTAAGGGGCCAAACATCGACCAGATTACATTCCGCGACCTGCTTACCCACCGCTCCGGTATCACTGGCCTGAGCGATAATTGCCAGAATGGAGCCTATTCAGAGAATATTTACGCGGGTCTGCAACGGCTGATCGAGAAAGGCGTAGTAGCGGCCAACCGGGGTCAGTACTGCTATCAGAATGCCAATTTCGGTTTGTTTCGGGTGCTGATTCCGGCTCTAACGGGCTATGCATTCACGGGCAACCAGCAAACCGACGATCAACAAACGCAACAACGGTACCTGACCTACGTGCAGGAAAATATCTTTGCCAAAGTGGGGCTGACCGGCATCGTTCCAACGTATCCCACGGGTAGCCCTACTTATACGTATGACTATCCATATTCGGGCGTGGCGGGCTGGAATCCAGGGTCGTTCTTCACGGTTTTGGGGGCATACGGCTGGTACTTAAGTCCACGCGAGGCCGGTAAATTCTACGCTACGGTACTGTCATCGGGCAACCAGGCCGTGTTGCCAACGGCGTATAAAGACTCTCTGCTGACCAATAACCTCGGTGTATTTCGCCTATCGACCAGTCTGGGCAGCGTAGCCTACCACGATGGCTGGTGGTACCGCGACGATACTAAACCATACCAGGGGCTGCGGACTATCTGGATGAAACTACCCGATAACCTGACCGTAGTATTGTTTACAAATGCGCTGGATAACAAGACGAAGCTATTTCCGAGCGTGGATGGCACCGACATCGTTACCTTCTCGTTCCGGGCGTACAGCAAGGCAAAGCAACTGAAAGGCGGTAGGTCAGCTCCCGTAACCCTGTATATCGAACATCCCGAACCGCATTGATTGTAGTCCAGAACGGGTCGATTTGGTATATTGCCCCACAAACCCTGGTCATATGCTTCGACTCTTCTTTGCTCTTGCAAGCCTGTTCATTACCTTTTCTGCCACCGCCCAGCCCGCCCGAACCCGACAGCCCGTCGAGATTATCCGCGACCGATGGGGTATCAATCACATCTACGCCAAAAACGAACACGACCTGTTTTTTGCGCAGGGCTACGCAGCCGCACAGGACCGCCTGTTTCAGTTCGAAATCTGGCGCAGGCAGGCCACCGGCACCGTAGCCGAACTGCTTGGTCCGCAGGAAATAAAGCGCGACATGGGTACGCGGCTGTTCAAATTTCGGGGTGATCTGAATCTGGAACTGAAGCACTATCATCCACGAGGGCCGCAAATTGTGGGCGCTTTTGTGGAGGGAATCAACGCGTACATCACCGAGATTCTGAAAACGCCCGAAAAGCTGCCGTTCGAGTTTCGGGTGCTGGATACCAAACCGGGCCTGTGGACGCCCGATGTGGTCATTAGCCGCCATCAGGGGCTGCTGGGCAACGTCCGCGAAGAGCTGGATTACGGGCGGCTGGTACAGCTTCTGGGTCCCGATAAAGTCCGCGAACTCAACTGGTTTCATCCGAAAACGAAAGATTCCGAGCCCGACCTGACCCTGCATGTGGATGGTGAAGCCCTGTTTCTGCCAATTCTGGGTATTTACGAAGCATTCCGGCTCCCCATAAAGTATCCGGGCGGCAACGTCGGCCCTGACAAGGTAGCGCAAACAACCAGCGAAACGAATGACTTCTTTGACGTTGAAAAGCAATACGTCGGCTCCAACAACTGGGCCATTGCGGGCAACAAATCCGCCAGTAATTACCCCATGCTGGCCAACGACCCGCACCGCGCCGTCACGACGCCCTCGCTCCGCTATTGGGTGCACCTGAACGCGCCGGGCTGGAACGTCATTGGCGCGGGCGAGCCAACGCTGCCGGGCATTTCCATCGGCCATAACGACCACGGCGCGTGGGGCCTGACCGTGTTCGAGACCGACAACGAGGATTTGCTGGTGTATGACCTCAACCCTAAAAATCGGAATCTGTATCGTTACAAAAATCAGTGGGTGCCGATGAAAACGCGCACCGAAAGCATCCCGGTCAAAGACGGCAAACCCGTAACGGCCCGGCTGCAATACACGCAGCACGGGCCAGTGGTATTCGTGGATTCGATACGTAACAAAGCGTATGCCGTGCGGGCTGGCTGGATGGATCGGGGCTGTGCACCGTATTTAGCAAGTTTACGGATGAATCAGGCCAAAAACTGGGCTGAGTTCCGGCAGGCGTGTGCGTACAGCCGGCTGCCGGGCGAGAATATGGTGTGGTCGGACAAAACCGGCACCATCGGCTGGCAGGCAGTGGGGCTCTCGCCCATTCGGAAGAATTTTTCGGGGCTGGTACCCGTGCCGGGCGATGGGCGATATAACTGGAGTGGCTACCTGCCCATTCAGCAACTACCACATTCGCTCAATCCCAAAGACGGTTTCATTGCTACGGCCAACAACAACCTGACGCCCCCCAACTTCCCCCACCGCGACGCTATTGGCTGGACCTGGGCGGGGCCAAGTCGGGCGCAGCGTATTGAAGAGGTACTGACCGACGGTACACGTAAAAATCTGGTTGACTTCATGGCATTACAGGCCGATTATCTTTCCATTCCGGCCCGGACGCTCGTACCCCTGCTGCAAAATCTGGCTTCGCCCGACAACAAAACGGAACAGGCCCTGAGCTACCTGCGCAAGTGGGATTTTCAGCTCCGTCCTGAATCGGTAGCGGCCAGTATCTACGTAGCGTGGGAAGGGCAGTTGAAAGCTGAAGCTGCCAGCCGCGCCATTCCCGACGTAGCCCGGCCCTACATGCGTTCGCTACCGTCCAAGCGGGTTATTGACTGGCTCGTAACACCCGGCCCGGCCCTGTTTTCGGGCAATACTGTGGCCGCCCGCGACAGTATGCTGCTCACCTGCCTCGACCGCGCCGTAGCCGAACTCACCGAACGGCTTGGCAACAACCCCGACGACTGGAACTACGGGCAGCGCAAAAACAAGCACATCACCATCAAACACCCGCTCAGCAACGTAGTGGACAAAGCCACCCAACAGCGCATCGACCTCGGCCCGGCAATCCGGGGCGGCTACGGCGAAACGGTCAACGCCACAAGCAACACCCTGAATCAAACCCACGGCGCGTCGTTCCGTATTCTGGTCGATACCGAGGACTGGGATAAAACCCTCGGCATCAACACCCCCGGCCAATCCGGCAACCCCGACAGCCCCCACTACGCCGACTTGTTCCCTATCTGGACCGAAAACGGCTATTTCCCCGTTTTCTTCTCAAAAGAAAAAGTAAAAAGCGTTGCAGAGAGCACAACGCTTTTGAAGTAGCCCGGACCTCCCGGTCCGGTAGCCGAAGGCTAACAATCGAGCGCGTTTTTAGGCCTTACGGCTACCGGACCGGGAGGTCCGGGCTACTTCATCACCGGATTACTTTAAATGCGTTCCATTGTTAGCCTTTGGCTACCGGACCGGGAGGTCCGGGCTACAGCATCACCAGGCTACTTCAACCACACCCATTGTGCTCATTCACTACGACCGCTATTTACCCCATATTCTACCACCGGGCGAAACGGTATTCATTACATTTCGGCTATACGGTTCGCTGCCGAAGGAGGTCATCGACCGATTAATGGATGAGCAGAGGGCAGCCGAAGCGCAAATCAATCAAACCTTTTCGGGCGAATCGTCAACGAAAAAACAAGCTCTTTTGACCAGCAGAAAACGCTATTTTGCGGAGTTCGATACCTGTCTTGATACGTGTGCAGAAGGCAACCACTGGTTAAAGCGCACTGATATTGCCAACATTGTGAAGGCAGCGATTCACTTTCATGATGGTCAGAGCTACGTCCTCCGCGCTTACTGCATTATGTCGAATCACGTGCATCTGCTAGTGACGATCACGGAAAGTGACAAATCGTTTTTTGCCGTTCTTAAATCCATCAAAGGCTTTACAGCCCGCAAAGCCAACGAACGGTTGCAATGTACTGGCCTACCCTTTTGGCAACCTGAAAGCTATGACCACGTAGTTCGTACCGACCACGAATACAAAAACGTCATAGCCTACATTCTAAACAATCCTGTAAAAGCCGGTCTCGTCGAGAATCGGGAAAACTGGCCCCACTCCTATTGGGCGGAAAGTAGCCCCGACTTCTACGTCCGGTAGCCGTAAGGCTGACGATGGAGCACATTTAAAGTAATCCGGTGATGACGTAGCCCGGACCTCCCGGTCCGGTAACCGAATGGCTTGAAAACGCGCTACTGTGTTAGCCTTCGGCTACCGGACCGGGAGGTCCGGGCTACGTCATCACCGGGTTACTTCAGGGAGCTTAGCTGGCGGATCATGACGTTGGGAACGCTCAGGAAGCCGTCGTACATGATCTTGCGGTGGTTGGCTCCTACAAATACCACTACTCGTCTGGCACCGGTTTTGCGCGCCCGTTCGGCTACGTTACGTACCATGTCGGTGTTGCGGTTTTGCCACTGCGCCAGCATGGCGTTGACGTTGGCTTCGGGGAAGCCGGCGGTGCCAAACAGCCGCCGGGCACCGTAGAAATTGATGATGTTCAGGTACTCATCGCCTTCGGGCGAATTGTAAAACTCAGTTCCCCGGCCCTCTTTTTCGGCCACGCGGCTGGCTTTTTGTAAGTCGTTCTGGCGATTGATCAACGCTTTATATTTCAGGCCATCTGCCGACGTGCTATCCAGACCGTTTTCCCACTTTCTGAACAGCGAGTCGGCGGTACCCCAGGCGTTGCTCCAGGCCACATCATGCCGCTGGCTGTCCATGGCGCCCATCTGGTCAATATGGAGTTTGTCCATGAGCGGGAAGGCAATGTTATGGTATTCGTTGCTGCGGGCGGTATAGATCGAATCGGGTTCGCCCAGAATGGCTTTGTAGGCGGCTATTTCTTCCCGGCCAAAATTTGGGCGGGCTTTGTCGAGCCGGTACAACTGGTAGCGGGCATTGGCATTGTCGTGTTTGAGGTACAGGGCCCGCGCCAGTTTCATCCGTTCCTGATGGTAGTTGGGATGATCGTGCAGCAGTTTGGTGGTTTTCCGGATAAACTTGTTGGGGTTGGCGGGGGCCGGGTACTTGATGGCATTCATGTACGCGTATCGCTTCTCCATCGTGGCCTTGTTCCAATAGTCGGTCAGGGCGTCGTAGTCTTCGGCGGAGAGAAACTCGCCATACACGGCTTCGGGCTGGTAGGCGGCAATTTTGTTGATGAGCGCGGCAAAATTCTCGGTGGGCTTTTTACCGTAGTCGTGCGAGGTACCGATAATCAGAACGTCGAGGGGTTGGTTCTGGGCGGTTACGAACAGCGACACGAGCAACAGGGCGATAGTTAGGAGCGTTTTCATTGGTTTGCGTTTTTTTGGGTGATTGATGACACAAAGGTGTAGTTTGAGTGCCGCCCCCATTTTCTGTAATCGTCCAACAGACCAGTTTTATCGGCCAATTCCCTTATTCGATACATTGCTGGTTGGTCGGCAAAAAGAAGGCGTTGGTCGAACGCTCTTGCCGATTTAACCTGAAAAAGGAGAGGTTTACACCCTATTTTATCGCCACTGACACCATGAAACGCCCCGTCCTGCTTTCCAATCGTGCCCTGCTCCGAACCGGCTTTTACGTAGGGCTGCTGCTCATTCCTATCGTGTTTAGTCTGGTCAGCCCTGAACGGGGCAGTTCACTTACGCTGTTTGGGGTCACGTTCAAAATAGCGTTTCTGTTTGCGGCCTGGGTTGAACACGTCCTGGTGCTGAACCGCTTTCTGGATCGCCGGCAGTACGTGGGCGTGGTGCTGGGTACGATGGGCGCGTTTCTGGCTTTTCCAGCCGCCCGTTTTATTCTGGAGCAGTACCTGACCGAGCAGCTTTTTGGCGCAACAAACTACTTTACCGATGATCTGACCGTTGGGTATTACGTGGCCGACAACCAAACATACGCCCTCACGGCCATTGGCTGCGGACTGGTATTTAAGCTGGTCGAGGACTGGTTTCGACATCAGCAGGAACGGCGGGCGTTACTGAGCGAAAAAACTACTGCCGAACTGGCTTTCCTGAAATCGCAGATCAATCCACACTTTTTGTTCAATACGCTCAACAACATCTACGCCCTGGCCTACACCAGGTCAGACGCGGCACCGGGGGCTATTCTGAAACTGTCGGAGTTGATGCGGTATATGCTTTACGACAGCGCGGGACCAGTTTCCAACACTCCACCAGTGTCTGGCAGTGGTCTATCCTACAAAGTGAGTCTATCGAAAGAGGTACAGCATCTGCGGAATCTGGTCGATCTCGAAACCCTGCGCGTACCCAATGCGCAGGTCGAGTTTACGGTGGAGGGCAACACGGACCTGTACCGGATTGAACCGCTGCTGCTTATCTCGTTCGTAGAAAACGCTTTCAAACACGGTACCCTCACCGACCCCGCCCATCCGCTGGTCATTCACCTGAGCATCCGGCAGGGAAAACTACTGGCCGACGTCGTGAACAAGAAAAACACCCACCAAAAAGACGCTGTCGGGGGCGTTGGCTTGCCCAATGTGCGCCGACGCTTAGATTTGCTGTACCCAAACCAGTACGTACTACGGATCGACGACGATAACCTGACGTATTCATGCCGCCTGGAACTGACGCTGTAGCCCGGTGAAGTGTAAGCCTACGGCTACCGGACCGGGAGGTCCGGGCTACGTCAAACGGGCTACACCACCAACGAAACTCAAGATTAATGACACCCCTCCGAACCCTACTCGTTGATGATGAGCCGCTGGCCCTTACGATCCTGGCCGATTATGTAAGCAAGGTGCCGTTTCTGACGCTGGCCGGTACAACAACCTCGCCCATTGCAGCCCTGCAACGGGTCCAGTCGGGCGATATTGATGTGGTATTTCTGGATATTCAGATGCCCGAACTGACCGGACTTCAGTTTCTGAACCTGATGCGACACGGCGGTGCGGGCAATCGTTGCCGGGTTATTCTGACCACGGCCTATGCCGAGTTTGCCCTCGACGGCTACGAACACGACGTAACGGATTACCTGCTCAAACCCGTCTCGTTCGAGCGATTTTACCGGGCGGCCCAAAAACTGCTGCCCCATTCAGCTACCCCACCGCCCGCCGACGTACCCACCGAAATCAGCCCCGTCAGCATGGCCAAAGCGCCAACCAACGAACCTGATTTTATCTTCGTCAAAACTGAATACCGGTTGCAGCGCATCGACCTGAGCGATATTCTATACGCCGAGGGACTGAAAGATTACGTTTCGCTCTACACGCCCCCGGCCCCCGGCAAAACCGACCCCACCCGCCTGTTGACGCTGCAAACCATGAAATCGCTGGATGATAAACTGCCCGACAGTCAGTTCATGCGGGTCCACAAATCGTATATCGTAGCCCTGAACCGGATCGAATCCATCGAGCGCAACCGGATTTATATCGGCAAAGCCATCATCCCCATCGGCGACACCTACCGCGACGAATTCTTTCGGCGCATCGAGTAGGTTGGTCACTCTTGACCGACCAGTCGCGAAGTGACTAATGATGTAGCTCAAACTAAGCGTCAACTACGGTGTTAGCCCGTACCGGGCTGGTCGGTCAAGAGTGACCAACCTACCGCTCTTCCCAATAGCTGTGGGGCCAGTCTTCCCAATTTTCGACCAGCCCAGCCTTGACGGGGTTATTCAGGATATAAGCAACGACGTTTTTGTACTCAGTATCATTCCAGACCACGTGGTCGTAGCTTTCCGATTGCCAGAACGGCATTCCGGTTCGGTGCAAGAGCGTATTGCACCGGCGCGACGAGACACCTTTCAGCGACTTCATCACAGCCATAAACGGCTTTCCCGTATCAAGAATCGTGACCAGCACATGTACGTGATTAGCCATGATGCAGTACGCCCGCAGGATGTAGTCACGTTCGTGATGGTACCGAATGGCATCACTGACGACGTTAGCAATCTCCGGCTGTCTCAGCCATACTGGCCCCAACGGGCGCATATCCAGCAGATCATCGAAGCGGGCAAAATAGCGTTTGTTGTTGTCGGCAAACGCTTTTGCCCGTGCGCTGGCATCGTGGCCAAACTGCTGATCGGCTATGGTGTTGGCCGTTTGTTTTTCCTCCATCAACCGGGCTACTACCTCAACTGGCAAGGAGCCATGTAGCCGGAACGTAACGAATACTGTCTCGCCCGGCGGCAGAATATGTGGCAGATGCCGCTCGTAATAAATTTTCACGGCCTTTGGACGAGCAGTCAGTAGGTTGGACACTCTTGTCCGACCAGTCAGCGTCAGCAGTAGGTTGGACCGGTACGCCGGAGCGGCTCTTGTCCGACCAGTCAGCGTCAGCAACAGCAGTAGGTTGGACCGGTGCGCCGGAGCGACCCACGTCCGACCAAGCCCCGACCGGGGCTAACACGGTAGATACTTAGCTTCAACTCGTATCGTTAGCCCGTACCGGGCTGGTCGGACAAGAGTGTCCAACCTACTTATGCGCTACCTTTGCAGTATCATGGATATTCAGGAAGACCTTAGTGAAGCCATTCAGCGGGCCATTGCCGACCTGTACCAACAGGATATGGGCGAGGTGACGCTGCAACCCACCAAGAAAGAGTTTGAAGGCACCTATACCTTCGTCACGTTTCCGCTGACCAAAACCCTGCGGCAGGCTCCGGCCCAGATTGGTCAGCGTATTGGCGCGTGGCTGGTGGACAACAGCGACCTCGTCAGCGCGTTCAACGTGGTGCAGGGATTTTTGAACCTCAGCATTGCGGATAGTGCCTGGCTCGGTTTGCTCGGCGAGATGGCGGGTCAGCCGGATTATGGCGCGGGAGATAAACGCGGTCAGTCGGTGATGGTCGAGTTTTCGTCGCCGAACACGAACAAGCCGCTGCACCTTGGCCACTTACGTAATATTTTTCTGGGCGATTCGGTTAGCCGGATTCTGGATTTCAGCGGCTACGACGTCACCAAAACGTGCATCGTCAACGACCGGGGCGTACACATCTGCAAGTCGATGCTGGCCTACCGGATGTTCGGAAACAACGAAACGCCGGCGTCTTCGGAGCTGAAGGGCGATCACCTGATTGGGAAGTATTACGTGCTGTTCGACAAAGCGTATAAGGCGCAGGTGGCTGAAATGGTCGTGGAAGGATCGACCCAGGAAGGTGCCGAAAAAAAGGCTCCGCTCATGCAGGAAGTGCAGCAGATGCTCCGGCTCTGGGAACAGGGCGATCCCGACACCGTAGCGCTCTGGCAAAAACTCAATAACTGGGTCTATGCCGGGTTCGACAGGACCTACCAAAGCATCGGCGTCAGTTTCGACAAGACCTATTACGAATCCAATACCTACCTGCTCGGCAAAGAAGTGGTGGAAGAAGGACTGGATAAAGGGGTTTTCTTTCGCAAAGAAGACAGCTCCGTCTGGATCGACCTGACCGATGAAGGTCTGGACCAGAAACTCGTACTCCGCGCCGATGGCACCTCCGTCTATATCACGCAGGACCTCGGCACCACCGACATGAAAGCCGCCGACTTCCACACCGACCGGCAGATTTGGGTGGTCGGCAACGAGCAGGATTACCACTTCAAAGTACTGTTCGCCATTCTGCGCCGGTTGGGTCGGCCCTACGCCAATGAACTGTATCACCTCAGCTACGGCATGGTCGATCTGCCCACGGGCAAGATGAAATCGCGCGAGGGAACGGTGGTCGATGCCGACGATCTGATTGCCGAAACCGTTGCCGCTGCCGCTACTGCCGCCGACGAAGCCGCCAAAGGCAAACTCGCTGCGTTCAGCGATACCGAAAAAGCGGAACTGTTTCACCTGCTCGGCATGGGTGCGCTCAAATACTACCTGCTGAAAGTCGATCCGCAGAAACGGATGCAGTTCAACCCCGCCGAATCGGTTGATCTGCACGGCAATACCGGGCCATACATTCAGTACGTTCACGCCCGGATCCGGTCCATTTTGCGGAAGGCCGAGGAGACAAACCTGCCCGATAGCCCGGTGGCAACGGTGGTGCTTGACGAGGTGGAGCAGCAGCTTATTTTCTGGCTGAGTCAGTTTCCGCTACGCGTTTCAGAAGCCGCGCAGGATTTGGCCCCGTCATACATAGCGCAGTACGCTTACGACCTGGCCCGTACCTTCAACCAGTTTTACGACAAACTGTCGATTCTTAAAGAAGAAGACCCCAAAAAACTCCGCACCCGGCTCGTACTGGCCAAATCCGTAGCGGAAACCATCAAACGGGCAATGGGGTTACTGGGTATCAGTGTTCCCGAACAAATGTAAATTACCACCATGAAAAAGTCCCTTATTTTCACCTTACTCGGCGTCACGCTGGTCGTGGCCCTCACCAGTTTTATGTCCATTACAACGCTTGTCAAAGGTCTCTTCAGCGACAAAAAAGCCTCGGCATCGGCTCCGGCCAACGCAGCGGCTCCAACCAAAACACTGTACGATTTCACGATGAACGCCATCGACGGCAAGCCCGTAGCCCTGAGCGCCTACCGGGGCAAGAAAGTCGTGATTCTGAACGTAGCGTCCAAGTGCGGCTACACGCCCCAATACGCCGACTGGGAAGCGTTCTACAAAGCGCACAAAGACAAGTTCGTGGTGCTGGGTTTTCCGGCCAACAACTTCGCCAGTCAGGAATCGGGTAGTAACGGCGAGATTGCGACGTTCTGCCAGAAAAACTACGGCGTCTCGTTCCCCATGTTCGAGAAGGTTTCCGTACTGGGTGCCGATCAGGCTCCGCTGTACAAGTGGCTCTCGACCCCCGCCCTGAACGGCTGGAACGACAAAGCCCCCACCTGGAATTTCTGCAAGTACGTCGTCAACGAAAACGGCAAACTGACCAACTTCTTCGCATCGGGCGTAAAACCCGACGATGCCGAGTTTAAGAAGGCCGTTGGTCTTTGAGTTATAAAGTCATAAAGTTATAAAGTCATAGAGTTGGCTGGTGCGACATAAATTCCTGCCTCAGCCAACTCTATGACTTTACAACTATACAACTTCAACATGAAATCCTGGATTGCTGCGGCTCGTCCGCGTACGTTGCCGCTGGCGTTGGCCAGTATTATTCTGGGTAGTTTTCTGGCCGCGTCCCACGACCCGCTGGCGGCTGGGCATTTCGGCTGGAACATTGCCGGGCTAGCCGCCCTGACCACTATTTTCCTGCAAATCCTGTCCAACTTCGCCAACGACTACGGCGACGCGGTGTCGGGCAAGGACACCGAACTACGGGTGGGTCCGCGCCGGGCCGTTGCCACCGGCGACATCAGCAAAGAAGCTATGCTGCGGGGCATTATTATCACGGCGGGGCTGTCGCTGGTGTCGGGCGTGTGGCTGCTGGTGGTATCGCTGTACGGGGCGGGCAACCGGGCCTTTTATATGTTGCTGGCGCTGGGGCTGCTGAGCATTGCGGCTGCGGTGGGCTACACCAACGGCAAACGACCCTACGGCTACGCGGGTTTCGGCGACATTGCGGTCCTGATTTTCTTCGGCTGGGTGGGTGTTCTCGGCACGTATTACCTGCATACGCTTACCTTCCGGCCCCTGCTGCTGCTGCCCGCCACCGCAGTGGGTTTGTTTGCCACGGGCGTACTGAACATCAACAACATCCGCGACATCGAGACCGACACGCTGACGGGCAAGAAATCCATTCCGGCGCGGCTGGGGCTCCGGCTGGCCGTTCGGTACCACTGGGGGTTGCTGCTGGCGGGTATGGCCTGCGCCGTAGCCTACTCGTTCTTGACCGACGCGCCGTTGCTCAGCTACCTGTACGGGCTGTCATTTCCGCTCTTCGTCCTGAATGGCCGCGCCGTTGCCACGCACAAGCAAGCGGTAGAACTAAACCCCCGGCTGGGGCAACTGGCCCTCACCACGCTGCTGTTTGTCGTGCTGTTCGGGCTGGGGCAGGTGCTGTAAAGGGCGTTGTCAAATTGGTCGGACCATTGCCATTTCGCACTGAGTAAGTTGCGAGGAAAGGGATGGGGGACTCTGAATTGCTGGCTCTATTGGATTCAGTACCCCCAATCGGCATGGCTTACCGGTAGCTTATTCAGTTCTGATTTTAATTGGCTCCAGTTCGGCAAATAGGTGTCCATATGGTAGCGGAATTTCTCGTTGTGGTGCCGTTCCAGCAAGTGTACCATCTCATGAACGACAATATATTCTAAGCACGATTCGGGCTTTTTGGCCAGTTCGAGGTTTATCCAGATACGTTTCTGCTCAATGTTGCAGGACCCCCATTTGGTCTTCATCTGCTTTACCTGCCAGTCAGCTACGGTTACGTTTAGTATCGTTTCCCACTTGGCTATGATGGCGGGAACTTGTTTTTTCAACTCATCCCGGTACCACTCTGTAATCACTTCGTGCCGTTTCTCGGTCGCGGTATTAGGTCTTACGTACAGGTCAATGTACGTTTTTGTTCTTAACACGACTTTAGGTGGGGCATCCTTCTCGACTATGTTCAGCAGATAGCGTCGGCCCTGAAAATAGTGGCTTTCGCGTTGCTTATATACTCTGGGCGAGACTCGATCTTGGCCTTTAAACGTCCGTTGGTGGCGCTTGATCCAGGCAAGTTTTGAGATAGCAAACAAGCGGATGGTATCTTCGTTTACAGCTAATGGCGCAGCGATACGTACCCGGCCAGTTGGCGGGTATACAGCCAGGTGAATGTTCTTAATTTTCTTCCGAACGACATCTATCGCAATATTGCTGATGGTAATCTGCTCCATTAGTACTCTCGCTGGTTTTTAACGATGTCAAAGATTCGATGAATTTCCTGTTCCTCTGTAATGCTGTATTTAGCCATAACATTGGTCAGCGCGAGTCTCACGGCTTTTGACTTCTGAGCGTTATCCCGCCACCCATCTTTTTTGGTGTGCATGATCGAATCGTCCAATTCGTTGGCAAGCACTTCGTTCTTGCCCAGATTGTCATATAAATCCCGCTGTGCCGCTGTGGTTAATGAGGTTGGATACTCTATTACCGCATTAACTTGTTTGACCTTGCCTGATAAGTCGATGATTTTCTGTAGGTACGTCCCGTATTCCAGTGTGATCTCTTTACGCATTTTAATAAGCTCGTCCAGTAGGACGCTCATTTTTTCGTAATAGACCGGGTTAGCCGGGCTTTTCTCAATGATTACTTTCCGCAGGTTATTTTCAATGGCTTCGGCCATTGCATCCGGGTTTTCTTTAATGTTTTTGGGTAAGTCGTCAAGGGCCGCTTTACCGTTTTTGACCAGCAGGTCAACTAAGCTGAAATCATCAAAGTTAGCCAGGACACGACTCTCTTCTGCCCCAATGTAGCTATCGATTAAATGCCGCATGGCAGGTTCAAACTGCTTTAGGTCTATGTAATCGCCACTGGCCAGTTGTATTTCCTTTCGTACCGTTTCGAGGTGTTTGCTGTATGCTTTTATTTTTTCAGCTTCCTTCTCGGTATACCCGGCTTCCTTCATTTCGTCGGCAATGTTGGCGTAGGCCCGAATGAGGGAGATCGTATGCTTGTATAAGTCTACCCGCCGTGGTTCCGCGTCTTTAAGGTCATCGGGGTTTTCGGTATCCTTGCCGCAAAAATACCGGATATTGGCTAGCGTGTCCTGTGGCGGATCGACTTCACTCATGAGCGCTTTCGCGGTTTCCAGCGCATCATCCAGCCGTTCTTTGCCTTTCTGGAGCCGGTTTTTCAGTAGCCCATCAATGTCTTTTTTCTCATAGCCGCTGAAGGCTTCTGAGGTATAATCGTTAAAGGCCTGCTCCAGACTTTTGAACAGGTCCATGTAGTCAATGACGTACCCATAGTCTTTATCTTCACCGCCCAGCCGGTTTACGCGGCAAACGGCCTGAAACAGATTATGATCCCGTAGCTTTTTGTCAATGTACAGGTACGTGGCAGACGGAGCGTCAAACCCGGTAAGCAGTTTGCTTACGACAATCAACAGCTTCATTTGGGCTGGCTCGTCCACAAATTTTTTCTTGACTTCTGTCTCGAACTGCTCTACTTTGTGCTGGGCCGTTTCAGGATCTTCGTTGAAATAATCAGCCAGCATTTTTCGATAAATTCCGAACTGCTGTAGTTTTTCGGTGTAGCCTTCCCCGGTTTCTTCGCCTTTGATTTTGTTGTAATTGGGAATATACGACGTGACAATGGCACAGTTTGTCAATCCTGCCTGCTGAAATAGTTCGTAATAGCGACAGGCATTGTAAATACTGTCTGACACCAGCATGGCGTTTCCCCGGCCGTTTTGCAACCGTTCTTTGCGCTCCATATCCAGCATGATGTCCATCACGATTTTCTCTAATCGCGATTTACTGCTGAACACTTTTTTGATGGTTCCCCATTTCTGCTTTAGCTCGGCTTTGGCAAAATCAGTGAGGCCACGGGTTTTTAGGTCAAACCATTCGTCTATCCGGCTGCTCGACGTTAGCTTTTGCTCAATGTCACGGGCTTCATAGCGTAAGTCCAGTACTACTTTGTCGGCAACGGCTTCATCGAATTTATAGGTGTGAATGTAACGGCCAAACACTTCCAGGCTCGTTGACTTGTCTGATTTCAACAGCGGTGTACCGGTGAAACCGATGAACAGCGCGTTGGGCACAAATTCCTTCATGGCGTCGTGCAACTTGCCCGATTGGGTACGGTGGCACTCATCGACAAACACATAGATGTCGCCTTTTGCTTTGTAGTCGCTGGGAATGCTGCTTTTCAGTTGCTGCACATAGGCATCAATAGCCGCATCGTCCACTTCCTCTTTCCCACCAAACTTATGAATGAGCGAACAGAGTAGCCATGGCGACGTATCGTTGAGTTTGGCCAGTAAGTCCTGTCCGCTGGTAGTGCGGTAAATATCTTCCTGAACTCCCTTGTACACCTTCTCAATCTGCTCGTCCAGTTCGTCACGGTCGGTGATGATAAGCACGCGGGCGTTGGGGTTGTATTCGCGTATCCATTTGGTGAGCCAAACCATTGTCAGACTTTTGCCACTGCCCTGCGTATGCCAGATGATCCCGCCTTCTCCGCGCTGAATGAAATCCTGCGCCGACTTGACTCCGAAGTATTGATTGGGACGGCTAAATTTCTTCTGACCGCCATCAAACACGATGAAGTCGTGAATCAGCTCAAGAAAACGCTCTTTATTGAGTAGCTGAATAATGTGCTTATCGAGCCGGTAGTCGTATTGGGCTGCTTTGTCCCGAATGCCTTCTGTGATTTTTAGCAAATGCGGGTACTCTTTATCTTTCTGTTCACTTACCTCTTTCCATTTCAAAAAGTATTTTTCCTTCGTATCAATAGCTCCGTAGGCAAGTCCTTCATGGTCGTTGCCCGCCATGACAAACTGAATGGTATTGAAAAACGGCTTAATGAAGATGTGCTTCTGGTTGTCAAGGTTTTGGTGGATACCCTCAGATATAGAAACCGTACTGCGTTTTAACTCCAACACACCCAAGGCAATGCCATTGACATACAGCACAATATCGGGGCGCTTTTTGTGAAGACCCTTAATCGTAACCTCTTCGGCTATAGCAAAGTCGTTTTCTCTCGGGTTTTTCCAATCAATGAGCCAGACGGTTTCCTTTTTCTGCCCGACTTCAGGTTGAACAGTTATGCCATACCGAAGCAGCGAATACACTTCTTTATTGACATCATACAGGTTCTGGGTTTGCTTGGCCGTAATCTGAGTGAAGGCAAAAACAGCTTTATCGACCAGATTTTTGGGGTAGCGCTTCAGCAGCCAGTCTTTCAGAATTTCCTCTTCTACGTTGCTGTTGTTGTCCCGATTCTGCCAGTTATCCAGATAACGATAGCCTAATTCGAGTTGCATCAGTGCTTTTATCCGCTTTTGGGTATCTCGTTCTGATTGACCTACTGTCGACTTTGAGGAGCCGTTTATCATACGATTGAGTATGTCCTTCTTGAGCGAAGTGGCTAATTCTTTTTCAAGAGAGATTAGCATCAGGCCATCGTCGGGCAGTAGGTCTTCGCCGTATGGTCCCCGATACAGCGTAGCACTAAACTCTTCTCTGTCATACTTACCGAGATAAAAATTAGTTGCCTGGTTTTCGTAGATGGGTTTTAAATCCAGCTGACCTTCAAAAAATAGGCTCAGGTCTTCAACATCGACTTTCTTGCCGATGTATTCGTAGGGTTCCTCACGAAACAGGGTGAATATGAAATTATGCTGCCGGTCGTCCTGACAGAAAATGACCGTAGGCACTTCGTAGTAATAGAGATAGCGGACAACGTCGAGCCTCATAGTTGTATTTCCTGAATGATGACCGTGGTCACGTCGAAGGCCCGTGCCCGCCACCACGAATGATGACCGGGGCCAAATGTTCGTTTTAGCACACCGTCGGCCGTGCTAAGCTTCACCAAGCCAATCAGTTTCTTTTTGCCTTTATTGTGGGGCAACTTGAACACGCCGTTTTGCAAACCATCCAAACTATCGTAAACGGAAACCGATTTTTGAATGCAGGCATCAGGTGGCGGCAGAGCTGGGTTCAACGCCGTAGGTAAGAAACTATCTGATGAAACCGCATTGCCTTTTATATATCGGTAGTAAACTTTCACGCCATCAGGCTCGAACGCATCTTCGTGTGGGCAGGTCATACCCGTAGCGGCTACATCTTCAAAATAAGCGAATCCATTACTCATCTCTCTGCATTCGTTGGTGGGCAATTTCTACGGCTCTGTGCAGTTTTTTCTGCAAGAGTTGTTGGGAAGGCAACACGGTTAAATAATCGGCTACGCGGATATTGCTTTTATCTAATTGTAGCAGTTCGATATGTTCTTCGTTTTTGCCTGTACACAAAATCAAACCAATGGGGGTATTCTCGCCGTCGAGTTGCTCGTACTTTTCCAGATACCGAAGATATAGCTCCATTTGGCCTTTGTACCCAGCCTCGAACTCGCCGATTTTCAGATCAATAGCTACCAGACATTTTAGCCGACGGTGGTAAAAAAGCAGGTCGATGTAGTAATCGCGGTTATCGATGCTGATGCGTTTCTGACGGGCCATGAAGGCGAAATCGCTGCCCATTTCGATGAGGAAACGTTGTAGTTCGACAATGATGGCCGTTTCCAGGTCTTTTTCAGAGTGAGTATCTGTCAAGCCAAGGAAATCCAGAAAATAAGGATCACGGAAAACCAGATCGGGACTCAGCTTTTGCTCGTCGCGCAGTAACGCCAGATCATTTTGTATGGTGAGTTCGGGCTTTTTGCTGATGGCCGTGCGCTCGTAGAGCATGTGTCCTCCCCCCGAACTGCGTAACCATTGAAAAGTAGAAAAATTCGTATTTTTCACCTAATCAATGGTTTACTATGAAAAAGAGTCAGTTCAGTGAAGCCAAAATTGTCGAGATTTTAGGGCTCCCCAGCCAAGGCCAATCCATCGATGAGATTTGCCGGCTCCATAATATCTCTCCGGCCACTTTTTATAACTGGCGACAGAAGTACGGGGGCATGGACACCGAAGAACTCCGAAAACTCAAGGCGTTACAAGCAGAAAATGCGCGTCTGAAGAAACTCTTGGCCGACAAGAGTCTCGATTATGACATTTTAAACGATGCCTATGACCTGCTAAAAAAGCTTTAAGCCCCACCGCTCGACAACTCATTCAGACCGTGCATACGGTTGTTGAACAGCGCAAGACCTCGCTTCGGCGGGTCTGCCGGGTGGTGGGGCAACGACGCGCCACGGTGTATGCCAAACCCAAGCGTAAAAACGATGATGAATTGATTGGTCAACAACTTAAAGACTTGTCGATGAAGTACTTAAACTGGGGATTTGCCTTGATGTTTGGTTGGCTGCGTCTGGCAGGTCATACCTGGAATCATAAGCGGGTTTATCGCGTGTATACAAATCTGGAATTGAATTTACGGGCACCCATCAAACGCAAAACGGTCAAGCGGGACAACCCTAATACGTTGGCCGCCAGCAAGGTAGGCCAAGGTTGGTCGTTGGATTTTTTAAGTGATGAAGTTATCGCCGAAAAGAAAACTCGTATTTTGAATGTGCTTGATGAATATAGCCGCAAATGTCTGTTGGTGGCGGCTCAAGGTACGTTTAAAGCCAAAAAATTGGTAGCTTATCTGGAGCAAATGGTAGCTGATCATGGCAAACCTCAGTACATTCGTTGCGATAATGGCCCCGAACTTATCAGTGCTGTGATGGTCAAGTTCGGTCTCAAACATGGTATTGAAATTCGATATACTCAACCGGGAAAGCCCATGCAAAATGGGTTGGTTGAGCGGTTGAACGGCACGATCCGAAGGGAGTGTTTGAACTTGCAGGTTTTTAAAACGATTGCCCACGTTCAGGAGTCATTGGATGTATGGTGGCATCAGTATAACTTTGAAAGGCCCCATTCAGCCTTGAAGTATCGTACCCCCGACAGTGTATATCAGGAAGGGGAGCGATTCCAACATCAATTGGTTACGCCTTAGGGGAGGAGGACAGGCTAACTGCTGCTCCAACTTCTCAATCTCCGCATCCATGTCTGACAAGATTTGAGCGATGCGGGTTTGTTCTTCTTTGGAAGGAAATGGAATTTCAAAAGAATTAAGGTTCTTGTTAGTGAGCTGATTAATTGTAGCACCAATTGTTTCTTCTATTTGTCGTTGTATATGGTTGGACTGTAAAACATGAAAAACAAAGTCGTTATATTGAGAGCGAAATACTGACATAAAAGCCCCAAATGTTTCCCCAACTGCTCGTCCATCTATGTAAGCACATTTTCCAATTAGATTTCTACTTCCGTTTCTAACACAAATCAATATATCCCCCTTTCTAGTGGTTATTTTTTCTGTTACGTCAATGTTGACAAATACATTGTTCTCATAAGCAAGCTTATTGTCCTGAATATTAGAGGATCGTAAAACTAATTTACCTGTTGCTCTAACATTGGAAGGACTATAAGTTAAGCCAATAATACAATCACCAATCTCTCCAAGCTTCTTCTCTTCCCACCCCTCTTTCGGGGTTAGCAACTCCTGCATAGCCCCTTGCTTGATGGCCTTTTTCTTGGCAATGAGTGTTGATAATTGGGTAATAAGCGCGTCGGCATCGGTTAAGGCGGTGGCAATGGCTGTTTGCTCGGCAAGCGTGGGATAGGGTATCAACAATTCTTTCATATCACCAATATTGATATGCTTCATTGTAGAACCCGTTTCTATTTCTTTTAGCTGCCTTCTTCCAGTATAAAAATTAAAATAGTAGCTATAAAACTTGGAGGCAGCTTTTCCTGCCCTAAAGCGTGTTATTATTAATGCATGGCAGTTTGAGCCTTCTAATTCCTTTGTAACAACCGTTGTAACTCCAATATCTCCAGTTTGTACCGTTAATAAATCCCCCTCTTGTAAACAAGATTTTGCGTGGTGTTTATGAAATTCTACCGTTACTCTTTTAATGCCATTGAAATTGAATGAGTTCTCTTCAACATTATAGCCTTGAATGTACAATACTCCTTCATCGTAATCGGTATAGTGAGATTTCACTGTACCAACAAAGCCGTTTGTCATGAGTGAAATTATTTCAGAAATAGACTTTACCTCCCAATCACTTGGAATCTCGCCAACTTCCGTTTGATGAAACGCTGTTTTCTCCTGTTCGGCTACCATGCGAAATTCATTTGTTTTAAATGGTTTTCGACCTTGGCGTTCAGGGCGTCAACGTCGATTTCCAGTTGGGGCAGTGGCGTTTCATAGCGGTCGGCCAGTTCGTTGATGCGCTGGGTCAGGCGGTGGCTAATGTTGTCCATTTCGGTACGGATGCGTTGCTCCATAGCCGCCATCCACTTCGCGTCAACCACGGCGGTTTTCAGTTCGTCAACCGTTAGTTTGGGGTATTGGGCAATGACTTTATACTCCAGCTCATCATACGCTTTTTTGATGGCCGCTTTGGTGTCGGCTTCGTCGTCCATCAGCTTTTTGTAGCGTTTCAGCATCGCCAATTCGTCGGCGGCATCGTCGTCGTTGCTGAACAGGGAGGTCAATTCTTTTACCCGTTTCTGAATAACCACTTTGGTTATTTTGCCTTTGTCGTCAATCACTTCTTCCAGTAAACCGCCTTCTTCGCCCTGTTCTTCGCGGAGTTCGTCCATCGTGGCAAGTAGGGTTTCGGCCTGCGCTTCCAGCCTGTCAATGGCGGTTTGTTTGGCCCCAAAATAAAGCTGAATCATCAGGGCGGGCGGAATCAGTCGCCCTTCGAGTCCATCAAGGCCAGGAATCTGTTTTTCAATCTCCTTGTCGCCCTTTTTGGTCTTCTTCATCAGGCGTTTCACCTGGTTGCCTGCTGCCCAGCCATCGGCGGCTAGTTCATAAAAGTCATCCTGCATGGTCTCAGCCCAGTAGTCCATCAGGTGCTGATACATGGCGTATTTGTCGGTCAGCGGCCGGTTATCGTATTGTTTCAGCAACGTTTCCGATATCCGGTGAATTTCTCGCTTCGGATGCAGGCCCTTCCCTTATCCAGCGTTTTGGCGTAGGCCGCCGTGGTGGTTCGCCATTGGGCAAACACGGTGTTCATCAGGTCGCCGAAAGCCGTAAACTCCGGGTGGTTGTAAATACTGTTCTTACTATCGGCCTTGTCGATGTTAAGCTGGTAGTAGTTAGGGCGGTCAGCAACGGGCCGGAACAGGTGTTGTTTCAGGCTTGGGTAAACCGTCCAGTAAGCATCGAGCGCGTCGATGTCCCGCTTCGGAATGCCACCGAGCAAGTGGGCTTCAATGTCCTGAATATCCTCGGCTTCCTGGCTGTCGATGTAGCGGGGAATATTGAGGTTGTAATCGTTTTTAGGATCGGCAATTTCGGTAATCTGGATGTTGCGGGCGTACTTCGGCGTTTCGAGCTGGTTGTTGAAGGTGTCCACTATTTTGTGGATGTCCTGCTCCCGCAGCCGGTTCTTGTTGCCGTCTTTGATGAAGCCCCGGCTGGCGTCGATCATAAAAATATGCTTCCGCTCAGTCGCCTTTTCTTTGTCGATAATAATCAGCGAAGCGGCAATGCCTGTGCCGTAGAACAGGTTGGGCGGCATACCAATAATAGCCTTGATGTAGCCCTTCTGAATAAGTTTTTTGCGAATATGAGCCTCGGCATTGCCCCGAAATAATACGCCCAGCGGCAACACTACACACGCCTTCCCCGTCGATTTCAGCGATTTAACAATGTGCAGCAAGAACGCAAAATCACCGTTCTTTTTGGGTGGTGCCGTTGCCAAAATGTCGAACCGTTTATAGACATCGTTCAGCGGATCGAGCCCGTTCATCCACGATTTGTAGCTGAACGGAGGATTCGCCACGGCGTAGTTGAAAGTTTTCAGTTCGCCGGTTGTGTCGTCGGTAAACAGGGGCGTTGCCATCGTGTTCCCCTGCCGAATGTCGGCATCGGAGAAATTGTGCAGCCACATATTCATCACGGCCAAACCGCGTGTAGCATTGTCGTTTTCCTGACCGTAAATGCTGATGCCTTGCGGGGCCAGATCAGCCGCTTTCAGCAAGAGCGATCCCGAACCGCAGGTAGGATCATATAGCGTTTCGGACTGGCTTTTCGACTGCCGAATACCAACCACCTCGGCCATCACGCGCGATACTTCAGACGGCGTATAGAACTGCCCTTTGCTCTTACCGCTTTCAGTGGCAAAGTGGCGCATCAGGTACTCGTAGGCATCGCCCAGCAGGTCGTCGCCTTCGGCCCGGTTACCGCCGAAATTCAGTTCAGGCTTATTGAAGATATTGAGCAGGTTGGTCAGGCGGTCAACTTTGTCTTTACCACTGCCGAGTTTTTCATCATTTTCAAAATCGTTCTCATTCGTGTCGATAATTCCTGTTAACCCATTCGCTTTGGCGAACTCTCCAATGATTGTGTTGATTTTGTCACCAATATCTGGCTTTCCTCTATGCTTTAACATATCCTGAAAAGTAGATTCCGGCGGAAATTCAATCAGTGGGTCTTTTGCATCCGACACATACTTCATAAACAGCATAACCAACACGTAGTTTTTGTACTGGCTGGGGTCCATGCTGCCCCTCAACTCATCACAACTTGCCCAGAGTGAGCTATATAATTCAGATTTCTTTACGGCCATATCACTTACTTTCGCGCTTTAGATGGTTTTTTAGCGGTCTAAAGATAAGTCTAACCGCCCTGAAACTGCTATCAGGGAGGAGACATATCCGAAGCCATAATCCATACGGCATACCGCTACCAGGGAACATCCCAAGCAGCTATCAGAAACTTACCGGATAATGGTCGAGGTTTTGTCGATGCGGGGGGCCTGACCACCGCGCAGCACCGAACTGCCGTTGAAGCGTTCGCTCTGGTCGATGGCAATGGGCTGGGTGAGCGATTCTATGTCGATCTGACCGCTTTGGGCGAAGGCCGTTACGGCGTTCTGGAACGTAACGAGCCGGATGGTTTCGTCCGAAATACCCTGCTGCTTCATCAGGGCGGCTGTTTTAGGTACGGCCAGCGGATCGCTGATGCCCCAGTCGGCAGCCGAGTTGATCATGATCCGGTCGGGGCCGTACTGCTTCACCACCTCCACCATGCGCTCATTGCCCATCTTGGTAAACGGGTAGATCGTGAAACCCGCCCAGAAGCCCCGGTCCAGCACCTCGCGCACGGTTTCTTCGTTGTTGTGATCCACAATGACCATGTTGGGGGCCAGACCATGTTCCAGCGCAATGTCCATGCTGCGGCTGGTACCCTGCTTTTTGTCGCGGTGGGGGGTGTGAATCTGCACCGGCAAACCGGCTTCTCTGGCTAAGTCAAGCTGCGCCCGGTAGTATTTTTCTTCGGCGGGGGTCTGGTCGTCAAAGCCGATTTCGCCAATGCCCACTACGCCTTCTTTGTAGATGAACAGGGGCAGCATCTCCATCACCTGCTTGGCCAGGGCTTCCTGATTGGCTTCTTTGGAGTTCAGCCCGATGGTGCAGTAATGCCGGATGCCAAACTGCGACGCCCGGAATCGCTCCCAGCCCACGAGCGTAGCAAAATAATCGCGGAAGGAGTCGGGACCGGAGCGGGGTTGCCCCATCCAGAACGCCGGTTCAATGACGGCCACAATGCCGGCGTCGGCCATGGCCTGATAATCGTCCGTGGTGCGGGAAACCATATGGATGTGCATGTCGAAGAACGACATGCCGCGAATCTGATCCAGAAAAT
>Ga0209512_1001766_pt1 | contig 25167 bp, 32 predicted proteins | sample frozenSSSSmetaG_FD_184142 | JGI IMG/M metagenome (GOLD analysis project Ga0209512, IMG submission 184142) | Glacier valley bacterial and archeal communities from Borup Fiord, Nunavut, Canada, to study Microbial Dark Matter (Phase II) -... | ecosystem: Environmental > Aquatic > Freshwater > Ice >...
TCAGTGCCAACCAGACACCCAAATTATTTCCACAACGAAAAAAACTGAGTTATGACACTTTTAGAACTGGACTATTGTTATTCCTTAAAACCGACGTGTAAAGTTAACTGGGCAGTTGGAGAAAGCAATCATTATTTTGCTACAGTTAAATAATAAATATCTTCCCACCATGACCAAACCAATGCCGCTGCAAATTGTCAAGCATTTAAGCGCTGAATCCGTTATTGACTCTCGGAGCGATGATACATTAATTGAATCGTCAATTGGTGAAAATACTGAAGGTGATTTGAGGATGCAACAGGTAATATTTACTGCTTTGACCGAACGAGCTGACGACCAATTACCAACAGAAGTAATTCACTCGGATCATCTCGCAATTAACGAATTAGACTCTATCAATACTCACTCTGCTCCCTTACATAAGTCAGGTTGGCAGTACAGTCAGTTGATTAAAGAATTTCGTTTTGATTAATTATCGGAAACCGCTGAAAAATACCGTCAATTATACGGCGGGGAGTATCAATGCGAGCTGATTGACAAGATTTCCCAATCCCAGCAGTCGGATGGTTGGCACAGCTGCTTGAGGTTTTTTAGCGCCCGTTCTTCCCCTTGTCTAATGGTTTGAGGACTTCGGTTAAATTTAGTTGCTATTTCCTTGATTGAGAAAGATCTGAAGAGTAAACAGTCCATAACGTAAAGTGATGATTTCTCTCTGTAAAGGCTTAAGGTGCTGTAACAATTCCAACACCGAGTGACGTGACAATTCTAAAGAAGTCAAATCAAGGGGAGATGGTTGAAGCGCTGGTAACAATGTCTCTAACTCACTTTCTTTTTCATCTCCACACATTTGTGACAAAGAGGTCACTCCGAAAGCGATACCTCAAAACACTCTTGTATTTGTTCTACTTTTAGGTGATTTTCTTGACTAATTTCAAAGATGCTAGGACTGCGACCAAGCTTTTGACTTAGTTCCTGTCTAGTTCGCTTGATTTTACTCAATCTTTCATTCAAATGAACTGGTAATCTAATTGTCCGCGAATGATTAGCTAGCGCACGAGTCATTCCTTGTTTAATCCACCAGTGGGCATAAGTTGACAATTTATAGCCTTGATAAGGGTCAAATTTCTCCACTGCTTGTTGCAATCCCAACGAACCTTCTTGAATTAGGTCAAGAAAGTCTAATCCGCGATCTCTATATTTTTTAGCAACCGAGACAACCAGCCGTAAATTCCCCTCTATCATCTTCCGCTTGGCTATTTCTCCTGCACGTATTTTTTGGTTTAATTCCTCTGGGGTTTGCTCTCCAGCTTCTTGCGCCCATTCTAAAAGAGTAGGTTCTCTCTGTAACTTTGCTGTTAATGATTGCTTGGATGAATGCAAACTCATCATCATTTGTACGGCCCTGCCGTAATTTATCTCTTGCTCTACTGTCAGTAGTGGGAAGCGACCGATTTCTTTTAGATAAATGCTGACTAGATCGCCATTCGTTACAGAGGCGGTCGATGCGGTGAGTGTGTTTGTGTCTATCATAAGTAAAACTTTTTGACTTACAACAACAAATATCATACTGAGAGCGCGAGCAGCATTTACGTTTAATTATCCTTTAAATAAACAGCAATTCTCAAATGAGCGGCACTAAAATTTGTCTCGATGTTCGGCATTTTCACGAACTATCGAGCCAATTAAGGCTTTAAAAGTTGGTCAATCAACCAGAATCATTACCCCATACACCATTCCACCCAATTTGGTTCAACAGAGTTCAGAATTGCAAATTTATCGGGATTCGACTCCTCAAAATCCACCATCGCTAACAGCCGTTCATCGCATGGCAATGTACTTAGCAGTTGCTTGATGATTTCTATACCATTCGCCAGTCGTTCTCTTAAAGGTAAGAAGTACGATAGCAGTTGTTTTGTCCAAGAATCTGTGAAATTCTCGTTTTCCGCACCCCCCCCTCCTGGGTGGAAATCATTTAGAAGTAGGGGGGAGGTCGGTACGGGACTATTTGGAGCACCTACGCCATACAGGGTCTGCATCCTAGCTTGATAGCCCGCATGTTCGCGAGAGTTTTGGCGCTGGCGTTGAGCTTTGAGAAGTTTATTGCGTTCCCGGTGAGCGAGTACGGATAGAGAAAATGCTAAGGAATCAACTTCCAGCCAGAAAAACAGCACTTGCTGACCACGCGGCCCAACTTCAGAAGAAACCAATTTCAGTCCCAATTGCTCAAGCAATTTGGATAGTAACCACTTTGGCGAACAGTGATTGGTGTCTAATGGAACTGTCAGGTTGAGAATGGCTTTAATATGAGGTCGGTGCTGAAAAGCGATTTCCCTCATCGCAATCAAGTCTGGATCGGCGTTGGTTAATCTCTCCCCAGACACCAGGCGCTTAAGTATGGTGTCTAGCCTGAGAATAAACCGACCTTGCCACTGTGCCGAGTAATTCCCCCAGTCCATACAGAATGGTAGGCGTAAGCGTTCGGAGTGGTCTTTTTCAGATACTATAGATGGCGGCGCAGGAATTTCATTCCCTTGGGCATCAGTAATTGTCCCACCAGACTCCATCAAGATGGCTTCTAAAGCCGCGATTTGTTTGATGAGCCTACCACCATCATCTTTCTCCACGAGGAGTTCTGTGACCTCCATTCCGTAGGCATCCGCAATCCGGAATTTCTCGCATTCAAAGATTTCTTCGGGTTTGAGATAATCTTTACTTTGGCGATGAAGATATTCCGTGAGAGTGATGTCAACTGATGCCGCTACGGATTTGTTATGCTCATTTCTTAATGCCCTTGAGGCTGCCTTCATCTGCTCTTTGATATAAATCCCCGACTCAGTATCCTCCCCAAGATGGATGATTTCATTTCCCATGTCTGCGAGTAGGGATTGTAGATCTGAGCGTAAGTTATTGAGGCTGGAGTTGCGATCGCTTTCAATTTGGCAATAAGCATCCAACGCCCAATCTTTTTCCGCACCGCGCTTCCCGGTTTGGCGATCAATACGGATTAAGAATGCCGTCATTTCATTCTTCTGGAGAATCTGCTCTTTAATTTTGGCGGGATTCGTCTCTTTATAGCCAAATGGCGGAACAGGGGCGACCCAGATGTGGAATGGTACTAGTGGACGGTAGCGGTGCAGTTGTTGGGCGCATTCTGTAGCAGTTTGGGACACGGCGTGGAAGACACCGAACACTAAATCGAAGTGGTACTCAGCAATGTCTACCCCAGTACCGAGGCTAGGAGTAATCAGCAGGGCATCAACAGTTTTGACTGCTTCTGTGATTTCCTGAATGAATACTACATTTTCTTCACTCCCAGAATTATCCCCGTGTATTGCCCATACCCTGAGTTTCTGTTCCTCATCGGGTGATTCTTGCTCATCACATTTGACAACAACTGGCATAAGTAACAAACGTTCAAGTTTCTTAATGAAACGTTTGGAGTCGGAACATGTCATCACCTTCTGTCCACTCATCAGGGCGGCAGCAATTTTGGCGACGATTGCCGAGTCATCTTTGCCCTCGTACCAGTAAACTTGACGACCACCATTTTTGAATTCATTTTTGATGATGTGTGGCTTAACTCCCTCTGGTAGCATGGCGAGGAAAAAGTCAATGGTCGTGTCATCCATGTGGGCATCAGCGATCACCAGAAGGGAGGCGTGGGAAACTATGTACTCTAAAGCTTCCAGGATTGCGGCTCTGTTAGCCTTGCAAGTGCTACTGTGGAGCAGATGAACCAGGTACTGACAGGCTTCGTCAATGAATACACAATCATACTCCAAAGCATTGGTATTTAACTTATGTAAGCTATCTATTGTAATGCTGAGTGCTTTGGCTCTGGCTAAATCCCCATAGCTTAATGCGTTGTACATATCCGTCTTCAGCCGAATGGACAGATTTTTGAGTAAGTTGACGCGGTGCCCATTGTTGAGGAATCGTAGGTTAGGATTGTTGTCTCGCCATTTTCTCATGAGTTCGGTTTTACCCGTCCCCATATCAGACCACAAGACCACAAACCGCATTAGTCCTTTTTTATTGTTGGCTTGAGTGGAAGAAGGAGACTGTGCATTCTCATCTATATAATCGGATGAATCTTCTGACTGACCAGAACGCCACTTTTTCTTGAGTTCGGTCTTACCTGTCCCCGTATCGCTCGACAAGACGACAGACCGCTTTAGCCCTTTTCGATTGTGATGATCCGGATCTACTGATTGTACATTTTCATCGTTATCATCTGATAAATCCGATTGCCCACCAGTAAGTGCCTGGGTATAAGTAATTGGTTCTCCTGCAACAGGCAATTTATCCAAGTCAACTACATCGGATAAATACTTGGAGTTGACCACTTGATCCGGTGTGTATTTGTTCAGACCCCTGAGTTTATGGCGGAACGATTTTTGATATTGGGTGAGTGTTTTGGCATCGTTGATGATTCTGGCAATGAAATCTGCTGCTAATTCGCCCCTCGCCACGGCAAAATCGTCAACGCCTTTTTCGGGTCCCGGTAGGAGAGCTACTTCACATTTGCAGCCAAGTGCAACGAGTGTTTTCCCGGTTCTGACGATCGCTTGGAATATTGACCAACGAGTTTTGGGGTTGGTTTCGTAGTCGAACAGGATGATGAACTTTCGACCCTTTTGGGCTAGTGGCATTATATCTGGGTGCAGCCGTTCGTCAAAGTCTTTTTTCCCAACCCGTCCGTTCCAAATTCCCGGTAAACCGATGGTGGCGAATCCTAAACTTAACAACTTCGCACTCTTCTTCTCGCCTTCTACAAGGATTACAGGGATTTCGGGATGCTTTTGAACCCAAGCCCAAAACATTAGCATCTCGAATTTGTCTTGCAGTCGCCACGCTAGTTTTGAGTGATAGCGCTTAATATTGTACCGCTGGGCTATTATATCCCACGTTACATCGGACACGTCAAAGTACATGACGCGGTTTGGTGTCAGGGGTGGGGATTCATACTTTACTGGCTTGCCTTTTTCAGTGTCAATCCGTGGTTGGGTGGGTTTAAATCTCCCCCACTCCATTGGTTTCCAGTTGTTGTGCGGGTCTAGTCCAGAGATCCACATTCCCCCCGCCTCCAAGTGGCGATATTGGCGGAGGACTTTGGATGTAACTCTCCCCGAGTTTAGCCTGGGGATTTTGTCTGAGATTAATAACTTTTCTAACGCCTGGTCGCCGCACAGGTGGAAAAAGTTTTTGGCTATAGTATCAGGATCTATACCGCTTTTTTCACGTAATTCGTGGTACTCGGCGGCGGTTAAGTTGTTGGGGTATTGCGTTGTCATGCTTCACCCCCAAAGGCTCTCAGTGTGAGGGTTGTGTTGCTGTAAACTGAAGGGGAATGTAAAAATTCTTGCCAAGTTATACTTAGGCTCTTGTAAATCTGTGCCATTTTGAGTACTCTCCAAAGAGCATATTTGTGTCTATTGGAGTCACTCGCAGTTACATGGATCTGGTATTGTAAAGGTGCTTTTTTTCTTTCGGGTGGTCGCTTGCTTTTTTGTGAGTAGCTAACCACACGTCTGTGTTGTGTCTGCCGAACTGCGAGTAACTAACCGATTTCCTTTTGTCAATAGCTGTAATAAAACCGGCTCCCCGGTGGACTTCGGGGTCGGTTTTTCCATGACCTTCTGTTAAGATAAAGTTTTGTTAATCTAAAAAATTCCCAAAGCTTATCCGTCCCCAGAGTCTTCTGGTGAAATAAAGCCGATGTGGGCTTGAATGAATTAGTCACGACGGCGATCCTCCAATGAGTGGAGGCATCAAGACGCTACTATCTGCTATTCGCTGTCCGATCTCGATCTATGTTTTCGTGTAAATTAGCTTCATCTGCGTAGTCAACACAAAATAGTCATCAATAGCACCAATAGAAAAAATAAAAGCACTTGGTAATTGATGATACTTATCGTCAACATGGACAAGTGCTCCCATTTTAAGACGGGGGCTATTAATAGATGGACTAATGAATGAAGCCTTTTTGTAATGCATACGTAAGCGATGGTGGGCGGATTGTAGCGCAAAATGCCTGCTATCAAGAATAAATACGGCATTGCTATCCTGTCCCTATATCTGATATCATCATGACATAGGGAAGGTCTAGTGACCTACTAGGCGCACTAGGCAAAAAAATAAAAACCTCGGTTTCGTCTGGTTACACATTTTGGACTGCGAGCTACCAATCTCGACCAAATAGAGTACCGGCGATTCCTTGTATTGTGATTAGTCAAATATATATCTTCGTCTGGTTTATCTCCTATCTGGGCTAATCCATGTTTTTTAGCGATCTTACTTTAGGCTATCATTCCTGAGATCATTTAGTCTCAGTATCTTCGATGTATGCAATGGTCTTTTCCCAAGTAATTTACTAACCTTTTAAAGCTGAAAATATTGCTGTGACTGAGTTACACTCTCTGAAGCCCCTGTAAAACTGCCTTGAGGAAACTTCTTCAGGCTTTACATAGGCAATCAAGAAACTGTTTATTTTCAGATTACAACCTTTTCATTAAAGCATAAGTGACTTCTTCTTTTTCCAATAACTGAACAATTCTGGTGGCGTTGACTATAAATATAGCTACTTCATTATTAATAAATCACCTGGCTTACACTCCAGTGCCAAGCAAAGTCTTTCTAGCGTATCAAACGGTATTGATTTTGATACACGTTGTCCTTCCCATTTCTGTACCTGACCTAAGCTCACTCCCACGGCATTAGCAAGTTCTGTCTGAGTCCATTGCTTCCTTTGCCTGTACTCCTTGATATTTATATAGATCGCCAAGAAAATTGCCCTTGTCCCAAATCAAGCAATCTTACCACATCCTATAAGGATATATAGATTTATTCGTGCTGACCTATAAGAAACGCTGTTATATATCCTATTGCGTTATATATCCTATTGGGTTACATTAGGTAAGAATAGATGACCAGTCAATGACCGCAAGATGACCAGAGATAAAGTTCCAAAGCTTTGTCCGCCAAGGGTTGTAGTCATGCTATATCGAGCAAGGAGTATATACTCTGGTCAATAGCTGGTCAACAAGCTAGAACCCGCTGAGGGAGCGCATGATAACGAATGACAATCATCTTGACGAACCTTTCATCACAACTATTCCATTAGGTAAAGCATCGTTAGCACAAAGAGTGAACGTGTGCCGGAACACAGTTAAATCCTGGCACTATACCGCAAACCTTCTGATTCCTGCCTATCGAGAGATTTTTCCACTGAAAAATTCGGGAGACCCATCAAGCGGTAAAGACTACACAGTACCTCTGATGCCTTATCAATGCTGGGTTTTGGTGCGAGTGGGTTGGGTGATGAGAGTTTACAGAACAAGATTTGCATCTCACCAGTACATCAAGGCAAATCCACATAACTTCAGCAAAGCCAAATTTACTGCAGTGCTCAAAGAGTTTAAGTCAACACAATCAACAAATAAAAGGTATTCAGCATAATGACAGAACCCAATACCCCCAAGAGTGCAACCATTAGCGTTGAGGAGGCAATGAAACAGTTACAAATCTTTGATGAGGTGGAATTTCGAGCATTATTGTTTGAGTCTCACCCTGATAACTGGGATTTGATAGCATTCATCTCTTTAAGTGAGTTTGAACTAATTGTTAAGACGCTGCAAGCGAAAAAACAAGGGTTAGCGATCGCACCGGAAATCTTAGCAGTACCAGAATTAGCAGTTCCTCAACAAGAATTAATAATTACCAGCGTCAGTAATGCCCTAGCTGATTTCGCTGATAGTTATGCCGTTGACATAGTGCAGCTGAGCAATGTACTGGCTTACGTCACTGCACAGAGAGCCTTGGCTAATTTCCAGGGGACATTTGAGAGCACCCTCAATCAGGGACTAAATAACTATGCTGGTGGCTTGACTGACTCCTTAGTGTCTCAGATTCATCAAGTGGCAGGGATAAACAATGCGGATTTTTTGGAGCGTCAGGGCGTGAAACCCCAAGCAATAAAGCGGAACTCCAGCAAAGTGCTAGAAGCGATGAAGGTTATAGAAGACTTGCAATCTTGTTAGATAAGTTTGCGCTTTTTGATGTCAAATATTTGACTCTTTCCATACTGCATAAATGCCAACAAACGGGAGTGAAAATAGACATGGACTGGTTTGACGCAACGATTTATGGTTCGGGATTAGCAAGTTGTGCGCTGTTGGTTGGAGTGGCAGTTGCTCTTTCTGTGATGCTCAATCCTATTGGTGCTGGCTTGTTGGTTTTTGGAATGGCTTGGTGGGCGGTAGATGAATAGTAGCAGCAGCCAAACCAGACAAGAACTAGAGCGACTGTTTCATCTGTCCATTACCCGCCCGAAAGTCGCTTTAAAGCTATTTCTACTTTGCACCTTGCTACCGAGTTCTTTTGCGGCTTTCTTTGCAGTATCAGTGCAGTGCTTTTACCAGCCTAATTGCAACTTTGTACAGCCAAATTCATCAACTTCAAGTCCACTCAAGTAACACACATTTTTTTCCCAAAAAGGACAGACAATCATGACACTATCTCAAGCAATCGCATTACTTACCGACATTCTTGCAAACCACAAAGAAAATCGCGGCGTCATCCAAAAAGAACTGGGCAACTTCCGTTCTGATGGCTTTGAGCTTCAAGTCACACTCAACCGCCAAACCAAAGTTTTGGTGGAAGAAGTTGAGCGGCAACTTCGCAAGTTGACAGCGATAAAAGCCATGCAGTCTATGAGGAGTGTGCAGGTGGAGACACAGCAGACGGACGATGTTCCAGAAGTGGTTGAAGTGATACTCGATGCGTATGAGGAGAGAACAGTTGAGCAAGTTGCGCTCCTCGGATTGGATGTACACTCCTTGTTAGAAGAAGCGCCACTGGAAACCACTACTGAAGCCGCTTTTGAGCAATTGGAGGCAGAGGAATTGGATGTGCGCTCCTTGTTGTCAGCAGCCCAAAACGAAGTGAGCGATGTTGCCCTAGTTGAGAAAGTCGAGGCATTTAAATTGGATGAGAGTTGTCGGGTTGAATCGGCGTTCTCTCTTGACACCAAATCAGTAGGAGAGACAGCGGAAAATTTACGAACTGAGTACTCTACTGAGTTGGTTGAAGCTCTAGAAAAGCCGTCACTGGCTCGCACTCAAAAAAGCCTGAGTGAAATCATGGCGCAACCAGATAGACCCAGCACGGAGGAAGAAGAACGAGAGTTTGCACTTCTTGAGGAATTGTTTGATCCTTGGGTGCAAACGAAAGTAGATGGCAAGGGCGAAACTAAATTACCAGATGTACAATCACCATCCACTTTATTAAATAGCCAGTCACAGACAATTCAAACAGCTAAATCGTTTGAATCAATTGTACTAGCTCTGGTGGTTATAGTCCTGGTTTTCAAGGCAGTAATCACCGTAATTAAGGCAATATAAGAGAGTGAAATAGCTATTGCGGGAGCGAAGAACTTTGAGCAAATGTACGCTGTCGTCGGTCAAAAAGTTCGTCACCGAGTTCAAGGATTTGCAGTTGCTTGAGTAACGTTCAGAGGCAGAAAAATGAAACTCAATTCTGTTTATTGCCCATCAATATTATCCGTCAGCAAGGCATACCAAATTGATGGTACTCTGTACCGCTACCTCTTCCCTTGTTCAGACTCATCAATTAATCACCCTAACTACTGGTTTAAACCAATGCCTGGACAGTCTAAAAAGGCTGATTTAAAGCTCAATCGTAATAAGTTACGAAGCCGCTGCTATGAGGTTGAGGGGATGGGTGTGAATGCTGAAGTAATTAACAATTCTGTTCAACTGACACTACTTTAGTCCTTTGATGAAGATAGATCTATCACTCACGTTTCGTAAAACTAGATTGGTTTTCACTTTCCTCAAAAGTGGATTCATTCAAGACATTTTTTCGATTTGTTTTTGAGAACCTTCCTCGGCATAACTATTGAGTTAAGCGCTAACCAGATCACACAACAAAAGCAATCTGCTTAGTAGTTAACTCATTTGTCAATAAGTCGAATGATAGAGGAGTATGCGCTTTTCCTCACTAGTGTTTGTGTTTACCAATCGTATCAACACTCATTGCAAGGATTTTTCACGCTATGGCAGACCACTATCACTCCAGAGGCGATGATTTGTTAAAGAATCCGTTTGAAATCGACTGTAACGAAGAAAACGCTTTTTACAGCGGCATTGAGGTAGGTTTTCCCGAAGGTCAGATTCTGCCACATGTGTGTGGTGATGCTGAATTATGCGGCGACCTGAGTGCTAAATTCCACTTAGGTGAACCGTTTCAAGAAACAGGTTTATCCACACTTGATTCAATACTCGATTCGCTCTCATCTCATTCTGGCTACGGTGCTTTTTCAGACTTCAATACTGATGATGAAAATGACGAAGTGCCCCTCGAAAAAATCGAAAAATTTGATTTATTTGAATGCGAAGAGGAGACAGACCTCGATGTATCATGCGAGGGATGCGGAGAGATAATGCAATCAAATATTTTCTCTCCTCAAAATGTTTGTAGTCAATGTCGGTGGCAATATGTGAACGATGACGATGATGATGATCTCATTCCCGGAGTAGAAATGGAATACTGTGAGCACTGTGGCAAAGACACAATCCACAAAGATATTAATTTTGAGTCACTTTGTAGTGAATGTAGCACTCGTCACAGCAGCATTTTTGAAATTTAAATCCATTGTCATCTGACCCACTATTAAGGCTTAAAATAATGGCAGACAAACTAAAAAGTCATATTTCTGGTAACAATGCGGGAAGCCTCAATGCTGCTGACCCCTTATTTGGAATTGACGGGCATGGTATTGGGCAAGGACGGCATAATCCACAAGCCTTAGCAGACTTGGCTGATAAGCAGGATGACGGTAAATGGTGGGCACGGAACGGTAAGAAAGTTAGACGCAGCGTTGAAATTGCCGCACTTGGAACCGCTGAAAAAGCCGCGACAGAGGCAAGTATAGTTGCAGCGGTCAACAAATTTGGGAAGCCAATCATCAATGCCAAGTACCAAGCAGCCCTGGACAACAAGAAATTTGGCCACTTCTTGGAGGAGAAGAAGGACCAAGCAGCCGCACAATTCGGACATGAGAATGCTCGACACGCAACGACAATGCAATTTCAAGCGGCAACGAATAATTTAGCGCGTTCAATATTCACCGCCGGAGTGCAACAGCGAGCCAACCAATTGAAAGTAAGGGCAGCAAGTGCGAACCACAACATACTTAATAATCACACCAATTTGGTAGCAGATGCAGCACTAACTTTGGGTTCTCGTGCTCCAACATTTGTTCGCCCACAGATGGTACAGCAACCACTTGGAGTCACGAATCCTAGTTTCAGTACAAGCGGCATGATTAGCGCTGGAGTCAACGAAATTAGTAACGCTACGCATCGCGGTGGAGTGTTTTGGTTTATTGGTACTGCTATTAGCGCGGTTCGCAATTTTCTGGGGATTTAGAAAAGTTTGCTTAATGTTAGTTCTACTACCACCATTTACATTACAGGAGATGTGATGAATGATTTCTTACAAGAACTGGACGCTCTAGTTGCCGCATTTGATGGTTCACAGCAGTCCTCACCACCGATACAACAGCAACAAATAGTTACGAATACTCCGATTCAAGATCCGACAAACCCAGAGAACTGGACCCGGACAGTAGCGGAGGCACAGGATTATGAAGCACTAAATGAGGAGATAGAATCCTCGCGTTCTATTGCCAAATTAGTTTGTGTCGTTGGTACCGGCATGGCGACAACTGGGACAAATGCTTGCTTAAACAATTGGCTAATCGAAACGACTGGCAATCCCGCCGGGGCTGTTTGTTTCTCTGGCATTACAGCCGTCGCTATTACCGCGTTCGGATTAGCGGGTTCTAAAGTTGATGGTCGGCGTTTCATGTCAAGTCCGTGGCTGCTGTCATCACTCGCTGGCGGAGTGGGAGTTATTGCCGGGAGTGTGGTGGCAACAAAACCATATTTTGACCGGCGTGCGAGTGCTGAGGGGGGCGAGGAAACCATCCGCACTGAAATTAGACAAATCGAGGTGAAAGAGGGTATTACAGCATCGCCAGGTGTGCCAGTTGGTGTATTAGCAATACTCTTAATCGCCGTTGCTGCTGTCATCGCTATGATTACCCAAAGGAATTAAAAAAATGACGCTGACCAACACTGAACGCCTTAGAGGTGCTAGCCGCAACCTGCCTTACAAAATCTTACTAGGATTATGCTTAGCTGGTGGATTGAGCGCAATAGCATTTAATATCACTGACAATCGGACTACTGAGGACATGTACCGCGTCTGCTTCAAACCCGAACATCCAATTAAAGACAAGAAATATTGCACAGGAGAGCAGCGGTACTGGGTTCCCGGTCAGGTGGTTAGGAATTGGAAGGCTAAAGATCCAGAATTCTACGGCAAACTGACACGATTGGAGTACCATCCGGCTGAATCATCCAAAGTACCCTACGGTTTAACTGCGATTGCCTGTGGTTTCTCTTTAGTCGGTTTGGGTGCGGCGCGGTTGAACTTAATTAACAAGTTGGCTCCTGGATATCGCAAAGAAGTACAAGCATTGTGGTATCGCCAATCAGTTGCACACGAAGTACAGATGGCGGCTGATACGATAGCCGGAAATCAAACGGTGCAACAGATTCAGTTTGCGGCAGAGGTAAATTTAGGTCGTTACCAGTCTCAATTCTTGCAACCACATGAAATTGAAGCCGCATGGATTGAGGGGGCAGAAGAAGCCGCGCAAATTAATCCAAATCCTAGTTCTCAACCTCAACTAACAGGGACTCATAGCTTGGATTCTGTGACAAATCCCAAAGATAAAGTTAACGGCGCACACCAATCACAAGTAACTCCAGGGCAGGACATTCACCCAAGTGTAACAGACGCATTAAAGGCAATCATAGCGATCGCGCGGAGTGATGGATCAACTGCTCTTTGTGGCGACCCAGGAACGGGTAAAAGTTCGCTGACAGATGCATATATTCGCGCTGTGACTAGTCAATTTCCGGATTCCGATATCCGCGTACTCTCAATCAAAAATGATTCATTTTGTGGTTTGAGGTCAGCTGGGAAACTGACTCGGTTTGAATCTAAAAGCCCAGAAAATGCAGTTTCATTACTGGCAGAAATTAAAGCGGAGTATGACCGCCGTGTGGGTTTAGAGCAGGGAGAACGTGAGAGTCTACCACCCTTAATTCTCCTATTAGATGATTGGTTAGCAATTGCAGCCGAACTGGATAAATTACAAGCTGCGGGAGCATTAGTTTTTGATTACAGCGGTCTGTTGTTCAACATTCTAATTATTGGTCGCGAATTCAATATTAAGTGGTTTGCGAACATTCACTCACTTAATCTCAGTGCGATTGGAATTAAGGAATTAGACAGTAATACTCGCGGTTGTCTCAACTTAATTCTGCTGGGAAATCGCTACATTAAAGATGACCGTGAGATTGACGCTTACAAAATAATTGAGCAAGCTTTGACTACTAAACAAGTGATTCCTGATGCTAAAGATCGAGAAGAATTGAAAGCACAATACCTTGAATTAAAGGAAGTGAGTCGGCTTAACTTCCGTCCGTTAGCGTTAATTTATGCTGGATTTTATCGCCTCGCTATTCTGCCCAAAATAACAAGAGGAACGCAACCAAAGGCACAACCAAAAACAGGAACGTCGCAGCAATCGTTAGAAGATTTGTGGAAGCGCTCGCCTGATTATGTCATGGCTGAGTTTGTGGATTCCTCTCCTAAAGACACTGAGCATGATGCCTTTACTGACCTTACCAAAATTCAGCAACTTATACTTACATATCTCAATGGAAAGGGAACTAAGTCTGTGAGAGATATCCGAAGTACACGAGCACTTAAAGACTACTCTACTGATAACATTCGTGATGCAATAAATGATTTAGTTCTTCTAAAACTGGTAATTGCGATGGGAAAAGATGAGTACAGAATTGCTGAATAAGTGACCCCAAGTTGAAGAGAAAGTGGCTGAAGACCCCAAAATATGTATTCTGAGCGTGGGGTCATTGATATGTATGGATTATAGGGTTTATATGGGGTCTTGATGAAAGAGCGTACATTCTGAGTGTGGGGTCATGGGGTCGTTGATATACAAAGGCTGTAGCTATTTATGGGGATGAGTGGGGTCAGAGAGGCGGAAACAGATAAAACACGGCGATTGGGGTCAAAACGACCCCATAAAGAAAACGACCCCACACTTTTTTGATTAACCTTAACTACTATCAGGAGAAAATCATGAAACACGTAATCGCTAATCAAATCTTAAAGCCGTTCGCCCAAGTAGGTTTTGTGCTAGCCGTTTCAGCGAGCATAGTTGTAGGGGTAGCTTCTGTTGATAATATTGTTACTCCAAAACAAGAAACACGTCAAGTAATTGACTACTGTAGTGACCTAGCTTGGAGAGGTGTATTTGTTTGGTTGGGGAGTACGGTCATCGCTCAACTATTCGGAGGATTTAAAGAGGAGGAGAGTGACGCCGAGTTAAAGTTAAGGATTGATGCTGTAACTCAAGAAATACTGGAATTAATTAACGAGGATTCACAGCAGCAAGTAGAACAATTTGACTATTGGGCAGAGATTGAAAAACACCATAACAGAATGACTAAAGAGAAGTGCTCTGAATGTCGGTTTTATTGTGGAGATAATGGCTATCTGAATTGTGCTGTTCATCCAGAGCTTTTGTACAAGTGTCTGGATTTTGAAGAGAGTTAAATAGATGGTTATGTTGCCGGATGGTAAAAACATTATTAGAGTATCAAACCATGACGTGGAGTAATAGAGTTAGTCTAGAGGTAGCCAATCTAATATTTGCGCCAATTGAGGTACAATTTGAACGGGCGGAAGTTGAGGGCGGTTATGTAGCGACATCGCCAACTAGGACACTGCGACGACCAACATTAATGGCTTGTTGTGTTGCTGTGATGAGTGATTGGGTAATGCTACGAAATGATTGAAACCGAAATAATGAGCCAAAAACAAATGATAAATCCAACTAAAAATCAACTACTTGAAGAATTAGACTTGAGTAGTATTAGCTTTGACCTGTGGCGTAAGATTGGTCAGACAATCAATCCCAAAACTTGGGACACACTATGCTTCAAAACCTGGGAGGAAAATGTTGACTCTAGTTTTTTAGCTTCCATGAGTCTAGAGGATTGGGAAAAAGTTGCTTCACTTTTAGGGTATTCAGATAATTGGGCGTATATCAAATTCAAAGAATATCGCATTAAAATGTAAATGACTCAGAAAAAACAACAAGCTTATGAGACGATCTTTTTGCCGACTATTCTTGCTGTTTTATTTGTCAGGCTCATTAATTACAATAATCGGTCTTTCCAGTCAGATATTTTCAGTACTCTCCTTACCTCCTCTTGGGACTAATCGCCATCTCAGTACAATAGAGGAATCGTCAAGAGCCAAAGTTATAATCTTTGGTATGGGTCTCATGGTTACTAGTATTGCTTGTGCCAAATTTGTTTTAATCTTAGATAGATTAGAGGACGGTAAAAAGTAAGATTTGCTCATCTTCGTTGCGTAGGCTGCAAAAGCTGCTCGCAAACATCCTTATTTAAAGTGCGCGCTCAATCCATCTTTGCCGCCTGACTGTGAGGACTTGGAACGATAATTAAAGAGCGTTTAATATGCCTATGAAACCATCTTTTCTGTCTCGGCTATTTGCGGTAGTTTGTGCATCAGCTACACTAATTACTCTGTCTGGTTTGATTGTTGGGGCATCGGTCATGTCGTCTATTGAATTTGTAACGGGTAACTATGCCTCACATGAGAAAACACTCAAACAAGCGGCTATGCTTATAGAGGTGGGTTCGACTCTTTCACTGGGGAGTGTTGGATGTTTTGTTCTCTCGGTGTGCAAAGATCGACTCGATTTTGATTCAGATGCAAAACTTACCCATCTCCGTTGTACAATATGCAAGAATTATGTGTCTAATCCTTTTTTAAGGTGCGCCATTAATCCAGCGTTGCCGCCAGATTGTTCAGATTTTGAGTCAGATGCAATAGTTTTTGAAGAGTGAAATTGGTTGTGTCACCTCTAGATTGAATTGTCTGTTTTACTCGCTCTCGCCAAGAGCGCGTAAACGCCGCCCAGTCTTTTGGTTGAGGATGCTGCTTCATTGTCGTTAACATAGCGTTTCGCAGTGCCGCTGCTTTATCCTGTTTCTGTTGAAGGTTTTTGTAAAACTCAGTCATCAATAAAGATGTGGAATCATCAGGTACAGACCAAAGTGAAACAATTACACTGGGGACACCTGCACTAATGAGCGATAGCTTTGCTGACCTATCGGTACGCAATAGTCCAATGACACCATCCCCAGTAATTGTACCTCTGCCAGTATCGCAAGCACTTAGGACATGTAGCGCGATATCTTTCCAATTATAAGCGTAGCGGTTTTTGTCGTAAATAGGCATAGGATTGAGACTATAATAATTATGTGCTTGCCTCAACCAATATTTTCGCCTTAAAAAGCGCAAATGTGCATTCCGGAGAATACTGCTTGTGGTGGCTCTTTTAGATCGCGACATATGGCAAGTGAACGAGAATCAATCAACTTCAAATTCCCTAAACCCTTAGCTGATGCACTCCGTACTGCTGCAAGAGAGCGAAACACTACCGCGACGGACTTGGTCATTCAGGGGTTAAATCACATCTTGGGCGGGAAGTTTGACGGTAAAGAAAGTGTAGACGATGCCATACAAAATCTCCTCAATCGCATAGAGGCACTGGAAGAGAGCCGTACAGACAAAGGTGTGGAAAATGGCTTCCACCAAAAAGAAACTCCAGCTAGCGGTATATATGGGGGCGTGGACAGAGGTGTGGACGATGGCTCCACGCAAAGGCTTTCGGCGTTGGAGCAGAAAGTTGAAGCAATCGCACTACAGTTGGCAAAGATTGAGGGGGCGATCGCTGTACTTAGCCAGCGTCAACAAAGTGGGGGCGGGAAAAGGCAATCGTACAACTACATTCCGCCACAGATGGAATTGCAGCCTTACACTGGGGATAATCTTGGCAGAAGGCTAGGTGTTGACGTAAAGACTTTGGAACGGGAGAGAAAAAATCTCAGTCTGAAGGAGTTTGAGAGTTGGTGCAGGTCGAGAGATCCCAACGGTTTTTGGTGGCGGTTTGAGAACGATGGCTTTTACCACCCAATCAAATGAGAATAGTTCTCGCGGAAGAAAGAGTAATTCGCTTATTATGTGGTGTCTGTGGTTTGGATGAACAAGAGCGAGAAGAAAGCGGTATGAACGAATGGTATCGTCCTCGCCATCAAAGCTCGATAAATTCGATAGATCACAGCATAATAGTATAGTTCAATTTCTCACGGAAAAGGAGGTGTTTGTGGAGTTCCATATTAGTGAAGCGGAAGCACAGCAGATGACGCAGATGGAAGAGGAAGCTGGTGGCGTAATCAGTGCAGGTCCAAATTTTGGTGATAGGTTGGGCGAGGTGATTCGTCTGGAACTGTTTGGGGTAAAACGCGAGAAAGTAGTGGAATTGCTGCATGGGCAGTTTGGTAATGTCTTGTCACAGTCAGACATTGAGGAAGTTGCGGTCAATCTACTCAAACCAAATTGAAGCGAGACTCGCTTCTGAAGATATCGCTCCAAAAATCGGGTGGAAATATTTGGGACTGGCACAAGTGTAAAATCAAGCGTCATCATTACTACAGCGCCTGCTTTGAGCACTGTCTAACGATTTTATGTGAGAGTTATCAAAATTTTTTAGGAGCGAGCGTGAGAATAGTTCTTGCTCCTTCTGAGTAGAACGCGCTTTACGTATGGAGCGTGTTCAATCGCGCTTGACGCTCGAATGAGTATGTGTTGCGTCTAGATCGTCATAGATATATTTCCCGAGCTGATCATCGTCCACAGGTGACAGCATCGACAGCGACGCGATCGCTCCTCTCACCTGTAGGGGTTCCACCTCAAGGTAATTTTGCAACTGCTCTAGATTTCTGTGTCCGCTAATTTCTTGGATCACCCGCAATGGGATTCCAGCATTGCTCATCTGGGTGAGTGCGGTTCGGCGGAAGCTGTGGGTACTTGCTCCCTCTATGTCTGCAACACAGCACGCTCTCCGTAGGATGATACTCGCGTAATCCACATGCAGGTGTCCTTTTCCCCAGCGACCCGGAAACAGAAAGCCGTCTGTGTTTTTTTCTGGTTTATATTTTTCGAGAAACCGTCTTAAATCGAATAACACTGGAATTGTGCGTGTCGCCAGTTTCCCCTTAGTGTTGCCTTTACGGAAGATTAATTCTGGACGTATCCTGCCTTTTTTATCGTAAACATCTGTCACGAGTAGGGTGACTGCTTCGTTGACGCGACAGCCAGTGTAAAGCATTACAGCACAGAGGGTGCGGTCTCGTGTTGTTGTCAACCCGATAGTGAAGAGACGCTGAATCTCATGTGTTGTGAGAACTTTAGCCTTTCCGTGACGGTCGATCTTCACTCTTTGAATGTACCTGCAATGCTTTATAGGCTATAGGCGCATTCATATTTTAATCATTTATCGACGCACTTCCCTACACGTCCCGGCTTTTCTGTCTTTCCAGCAACACAGAAATCAAAGCACTGCGATCGCTACTTTCCTGCTCCAGTAGTCGCACTAAAGCTTCCTCTACAATCACCTCCTTGTAAGGAGCATTGGCTTTGCCAAGTTCCAACTGGAGAGTTAGATGTAGTTTATCCAATTCGTTCAATACCTTTTCGTTAATTTGAAAAGTCGATTTGCGACAGGTTATTTTAGCTTTTTCGGGTTCAGGCGTGAGTTGTGCTTCACCTTCCAAGCTTGCCAAATAATCAACTTCCTGACTGTGATAGCTCTGTTGTAATGTAACAATAGAGAAAAATTGTTGTATTAACTTTTGTTGCTCTTCAGTTTGTTCAATCTCGACTTGTGCCACCGTTTGCTCTCGAATAAAATGAAGCCTTGCACCAAGCTTGATGTGAAAAGTCAACCCCTTTGATACAATTTGTAAGGCTCGGCTAAACAAATATTTCTAGTAACCTGCGAGCGTGATTAAATTAGTATGTATGCTCGAAAAAAATTGAATGAACGAGTTTAGTTATGTCATTGGCGCGACAAGGCAAGTGAGGGACGGCTTAATTTTCTGGGCTGAAAAAGCCAAAGAATACGTGGATACCTATTATCAAGGTGATGAGCAAAACGCTAAAGAAACCAGATTTTACAGAGGAATTACTAAAACCAGAATAATTGTAGATAGTTTGTTTGAGAAAGAAGAAGGCTTAAGAAGTGTATTTGATGACCAGAATTTATTAGCCAGTGTGTGCATAATTGAGCAAACTTCAATTTTTTTGGAAGAAGAGTTAGTAGATTGTATTGAAATTGAATCTATTGTCAACAGCCCCTGGAATCTAATTAAACACTTAGTGCCAGAAAAGAGAAAAGGAGCAGCTACAGCTATAATTGAAGGTATAATTAAAGAAAATCGGGAAAAGCGATTAAGTAGAATACTGAAATTATTTGCTGTTCCAGGGGAAAAGAATTTTTACAGCGATTTAGGTTTTGAGGAGACTAACGGTTCGGGAGAGATGATACTTAGTGAAAATAAGGCATCAATGCTTCTTCTAGACCTTGACCAGAAAAGAAATTCCACTGCTTTTGATTAGAAAGAAGGTTGCTTATGTCACAGGAATTACCAAAAACAAGCCAGTTAAAAACTTATAAGCCTACCCCCGAACAACTAGCTAGGTGGAAGCGCCTCGATGAAAATGATGGGGCAATTGCTGGAAGGCTGCCACCAGAAGAGGAACAAGCTCGCATTGTCAAGGAATTTCTGCATACCGATTTTGTAGCCGACCAGCTTGAAAAGGTACGTGCCCACAAAGACAAACTATTGAAAAAGCTAAAATCAGCCGAGGAATACGAGCAGCTCCTGGTTGAAAAGCAGCAGGGACAAAGCTAGGGCAAGGAAATGGTTGAGTAGCGCCTCGAAGTTAAAGCATTCCCTGCGATCACTATTTGTTTTCACGTAGCTGTTTTAAATTCAAACCCTGTCGCAACTGTTCAATATTTTTAACTTCCTCCCAGTCAATATCCGACCCCAGCAGTAAATCTATAGCCACAGCGATCAAGTGTTGAGGGTAAACCCTGTCCTTAGCTGACACAGCCTCCAGATTCTAACCGCCAAACTTCTCCATCATTGATTTAGCCCGCCGCCAGTTGGCAATGTCCTGTCTGTAATCATTTTTTTCGCTAGCTTGAGTCAAAACTGCATTTAGTACTGCTGGATTGACTTCACAATATTCAAACATCGCCTCAATTAACACTTCGCGACAAATCCCTTGTCCTCGACAGAGGGCGTGTAAGCGATCGCTGATTTGAGCCTCTAAACGCAAGGTACTTTGTTTGGTTTCCAACTCCCCTTTAAGTGCTGATTTGGCTATCTGGGCTGGTTGAGCTTCTAAGGTTTCTGGAGTTGGCAGAACTTGGGAATTGGCTTCTACTTCACTATTGCTACCACTACTATTCTCAATTCCACTCCCAATTTCAGCACTTCCAGCCACTTGGCAATCTGCTATTTCAGCCACTTCAATGTCTAGCCTTCTCGACCCAGAGCTATCTATATCTAAACTTGGACTTGGAGTGTCAGCAATAGAGCCAGAATCCAATAAGAAAGGAGTATCCAAAGAAGCGTCTCGACTTTGCACCACAGGACGGTTTTTATTTTTTAATCTCTCTAATGCGTCATTATTCATTATTTCAGTGCCTCCACAATCTGCTCAAAGGGGTACTCTAAGTCAACTTGTCCTAAATCCGACAATAATTTCCCCCGCCGAATAGCACTTTTAAACTTCTCTGACTCCCGAATTGAGGGCAAGACTGGTAAATGGGGTGCAAAGGAGCGCATGACTTCTATGTTTTCCCTCCCCTCCAGAGTTTGAGTGTTGCCCACCCAGCGATCGCGAAAGGGGACAATACCTAAAACTAGCCCTGTAAACGCCATTAATTTCTCTTGCTCGCCCAAAAAACTGAGAGTGTCAATTAAACTATTTGTCCCCTTGACGTTGGCTTCGACTGGAATGAGCACGTAGTCAGAAGCTCCAACGGCAGTTAGACACAGTTGCGAGCGCGAAGGCTGTATGTCAATCAGGGCGTAGTCAAAAATGTCAGCCACCGATTTCAAACGCAGTTTCAAGATAAACGCTCCTGTACCGCTGCTACTAAGAAAATCCGAAACCTTAAACAAACCCCTGTCAGCAGGGATTAGAAATAAATTCTTGTTGCCAGTTTCGTAAATCCCGTCCTCTACACTAACTTGTCCTGTCAACACCTCCAGTAGGCTCGGTTGATTGGGTTGAACTTCGTGGTTGAGGTAAAAGGTTAAATTTGCCTGTGGGTCGGCATCGATGGCTAGAACTTTAAAACCCTTGCGGGCTAGCAGGAGAGCCGTAAAGAAAATAGTGGTGGTTTTGCCCTGTCCACCAGAGAGGGAGATGCAGGAACAGGTTTTCATCGGTTTTGCTCCTATTCGATTTCGATTTCAATCTTTAATCCTGTTCAATCCGATTGGATTGCGATTGCAGTTGCCATTATAGTTGAGTATAGCATAAGCAATATCTTTAAGTTTAGATGTCTGTACTTCTGGATACCTAGACTTAAATATAGTTAGATATCGATGCTTCCAAGCATCAATACAGTTCGATGCCCAAGTACACAGACTTGTCAATATATAGGTTTTTAAGTTTCTGGATAATTTTTAATCTAAGTTCTTAGTACTCCAGGTATCCGTAAGCTATAATCCAAGATATCTTTAAACTTAAACACTCAGCAAACTAGATATCTATAAGTCTAGATACCTAGAGTGTAAGAAACTTAAATATCAGGTCTTTTGAGAATTTGCTACTTTGTTGTACCCTGTAATGGTTGTAAGTAAGATAAAATCAGGTATTTTCAACCTTTATCTCAACTCACCGTCAGTTTCCAACTCAATAGCTTTACTAGGCAATTTCCCTTGTTAATGGACAAAGATACAATTCCCTTATTCCCCGTCAGTCAAGATGAAATCAATAGTATCCTCTGGAGTGCTTGCGATACTTTTAGAGGAACTATAGACGCTAGTGAGTATAAAAACTACTTACTGGTAATGTTGTTCGTAAAATACGTCAGTGATGTATGGACTGAACACTACGATTCGTTAAAAGAGCAATATGGGGACGATAAAGAGCGTATTCTGCGGCGGTTAGAGCGCGAACGGTTCGTATTGCCGGAAGGGTGCAGGTTTGATGATTTGTATCGCCAGCGAAACGAAACTAATTTAGGCGATATTATTAACAAGGCTCTGGAGAAGGTTGAAGAGTCAAATAAGGCTAAACTGACGGGGGTGTTTAGAAATATTGACTTCAATAGTGAGTCTAATTTAGGGCAAACCCGTGAGCGCAATGTGCGGCTGAAGATGCTGCTAGAAGATTTTGCCAATTCTAAACTTGATTTGCGCCCCTCGCGGATTGGTAATATGGATGTAATCGGCAATGCCTATGAGTACCTAATTGCTAAATTTGCGGCAGGAGCAGGTAAGAAAGCGGGTGAATTTTATACCCCAGCAGAAGTTTCCGAGTTAATAGCCGAGCTAATAGCACCATTACCAGGAGAGCGGATTTGTGATCCTACCTGCGGTTCTGGTTCGCTACTAATTAAGTGTGCTAATTATGTCAGGCGACAAGGTAGTAATGACTACAGCTTGTACGGGCAGGAAAATACTGGTGGTACTTGGGCTTTAGCCAAGATGAATATGTTTCTGCATGGGGTGGATAGTGCCCGAATTGAATGGGGTGATACTATTCGCAACCCGAAGTTGCTTGAAGATGATAAGTTAATTCGCTTTGAGGTGGTGGTGGCGAATCCACCCTTTAGCTTAGATAAGTGGGGTGCTGATGATGTAGCTAGTGACCGATTTAAGAGATTTGAAAGAGGCATTCCGCCAAAAGGTAAAGGGGACTTCGCTTTTATCAGCCATATGATTGAAACCACAACCCTGATGAATGGACGGGTAGCTGTGGTTGTTCCTCATGGTGTGCTGTTTCGGGGTAGCAGTGAGGGTAAAATTCGTCAGCAACTGATTGAGGAGAATTTGCTAGATGCAGTGATTGGACTGCCTAGTAATTTGTTTTTTGGTACTGGTATTCCAGCGGCGATTCTAATTTTCAAGCAAAATAAGATAGATAATAGTGTTGTCTTTATTGATGCAAGTCGGGATTTTGGGGATATTAAAACTCAGAGCAATTTAAGGGAGCACGATATTAAGAACATTGTTGCTGCTTACAAGAAGCGGGAATCTATGAATAAGTATGCTTACCTTGCTAGTTTTGATGAGATTAAAGAGAATGATTTTAATTTAAATATTCCTAGGTATGTAGATACTTTTGAGGAAGAGGAGCAAATTGATATCGAGGAAGTACAATCTAAAATTGATTTGTTAGAAGAGGAGTTGGCAGGAATTAAAAACAACATGAGAGGATTTTTGCAGGAGCTTGGTTATGATTCCTGAAGATTGGGATTTTATGCGATTAGAAGATATAGCCACTGTTGAGAGAGGAAAATTTAGTGTAAGACCTAGAAATGATCCACGTTACTATGGTGGGTTGACTCCATTTATTCAAACAGGAGATATCGCCTCATCAGGTGGATATTTAAAATATTATACCCAAACTCTTAACAAGGAAGGTGTTAGTATAAGTAAGTTATTTCCATCAGGAACAATTTTAATAACTATTGCTGCAAATATTGGAGATATAGCCCTAACTCAATTTGAAGTTGCAGTTCCAGACAGTATTGTAGCTATTATTCCCAAAATTGGGACTGACACAAAATGGCTTTTTCAATATTTGTTTACACAAAAGGAAGTCTTAGATAAATCTGCAACACAAAACGCTCAAAAAAATATTAATCTTCAGGTACTCAGACCTTTACAAATCTTAGTCCCACCCCTCCCAGAACAACATAAAATCGCCGAAATTCTCAGCACTTGGGATAAAGCGATCGCACTCCTAGAGCAACTCATCACCGCCAAGCGTAAGCTAAAGCAGGGGCTGATGCAGCAGCTATTGACGGGGAAGAAACGGTTTAATGGATTTTCAGATTGGCAGGAGAAATATATAGGAGATTTAATTACGTTTTCGGGAGGCTCTCAACCTCCAAAAAATACTTTTATATTTGAACCTCAAGATGGCTATATTAGACTAATTCAGATACGAGATTATAAAACAGATAATTTTGCAGCTTATATTCCTAGAAATTTAGCAAAGAAATTTTGTTCAAAAGATGATGTTATGATAGGTCGGTACGGCCCCCCTATTTTTCAAATCCTCAAAGGTATTGAAGGAGCTTATAATGTAGCTCTTATTAAAGCTACTCCCAATAAAGAACTAGACAAAAACTATATGTTTTATTTTCTTAAACAAGAAGTTCTATATAAATTTATAGAAAGTCTCTCGCAACGTACCTCTGGTCAAACGGGAATTGAAATGGATCAACTCACTTACTTTTTTTCACACCTCTAATACAATATTTTATATTTCTTAACATCAGTGCCAACCAGACACCCAAATTATTTCCACAACGAAAAAAACTGAGTTATGACACTTTTAGAACTGGACTATTGTTATTCCTTAAAACCGACGTGTAAAGTTAACTGGGCAGTTGGAGAAAGCAGTCATTTTTTTGCTACAGTTAAATAATAAATATCTTCCCACCATGACCAAACCAATGCCTCTGCAAATTGTGAAGCATTTAAGCGCTGAATCCGTTATTGACTCTCAGACCGATGATACATTACTTGAATCGTCAATTAGTGAAAATACTGAATGTAATTTGAGGATGCAACAGGTAATATTTGCTGCTTTGACCGAACGAGCTAATGACCAATTACCAACAGAAGTAATTCACTCGGATAATTTCGCAATTAATGAATCAGACTCTATCAATACTCACTCTGCTCCCTTACACAAGTCAGGCTGGCAGTACAGTCAGTTGATTAAAGAATTTCGCTTCGATAGATCGTTATGAGCTGATTGACAAGGCTTCCCAATCCCAGCAGTCGGATGGTTGGCACAGCTGCTTGAGGTTTTTTAGCGCCCGTTCTTCCCCTTGTCTAATGGTTT
>Ga0209512_1001767_pt1 | contig 25166 bp, 15 predicted proteins | sample frozenSSSSmetaG_FD_184142 | JGI IMG/M metagenome (GOLD analysis project Ga0209512, IMG submission 184142) | Glacier valley bacterial and archeal communities from Borup Fiord, Nunavut, Canada, to study Microbial Dark Matter (Phase II) -... | ecosystem: Environmental > Aquatic > Freshwater > Ice >...
ATGGTATCGCTCTCAGGACCAGTGATATGATACTTTATGGAAGTGCTTTACCTAAATGGACTGGCGGTTTTACCAATTCTTTCAATTACAAAGGAGTCATGTTCTCCTTCCTGATTGACTTTAAATTGGGAAACATGATGCTTTCAGGTACCAACTTCAATGCATATCGTCACGGACTTCACCAGGTCACACTGCAAGGCCGGGCAGAAGGTGGAATGGTGGGAGTTGGTGTTAATGAAAAGGGAGAACCGAATACGGTAAAAGCGCCAGTTCAGGACTTCTGGTCTGTAGTTAGGTCTCAGGGTATTGTTGAGCCTGTTGTTTATAACGGCGGCTATTGGAAACTACGTCAAATAACTTTGGGATACGATTTTACGAAGTTTCTACCTTCCGACTTTATAGTTAAGGGAATTGTACTTAATCTGACTGCAAATAATGTTCTGATGTTGAAAAAATGGGTTGACAATATCGATCCGGAAAGTTTTGGATACAGTTCTGACAACGTTATTGGTATGGAATCCCCCGGACTTCCAACCACAAGGAGCCTGGGATTCAATTTAAATGTTAAATTTTAAAACGACTGAAACATGAAAAAAATATTTAACTTTTGTGTGCTGGCACTGTTCCTTACAATGATCACCTCCTGCGAAAAAGGCTTTGATGAATTAAATAAGAGTAAAACCAGTGCTACAGAAATTGACCCTGCATTTATTTTAAACAATGCAGTAATTAACTCTTCCACGGGAACACTTATTTATGAGATTGGGGCCGTCCAGCAGATTATCTCGCCGTTTTCGGGCGTACTTACCGGAGCAAACTATAATCAGGATAATCGTGCGTCGACCGATGATAACTGGCAAAGCTATTACCGAAATGTAATTAAGCATACCAAGGATATCATTGCCCAAACGAAAGATGATCAGTCCAGAAGTAACCTGATGAACATGGCAAGGATAGTACAGGCAAATGCTTTCATAATACTTACCGACACTTATGGATCTATTCCTTATGAAGAAGGTGGTGAAGGGTACAATTCTCAGATATTCTTCCCGAAGTATGAAACACAACAGGAAATCTATCCAAAAATAATCAAGGAGTTGACTGAAGCATCCGCTGCACTCAACGCTTCAGGCAAGATAGAAACTGCTGATATTTTATACGGAGGAGATGTCGCAAAATGGAAAAAATTCGGGTATTCATTATTGCTCCGGGCAGGCATGAGACTTAGTAAGATCGATCCTACACAGGCTCAGGCTGCAGTTACGAAGGCATTTGAGGGCGGAGTTAGCAACCTTATTACTCAGAATATTGAGAATGCACTTGTGAGACATGACAATAATTATAAAAATCCAATAAGCAACACCCTGAACTCCACAGAGGCTGCCAATTATTATCTGACAAAACCTTTTGTTGACGCACTCAAAACCACAAACGATCCGCGGTTGGTTTCCATTGCGATACGATATAAAGGTGTTACTTCCGGTTCAGCCCAGGTGCCTGCAGTTGGAACAATTTTAGCTGCTGACCAGATTGGATTGCCAATGGGGAAAGATAATATTACTGCTGTAGCTGCAGCGCAAGCTGATGGTTTAGTAAGTTTTTATGAGTACAGCCAGGTTGACCGGAGGCGTATGGCTAAGTTAACCGCTCCAATGTTCCTGGTAACCGCCAGTCAAACGAACCTGTTGCTTGCAGAAGCCCGTTTTAAGGGATGGATAACGGCAGGTACAGTTGCACAATATTTCGCTGACGGGATAAAAGCCAACATGGATCAAATGGTATTTTTTGATCCAACAATTGCAATTGCTCCTGCTGACCGGGATGCTTATATTACGGCCAATCCAATCATCGCCGGAAACGAATTGCAACAAATTAATTATCAATATTGGATTTCCTCGTTTTTGAATGGACCCGAAGCTTTTGCCAATTTCAGGCGTAGCGGATTCCCTGCTTTGGCGCCTAATCCATACCCTGGCAAGGAAGTTACATGGATTTACCGGCTTACTTATCCAAATTCAGAGATTTCTGTGAATCCTGAAAATCTTAATGCAGCTATTTCAGCACAAGGTCCGGATAAACTTGATACCAAAGTGTGGTGGAACAAATAAATAAAGTGTTCCTGATATTGATGAGGTTGTCTCAAAATATACTTTAGCAGTTCCTTCGAAACAACCTCATCTTTTTCAATCAATTTTTATGCCTGGATTAAACTATATGGGCTCATATACAATTGAAACTGATTTCCGATTTTTAGTGTCGCAAGACAAACAATTACAATAAATTACAAACTAAAATCTTTACAAAATGATTAAAAAAGGATTGTTTATTTCACTGATTGTCCTTGGCAGTCTTATTTCTAAAGCACAACGTGTAGGTTCATCACCCGAATACGTTAAAATTTTAACAGCAGAATGGAAAGGTGAGCGTTTCCCGGACGGCAGACCCAAGGTTTCCGATGCGATACTTGAAAGGTTAAAGAATATCTCCATTGAAGAAGCATGGGGAGTCCTTCGAAACAAGGGATTTATGAATCAGTACGAAGGTGACTGGACAATTATCAATCCTGAGGAAGCAATGACCGGACGTGTTGTAACGGCCCAGTATATGCCGCTCAGACCCGACCTTGAAAAACAGGTTAAAGAACAGGGTAAAGCTGAAAACAGGGCCCAAAAGGGAGGAACAAATTCGTGGCCCATTGATGTACTCACTACAGGCGATGTTTACGTGGCCGATGCCTATGGAAAAATTGCCGATGGCACTTTAATCGGCGACAACCTGGGAAATTCGATATATGCCAAATCGCAAAGAGGGGTCGTATTCTATGGATCTGTCAGAGACCAGGAAGGAATATCCGAAATAAAAGGTTTTAACGGATGGATCAAAGGATCAGATCCTTCTTATATTCAGCAGATGATGCTCACAACCATTAATGCACCGATACGGGTGGGACGTGCCACCGTATTACCGGGAGATGTTGTACTCGCAAAGAAATATGGCGTCATTTTTATTCCTGCTTATCTCGTCGAAGACCTGGTCCTGACCTCGGAAGTCACCGCACTTCGTGACGAATTCGGACATCTTCGTTTAAAGGAAAAGAAATACCTGGCAGGTGAGATCGACAGTGAATGGAGCGAAGAGATCAAAAAAGATTTCTTAAACTGGCTGAATAACTACCCTGGAAAATTGCCAATGACGAAAGAAGAATTAGATAAATATATGAAGGAACGAAATTTTTAACAACAGGTTAAAATTCAAATCACCCAATTCATTCTTTAAACTAATTACATGATGAAAAGTATTTTGCAGCAAATCGTTGAGAATAATAAGCAGCTGGAAAAAAAAGAAGCTGAAGTGTTAAAAGCAGAAATTGCAAATCCCGCTACATCCAATAATCGTCGGAATTTTCTGAAGAAAACGGCCCTTGGAGGCCTTGCCATCGGAGGTTTAATGAATTTATCGATAGAGGATACAATTGCGCAGACAACTGCCAAAGTTTCGCGTTCTTCAAGTCCTTCAGAATTGAAAATAACAGACATGCGGTATGCCCTGACTGGCGTACTGGGTCAAACAGCCATTATCCGCATTGATACCAACCAGGGAATTTCAGGGCTTGGTGAAGTCAGGGACGGTGCTGATGTACGTTATGCACTGATGCTTAAAAGCAGGATATTAGGACTCAATCCATGCAATGTGGAGATGATTTTTAAGATCATCAAACAGTTTGGAGGTCAAGCGCGCCAGGCCGGTGGTGTCTGTGGCGTTGAGATGGCACTTTGGGATATCGTTGGTAAAGCCTATGGCGTACCAGCCTGGCAATTGTTAGGCGGAAGATACCGTGATAAGGTCAGATTATATGCCGATACGCCTGAAGGAAAATCACATGAAGAACAAACAGAAAAAATCAGGTATCGCATTCAGGACCAAGGATACACCTGGCTAAAGATGGATCTTTCCATCAATGAACTTAAGAATATTCCGGGAGCTTTGGTGAATCATGAATTCTGGGATGGCGCAACAGGACAGTATGACCTTCGTAATTATATGGGATATGGAAATACAAAACACCCATTTACCCAGATACAAATAACAGATAAGGGACTGGAAGAACTGGCGAAAATTGCAGAACATACACGTGAACACATTGGCTGGGATATTCCTATCTCGACAGACCATTACGGGCATTTCGATTTAAACAACGGAATCCGTTTAGGGAAAGCCGTTGAGAAGTACAGGTTAGCCTGGCTGGAAGATATCGTCTCATGGGAATATACAAACCAATGGAAAACGATGACAGACGCACTTGAAACGCCGACCACCACTGGCGAAGATATATACCTGTTACAAAACTTTAAACCGCTCATTGATATCCATGCAGTCGATATCATTCACCCGGATTTAGCATCTTCAGGCGGACTTTTGGAGACCAAGCGAATTGGTGATTATGCGGAGGAACATGGCATAGCGATGGCGATGCATCAGGCAGGGACACCGGTTTCGTTTATGGCCTGCGTTCATTGCGCCGCCGCAACCCAAAACATTTTGGCGCTGGAGCATCATTCTGTTGACCTGCCCTGGTGGGAAAGTCTGGTAAAAATGACTGATGGTAAACCCATCATTACCAAAGGGTTTGCAAACGTTCCCGATTCACCCGGTCTTGGAATTGAATTGAACGAAGATGTCGTAAAAGAGCATTTGCACGCAAAAGACAAAAGCTTTTTTGCGCCAACTGACGAATGGAACGAAAAGCGTTCGCATGACAGAACCTGGAGTTAACTTCTGACCAATTCTTGAATAAAATCGGAAAGCGATTCTCGAGTTTGTAATTAAAATGTCAATAGAAATTTATTCAATAACTGAAACTCAATTACGCGGGAAACTTTAATTTCCCGCGTAATTTTATCATTTACTAAGTAGTCTCATAAACCCGATAAATGAAAAAAATCAATACCCACAAAATCATAATGGGTTGTGCTGTAGTGTTTCTGATTATCGCACTCGTCATGATCCTGACCGGAAATTTAGCTCAAACCGGACCTTTACTTATTGTATTCTTCATATTACTGGCATTTGGAGTCAGGGGATTCAAGGCCGTTAAAGGGTTTTCTTATACAATCTGGATTTTCACGGCTGTTACCGCCTCCATGTTTTATCCTCAGTATTTCACCTCGTTGGGCAGTTTTCAGTTGAAATTACTTATTGTGCCGCTTCTCCAGATCATCATGTTTGGCATGGGATCGCAAATGAGCATGAACGATTTTACAGGGGTGATCAAAATGCCGAAAGGTGTTATTATCGGGGTTGGGGCTCATTATCTCATCATGCCGCTGGTAGCATTTGCTATTTCCCGAATATTTAATTTTCCGCCCGAAATTGCCGCGGGGATTATTTTGATCGGGTGTGTTCCCAGCGGATTAGCATCCAACGTGATGTCGTATATTGCGCACGCAAACCTTGCTTTAGCGGTTACAATCGGAGCAATCTCAACGCTTATTTCGCCTTTTGTTACACCCCTGTTGATGAAATTATTGGGAGGGCAATATATCGAGGTTAATTTCTGGAGTATGATGCTTGATATTTTAAATATGATTATCCTTCCGGTTGTAGCTGGATTCATTTTCAACCTGTTCAATGCCGGCAAAGAAAAACTGCGGTCAAAAGTGATTCAGTTAACTGTGTTTTTCATCATCATTTTGCTTACAAACCTGGTTTACATGAAAGCCAAACACGTTGATGTTGCAGGATTCTCGGCAGCTTTGGTTAAATCGCTGTGCTGGTTTTATTTTCTCCCGATGATAGGTGCCATGCTTCTTCGTCATTATTTGAAAGGAGACAAGCAGCTAATGGGAAAAATCCTGTCTTTTTTATCAATGGCAGGAATTGCCATTATCATTACGATTATTACTGCAGCAGGTCGCGACAGCCTGTTAAAAGTTGGTGCTCTACTTCTGATAACCAGTCTTTTGCACAATTTAACCGGTTACACCTTGGGATACACCGTATCGTGGCTGTTTGGAATGCCCGAAAAAGACCGCCGGACAGTTGCCTTTGAAGTTGGAATGCAAAACGGTGGATTAGCATCGGGTCTGGCACTTCAAATGGGCAAAATTGCAACAGTTGGACTTGCCCCTGCCATTTTTGGTCCTTTAATGAACGTGACCGGTTCGGCTTTGGCAAGCTGGTGGAGAACTAAACCACCAAAAGAAGAAAGTGAGAACCTTTCATCCGCCCCTCTGGGTTAATCTCATACATTTAAGATAGTATCGTTTGTTCACGTATAATAACAGTCAATAATGCAGTGATTTTGAAAAATCGCTGCATTAGTATTGACCCTATTGTTTATCTTCGCGGCTATGATTATTCGCTTGTTTATTTAGAAAATGAATGTTGAAATTATGGATTCAAATTTATCCGTCTTGCTCAAATCCTATCATGCGCTGCCCGAAATACAACGAAAGACAGTTGAATTGCTGACGGTAAGGTTTGCAGACATTGCAAAGTACGACGTTTTCACCTATCTGCAGAAGAATATTACTCTTCCGTTTACATCCAGAGAATGTGAGAACGTTATGAAGGATTTGATCAGGAAAAATCTGGTGATAACAGAGAGCTATAATTATACATTGTCGCGCGAATTACTGCTTGAATTATTTCCGGGATTGATCCAACAGCCCAAATACATCAAAATCGTAAAAAGTGAGCAAGGCGATTCAAAATCATATTCATGGTATGCCCCGGTAACACAACATATTCGCGACTATTTGTTTGCCCATTTTGTTGAAAGAAACCCGCATACACAAAACGCAGAAAAAAGGCTGCTTGATGAGCCGATTAAAGCATTCTACCCCTTCGAAATGATGCTTGCCAAACCGGCTTACGACAAGGCATTGATCCAATCGCCTATCCTTTTTTACCGGTTGATACAGCTTATCCAGAACAACATTACAAACAACTTGCGCACATATGATACAATCAGGCAATTCTACGACCGGAATAAACCTTTCAAAGGATTGTACAATCATGTTGATATTCAAAAAGCTGAAATCAATTTTCAATGCGGAAGTATTAATGTAGCCCGTGAATCTGTCAAGATATTAAACACCAACGAGGCATTACTGCTTAGTTCGCAAATCGAACTGTTCCGGGGTGAGTTTGCAGTGTCGGCAGCACTGTTTGAGGAGGCCAGGACAACAAACGAAGAGGGAGAGAAGATGCCTCGCATTGAATTTGGTTTTTATCACGAGTTCTTCTTCTGGCTTAACTATGTGTTTAATCCTGCAGCTTTAAACCTTAAGAAGTTGGATAGCTGTATAAATAAGGTGGCAAAAAGCAAAGATAACCATATACGAATCCTGCTGCCCCTTTTATACTTTCTGAAAAAAGACAGAACGCTGGCATTGGAAAGACTAAGCTTATTGATTGATTCTGACATATCTAAATTCAATGATGTCAGATTGTTCTTTATCTTATTAATGGATTACATCATTACAGGTGAATTGTCCGACAAGATGAAAGTCTTATCCTCCGATCTGTGCCTAAAACTCAGCAATAACCAACGCGTAATGTTTTTACGCGAGGTCACCTTTATAATGGAGAAACAGGGGCTTAAAATTCCAACTTTAGCAGCTACTACAGTCCTATCGCCCAACCATCCTCCTTGTTTAATGAGCCTTTTAACACATCAGGAAAAGTGGGAGCTAATGCTGGATGGTCTTCTGAATTTAGTTGCAGTCAAATCCGATGCTGTAAAGCGGGAAGTAAACTCGTCCCGAATCTGCTACCTGATTAATGTAGAGAAAGGGATACTCCAACCACTTTTGCAAACCATGAATGCCAAAGGAACCTGGAGTTCGGGCCGGAATATCGCATTAAAACGACTCAAAGAACAGCAGATTGACGGGATGACAGATCAGGATCGGCGTGTGGCTTCAACAATCAGTTATAGTTCGGGTTACTATGGAGCCAACGAGCACTATATAAACTTCGAGAATGCTGCTATTGAACTGTGCGGACATCCATTACTTTTCCTTTTTTCAAATCCCTCAATTTCAGTCGAATTAATAAAAGCCCAACCCGAAATCATCACAGAAAAGCTAAAGAATGGTATCAGGTTAAAAACCAATATTGCCGATTCTACTCAGAAAATCACCCTGATAAAAGAGACCCAAACCCGGTTCAAACTGATCTCGCTGAGTCCGCAACAGCAAACGATCATACGAATGATCAACGAAGGAATCACCGTTCCTGTTAAGGGAAGAGAGAAACTGCTTAAAACGGTATCGGATCTTAGCGGTATCATGACCGTACATTCAGATATGGTTGATGACACGGCTGCATCAAAGACCATAGATTCCGATTCGCGTATCAGGATTCAGATATTGCCTATCGGCGATGGACTGAAAGCCGAACTATTTGTGAAACCGTTGGGCACTGAACCGCCTTACGTGAAACCCGGACGCGGTGGAAAAGTGGTGTATGGCATTGTTGACGGAGAAAAATGCCAGGCTGTACGAAACATCATCCTCGAAAATACCAACGCCAATAAATTGAATAACGCCCTTGTCATGGATATGGATGCCGACATGATTGAAGAAGCAGTCACGTTCAACGATCCGTATCAATGCCTCAACTTATTGGAGACCATCAGCATGAATACCGATATCGCAGTTGTTGAGTGGCCCGAAGGCGAACGTTTCAGGATGAAGAAATCGGCATCGCTTTCAAACCTGCATCTGCGGGTTAAAGGTAAAGGACAATGGTTTGAACTCGAAGGTGAACTCAATATTGATGAAGAAACGGTTCTCAGCATTAAAGAGTTGCTCGATCTAAGTCGTAAAAGTAAGGGTCGTTTCCTTGAACTAAAAAAAGGTGAATTCCTTGCCCTTACCGAAGAACTGAAAAAGCAGATCGACGAACTCGAATCGTATGCCACAGTTGACAAAAAGGGCGTGATGATCAACCGCTTTGCCTCTCATGCACTTGAGGAGATTACAACCAGGGCCGCGTCATTCAAAACCGATAAACATTGGAAAGACTTCCAGAAAAAGATAAAAGAGACGACCACCGTTGATGCACAGATTCCGGCAACGCTCGATGCCGAATTGCGCCCATACCAGGAAGAGGGTTTCCGTTGGATGACCCGCCTGAAAACCTGGGATGCAGGTGCCTGTCTGGCCGATGACATGGGGTTGGGGAAAACAGTGCAGGCCATTGCGATGATGCTTCACCTGGCAGAGAATGGTCCGATACTCGTGGTATGTCCAGCTTCAGTGGTTCCAAACTGGGGTAACGAATTGCGAAAGTTTGCTCCTACCCTGAATCCAATCATTCTTCGACAAGGGAATCGAGAAGAGATCTTTACCGCGCTGACTGCTTTCGATGTGCTTGTGATCACGTATGGTCTGCTTCAAACTGAAGAAGAACGGATTGCTAACATCCAATGGGCGATGGCTGTTTTAGACGAAGCGCATGCCATTAAAAATACCCAGACCAAATCATCAAAAGCGGCAATGAACATCCAGGCAGACTTCAAAGTGGCACTTACGGGTACACCCATTCAAAATCACCTGGGCGAATTATGGAACCTCTTCAACTTTTGCAACCCAGGATTGCTTGGAACACTGGCGCAGTTCACCGATCGTTACCTTAAAAATGATACGACCTCGCAAAAGAATCATCTTAAAAAACTCATTACACCGTTCATCTTACGCCGTACTAAGAGTAAGGTACTCGACGAACTGCCACCAAAAACCGAAATCACCTTTAGTGTAGAACTAAGCGAAGCCGAAATAGCATTTTACGAAGCATTGCGACGTCAGGCTATTAGCATCATCGAAAACAGCGATAGCCCCAATGGTCAACAACACTTGCAAGCTTTGGCAGAGATCACTAAACTTCGCCTTGCCTGTTGCAATACGGCACTGGTAAACAAAGAAATACAGCTGCCATCGTCGAAACTCGAAGCATTCTTCGAGATCATCGAAGAGTTGCGCGCCAATAATCACCGGGCTTTGGTCTTCAGTCAGTTTGTGGGACATTTGACAATTGTACGTCGGGAATTAGATAAACAAGGCATCAGCTACCAATACCTCGACGGTTCCACGCCCATCCCTCAACGCGAGTTGGCGGTGAAGGCTTTTCAGTCGGGAAAAGGCGACCTGTTCCTGATCAGTCTTAAGGCCGGAGGGCTGGGACTAAACCTCACCGCTGCCGATTATGTGCTTCACCTCGATCCCTGGTGGAACCCTGCCATTGAAGATCAGGCGAGCGACCGCGCTCATCGCATCGGGCAAACCCGACCTGTGACCATCTATCGGTTGGTGGCAAAGAACACGATTGAAGAGAAGATCCTGCAGCTTCATGCCACCAAGCGCGATATGGCAGACAGCCTGCTCGATGGTACCGACCAAAGTGCCCGTTTATCGACAGTCGACTTATTGAATTTATTAAAGGAGGTTTAAATCAGAAAAAGAGAAAAGGTTAAATATGAACTTTCAAAATAGCTTTCAATTTCTTTCAGATTGCTGAGTGCCATATTTTAAGCATTTTTAAATTCTAATTTTTCTCATTGAATCAATATTAGAGATGAAAATCGTATATTTGTATTTTAACAGCTAATATTTTATCTGTAAAATGAATAATATTGATATAACAGCTAATATACTATCCGCTAATGATTTTTTATTGGATGACTTTAATCCTGGTGCAATCTTAAAAAAAATTGCAGAACGCGTGAAGAGAAACAGGTTGGAATTGAATCTGAGCCAAAGCGCATTGGCGACAAACGCCGGGGTAAGTTTGGGAAGCCTGAAACGATTTGAACATACTGCAGAAATTTCGCTAAAGCATTTAGTCATGTTGGCAGTTGCTCTGGATGCAACATCTGAATTTAGTCTGCTATTCTCGCAGAGACGATATCAGACTTTAGATGAGTTGTTAACTAAAGATAAAGCAAAGACGGCAAAACGGGGGAGGCGTAATGTTTAATAAACCAAAAGCGATAGCTGTTTTTCTTAATGGCGAAATGGCAGGCAGACTTGCACTTACGCCTGAAAGCCTCTGTGCTTTTGAATATGAACCTGGTTTTCTTAGAAATGGGCGCTCTATCTCACCGTTCTATCTTCCCCTCCGACCTGGAGTATTTGTTGCTAAACGAGATCCTTTTTACGGTAACTTTGGTGTATTCAACGATTCACTGCCAGATGGTTGGGGCAACCTGCTGTTAGATCAGTTTTTAAATTCACAGAAAATAAATCCGGCTGATTTATCAGTTTTGGACCGATTAAGCCTTGTCGGATCATCCGGTATGGGAGCACTTGAATATAAACCAGATAACAGTTTCACTTCAGTTGAAGGCAGCCCAAATCTGGATTTTTTGGCTACTGAAGCTGAAAAAATATTGAATCAGAAAGATACAGGAACATCATTGGAAATTCTTTTCAAACTTGGAGGTTCATCTGGTGGAGCACGCCCCAAAGTACTTCTGAACATTAATGGAGAAGAATGGCTGATCAAATTCCGTTCAACCATTGACCCATTGAATGTTGGGAAAATTGAATATGAATACGCTTTGCTGGCAAAAGAATGCGGAATAGAAATGCCTGAAATCCGCTTGTTTGAAGGTAAATATTTTGGCGTCAGACGGTTTGACAGGGATGGCAGAACAAAGATCCACATGCTGAGTGCGGCAGGATTACTCAATGCCGACTATCGCATTCCATGCCTTGATTACCAAGGCTTACTGACAGCCTGCTTCAAACTTACTGGTGATATTGAAGAAGTTTACAAGCTTTATCGCTTTATGGTATTTAATGTCCTGATAAAAAACAGAGACGATCATGCCCGAAATTTTTCCTTTCTGTTAAAGAATAACAAATGGAAACTATCTCCTGCCTACGATTTGCTTCCCAGTAACGGGTTTAACGGATTTCATACTACCACTATTGCAGGCCATGGAGACCCAAAATATGCCGATATTCAATCAGTTGCTGAAAGTCTTGGACTTAATAAAAACAAAACAAAAGACATTTATGAAATGATTGAAGCTAAGTGCCAAAACTTCCGGGTATATTAATTGAGAAATAAAAGCATCTTAAATTTCAAACTCTGATGTCTCTTCATTTTCCACCCTTTTCTTATCCCTTTTTTCCTCTACCCAGTAGTATATAATGGGTAAAACGAGCAGCGTTAATAGTGTTGAAGTGATCAGTCCACCAATCACAACAGTTGCCAAAGGTCGCTGAACTTCGGAGCCAGGACCAGAATTAAAAGCCATCGGGATAAAACCAAGGCTTGCTACAAGGGCCGTCATCAAAACAGGGCGCAAACGATCGGTCGCTCCATCGATGATCGTTTTCCGAAGCGGCCCCCCCTCCTTCCGGAGTTCGTTGATATGGTCAAGTAAAACAATTCCATTCAGAACCGCCACTCCAAACAATGCCACGAAACCAATACTCGCCGAAACAGAAAGGTACATTCCGCGAATCCAAAGCAGAAATATCCCTCCCGAAAGTGCAAAAGGCAGGTTCATCAAAATGATGATCGCATAGCGCATTTTTCCGAAGTTGATGTACAACAAACCGATAATGATAAAAAGGGAAAAGGGTACAACCAGCAATAAATGGTTCATGGCCCGTTTCTGATTTTCAAAGGTTCCGCCATATTCAAGAAAATAACCCGATGGAACATTTGCCTTCTGATCGATGGCCGCTTGCAATTGACTTACATAGGTTCCAATATCAATGTTTTTAATGTTGATTCCCACAATAATCCTGCGCCAACCATTTTCACGCTGAATTTCGCGAGGACCTTCCTGCGCAATGATTCGGCTCACCCTTTTGATCGGAATAAAATCGCCATTGGGCAGTGGCACAGGAATTTCCTGAATCTTCTGTAATTCGGAACGAAATTCGGCCGGATACCGCACCTGAATATCGAAACGGCGCTGTCCTTCATACAACTGTCCCGAAACCTGACCGCCAATTCCGGCTTCGATCACCGCTTGTACATCGTTCACATTCAATCCGAAGGATGCAACTGCCTCCCTGTCAATCTCGATGGTTAAATAAGGCTGCCCAACAGGCTGCTCAACGAAAAAGTTGGCCGTGCCAGGCATTCCCGAAACAATTGCTGAGATATTTTCTCCGATCTGATTCAGCTGATCAAGGTCTTCGCCGTAAATTTTCACGGCCAGATCCGATTTTACACCACTTGTCAACTCATCAACTCGCATGGCAATAGGTTGGGTAAAATTATAGGCCAAACCGGGTTCCGTTTTCAGATAGGGTTCAATTTGAGTAATAATGTCCTCCTTCGTAACTCCTTTTCGCCAATCATCAGTTGGTTTCAAAACAATCCAGACATCAGTTTGGTGTACGCCCATCCAGTCGTTCGCGAGGTCTGAACGACCCGTTTTCGGAACCACTGTTTTGATTTCAGGAATATTCTCAACCAGTTTTCCTGCCAGCCAGTTGGCATTGTCCATCGACTCTTTCAGTGTCACCGATGGCATCCTGACCTGTTCTACCAGGATGGATCCTTCGTCAAGTTCAGGAAGAAATTCTGTTCCGAGCCGGCTCATCACAATCATCGACAATCCGAAAATAACAGCCGCTGAAATACTTACAAACTTCCGTCGGTCGATGTGTTCCTCCAATCCACTCTTATACCTGGGCTTAATCCAGTCTATAAGATAATTACGACGAACTTTGACTCCTTTTCTGAAAATCAGCGACGAAATGGCCGGCACAAAAATCAGCGCAAGCAGCAAGGAACCCAAAACTGCAGCAGCCACCGTGATCGCCATCGGTCGGTATAAAATACCCTCCATTCCGCTAAACGTCATGATGGGCACGTAGACCATCAGAATAATTAATACGCCGAAAAAGATAGGTCTTACAACCTGTTTGGAAGCCGATATAATCAGATCATCCGTATTTTCGTTCTTGTTTTGTTGCAGGCGGTGAACAATGTTTTCAATCATCACCACCGATCCGTCGACGACCATCCCAAAGTCGATGGCGCCCAAACTCATCAGGTTGGCCGCTAATCCAAATTCACGCATGCCTATAAAAGCGAATAACATCGAAAACGGAATCACCATTGCGACGATTAAAGCACCTGAAATCTCTCCAAGTAACAACAGTAATACAACAATAACCAGGAAACCTCCCTCAACCAAATTGGTCGAAATAGTAGCAGTCGTCCGGTCGATCAGATCCGACTGGTCGTAGAATTTTTCAATCTGAACCCCCGCAGGAAGCGACTTGTTGATTTCATTAATCTTCTTTTCAATATCAGCAATCACCTCACGCCCGTTTCCACCTCGAAGCATCATCACAATACCGCTCACAATTTCGCCTTTGCCATCCTGCGTTACTCCACCCTGGCGGATTTGGGTTCCGATCACCACATCGGCAATATCTTTAATAAAAACAGGTTTGTTATTGATGTTCCGGATAATGATATTTCGGATATCGTCGGCTTTGTTAATTTGGCCATACCCGCGAATAATGTATTGCTCACGGTTGTGCTCCAGAAAATTACCACCTGAAACGCTGTTATTATTCGCAATCGCATCAATAATTTCTTTGATCCCTATTCCAAAAGTGCGAATTTTCTCAGGCGCAATTATGACTTCATATTGCTTCACGAAACCACCGAATGAGTTTATTTCGGTCACTCCCTTCACCACTTTTAACTGGGGAACGATGAGCCAATCCTGAATTTCACGCAGTTCGGTGAGCGATTTGTTCTCTCCTCGAACAGCATACTGAAATATTTCGCCAAGCGCTGTCGAGATGGGACCAAGTTGTGGTGCCGAAACATCGGGTGGCAAATCCGAAGAAATGGACTGCAGCCTTTGACTGACCATTTGCCGGGCAAAGTAAATATCGGTCCCCTCTTCAAATTCGATGGTCACTGCCGATAGTGCAAATTGAGAGGTTGAGCGAACCTGTTTTACATCAGGCAAGCCATTCATCGCCGTTTCAATCGGATAACTTACCAGCTTTTCAACGTCAAATGGAGAAAATCTTCCCGCTTTGGTGATCACCAAAACCTGAACAGGCGTAACATCTGGGAGTGAGTTAATGGGTAACCTGACCAGCGAAAAATAACCGGCCACTGCCATTAGAAGAACCAATGAAAGAGCGATAAACTTTTGTCTTACACTGAATGTGATAATTTGGTTGAGCATATTTCCAGGTTTCAGGTAAAGTTTTATTCTTCAGCTATCTTATCGAAACGGGAAAGGGCTTTGAGACTAAAAATCTGGGTAATGGCCAGCTTTTCACTCTTCTCAAGTCCTTTTTGCACTACAGCATATTTATCGCGAAACTCCGGAACAACAACCTTCCTTTTTTCAAAAGTTGATTCGCTGATCTTCACAAAAACAATTGGATCGTTTCCTTCATAAGTCAGCGCTTCAATAGGAATGGTAATTACTTCAGTCTGGGAAGAGGTACTAATTGATAACCTCAGGTTCTCTCCAGGTTTCGGCCAATTATCCTTGCTGGCCAGCAACACATTAACCACTACCGAACGATTGTTTTCATCGAGACCGGGATTGATGGAGGTTACGACCGCTTTCATCTCAAACGAATCATTTTGACGACGTGAAATCTTTACAGAATCACCTTTGTTAATGTAGCGCGCGTCCTCAGGTGAAACGTAACCACGAACCAAAACATGACTGATGTCCAAAACACGCGCAAGCATTTGGAGTGCATTCACCGATTGTCCAAGTTCGACTGACCTTTGATCGAGACTGCCACCGATGGGTGAATGAATTTTGAGGGTAGGATCGATACTTTCAGCTGTGCGGAATGCATTAATTTCATTTGTGGGTACGCCAATGGCTTTCAATTTTGAGACAGCAGCGATAACGGTTGTCTTTGCGCGCTGGAAATCAGACTGGGCGCGATCAAGTTCACTTTTTGAGCTAATTGTTTGCTCCACCAATTGTTCGAGCCGATGCAATCTGGATGTCTGAAAAGTTTCTTCGGAAACAGCCTGGAGATACTCCGAAACCATATTGCCAAATTCAAGACTCTCGATGCTGAACACCTGTTGACCGGGCTTTACGATCTCTCCTTCCTGAATATCTATGCGGCTGATACGTCCGTTAATAGGCGTGCTGATAATGCTAATGTGATTTGGAGCCGGGAATACCACGCCCGGAACTGCAATGCTATAATTCGCCAGACTGCTGGTAACAGGTATTGTTTGAATTTTTAATTCAGCTATCTCTTTATCAGAAAGTTTGACAAGATTTTCAGGTTTTATACCTGAAACAGAAGGTGGAGAATCGGAGGCTCCTTTTTCTTTTTGAACCGGTTCTTGTTTGCCTCCGCATGAATAAATGATGATCAACAGGAAAGATAGGAGGTTTACCAAGGCCAAACGTCGGATGAATTGAAGTTTTTTCATAGAACAATTATTTTGCAAATAACTTACTAATAAACAAGATCTTTATCGAGGAACTTTTCGAGTTCGACAAGCTGAATATAGAAATCGCGGAGAGAAGATAAGTAGCGTTGCTGGCTGTTGAGGTAGATTTGTTGAGCACTGATAAGGTTCAGTAAATCAACCTCACCCAGACGATAGGCGGTCAATGTAAGAGTCTGTAATTTCTCAGCTTTGCTTCGAATGGTTTCATCGTACCGCTTGATTGTCGAACGGCTCACTTCATAACTGTGCCAGGCATGTTCGATTTGTTTTTTCATATCGAGCTTGATTTCCTGCTGCTTCCACCGAATTTCATCCTGTCGCGCGAGGGTTGTATTAATGCGCCCTTTTTGCTCAAGCGGATACCAGATCGGAAAACTCAGTCCCACCTCGAACCCATTGAAATTGTAACCTGTTCCGTAATCCTGTTTATACAAATTAAAGCGGATGTCGGGAAGAATATTGCTTTTGGCTTCTTTCAGAAAATAGTTGGAGGCGTTGAGTTCACTGGATGAGGATTTATACAATGGCTGATCGGTCAGAACCGCCAATGCCTGGATCTGCGAAATATCCACATCGGTACTCCGGAGTGTATCCATAAACTGAATCGTGTATTTCTGGTTTTCAGGTAGAAGCCCCATCAGGTTAAAAAGACCATAACGAGCCAGGTGCAATTGCCTCCTGGCATCGTCGATATCATTGTTTGCTTCAGCCACCTGCAATTCAGCTTTGGTCAGGTCCATGCCATTTCCCATGCCGGTTTCGAATTGCGTATAAACGGCATTGTACAATTCGGTGGCCAATTTTAGTTGCTGGTCACACAATTTTTGAAGGTGAAGCGCATAAAGCACTTCAATATAGCTGGTTTTAACACCAACTTTAACAGCCCGCTCTTCCGCCTTAATCGCAAATTCCATTGCCTTTCCCTCCTCCCTGATTGCCTTCATCCGGTATGAAGTTGTAAGCGGAAAATCAACCGTTTGAGAAACAGTAAGTCTCTGCTCCTGAAATGGATCAGCAGTTTTACCATTCATTCCCTCCTTCATATAACTGAATTCAGGAGACGAAATACCGCTCTGCATCCGCCATGCTTCATTCTTTTGTTTTAACTGGGACCGCATCTGGTTGATCTGCGCATTGTTTAAGATAGATTGATCAACCGCATCCTGAATGGTTAGCACTTGCGCGGTGGCAGAATATAAGCAACCAATCAACAATGCTAAAAGTATGATTCTCAGCAAATAGATCATAGCAATAGGTTTCATGTGTTTGTTATAACAAAAAACAGTAATGATTTGTTTGATTACAATTTCATTTCGATAATAAAACTCATGCCTATTACCAATAATTCTTGTTAAAATTGCCGACAAACTAATGCTCCGAAACTTTGGAAAGCTATTTTAAAAAATACAGGGAAGCAATTATCGGAATAGACCAAACTTTTCAGTCCCCTTACGGAGAGAAAAAGATCGTTTATGCTGATTGGATTGCCAGCGGCCGACTGTACCGGCCCATCGAAGAAAGAATTACCAACCAGGTTGGACCATTTGTAGGCAATACGCATACCGAAGCGAGTGAAACAGGGACGCTTATGACAAAAGCCTACCACCTTGCGCAAAGGAAGATCAAAGAGCATGTCAATGCGGGTCCGAACGATGTGATCATCACTGCAGGATCGGGAATGACAACTGTGATCAACAAGTTTCAGCGTATTCTTGGATTCAGGGCGATGCATAAAATCGACAAGCTTGACTGCTTACCAAAAGAGGATCGACCGGTGGTTTTTATCACGCATATGGAGCATCATTCCAATCATACTTCATGGTTGGAGACCATCGCAGATATTGTTCAACTTTATCCGGACAAGGATCTTTTGGTCGACCTTGATCAATTAAAACTAGAACTGGAGAAGTACAAGGATCGGAAAATGAAAATTGGTTCATTTACAGCTTGTTCAAACGTTACCGGCATCACAACTCCTTATCTCGAGATGGCCCGGATCATGCACGAGAACGGCGGATTGTGTTTCATCGATTTTGCAGCTTCGGCACCCTATATTAACATTGATATGCATCCCGAAGACCCGCTTCAGGCATTGGATGCTATTTTCTTTTCGCCGCATAAATTTTTGGGCGGGCCTGGAAGTTCAGGAGTATTGGTCTTTAATTCTGCCATTTACAATAATTCAGTTCCCGACAATCCGGGTGGCGGAACGGTTGACTGGACAAATCCATGGGGCGAATTTAAATATATCGACGATATCGAAACAAGGGAGGATGGCGGAACACCCGGCTTTTTGCAGGCCATCCGTACAGCACTTTGTATTGAACTGAAAAACAAAATGGGCATCGAAAATATCGAAAAACGAGAGAAAGAGCTGGTTCGTATTGCCTTCGCAGAACTTGAAAAAATTGAAGGCCTTCATATTCTGGCCAACAATATCCGTCATCGATTGGGTATCATCTCCTTTTATATAGAACATCTTCATTTTAATCTTGCGGTAAAACTGTTGAATGACAAGTTTGGAATCCAGGTGCGCGGTGGATGCGCCTGTGCCGGAACGTACGGCCACTTTCTTTTGGATGTGAGTCACGATCAGTCTAATCAGATCACCCAACTGATCAATTTTGGCGATCTTTCACACAAGCCAGGCTGGATAAGGCTCTCACTCCATCCAACCATGACCAACGAGGAACTCTATTTTATCACAGACGCCGTTCAGCAGGTTCAGAAAAATCACACCGACTGGGGAAACGATTATACCTACAATCATAAAACAAACGAATTCAGGCATTGCAATGAACCAGAAGACAAAACGGAACTGATTCGCGAATGGTTTGATCTGGGTTAAATCACCACATAGACACATAGAACACAATAGGTTTTCTTTAATGAATTATTCTAATGAATCTTATGTAGTTAATGTCTATGTACCCTATGTGACTATGTGGTTAACCTTCTAATCTGGTTATCCTGCCGATTGTTCTTTTTTTTGCACCAAGTTCATAATATATCCAACTATTTATCATGAAACCCATTTTCAAATTTCTATTTACAGCCATCTTTTCAACCTGCATTTTCGCCACCGCGCAGGGGCAGAATGTTCTCCTGAAACAAACCAATGAAACGGGCATTTATAAAAATGGCCAGAAGATTCGGGTTACCTTATTTCTGAAAGATCATTCCAAAGATTCGGTTTCGATTAAAATTCGTAGAAATCAAAGCGAGCAGATTTCGGAACAAAAATTTAAATTTAACGGTGACACTTTACAGATCTTTAATGAGGCATTCGACAAGCCATCGTCCGTCATCTTTGAGGCAAGTACAAAATCGGAGACAGCCAGCATCGGTTTGATCGTTGATCCCGTAAAGTTTAAACCCGGAACCAGTCGTCCAAATGACTTCGATCAATTCTGGAATAACGAGAAAAAAGAACTAAGGGCATTTCCAATGGATGCGAAAAAAGTTTCGGTTAAAGAAAACGGAAAGGGGTTCAATTGTTTTGATACGGAGATTAACTGCACCGGCCCGAAACCTGCGAGGGGATACTTTGCCAAACCTGAATCGGCAAAAGCTAAATCGTTACCAATTGTGCTTTTAGTTCATGCTGCGGGTGTAAAAGGTTCATGGTGCCGGTCGGAACCAGAGAATGCGCTTCGCTATGCCAAAATGGGAAACGGAACGCTTTGTTTTGATTTGAATGCACATGGAATGCTGAACGGCCAGGCTGAAGAATATTATGCCAATCTTGAAAACGGGGAATTGAAAAACTATTACCTGCAAGGACTGGAAAGTAAAACCGACAATTACTTTCGTGGAATGTATCTCCGCCTGATCAGGACACTCGATTTTCTCACAAGTCAGCCGGAATGGGATGGAAAGCGAATTATTGTAATCGGTGAAAGTCAGGGTGGTGGTCAGGCATTGGTTGCAGCAGGTCTCGACAAACGGGTAAGCGCGGTTGTTGCTACGGTACCCGCCATGTGCGACTGGGGCGGAACACTGGTTGGCCGAAAAGGCGGCTGGCCACAACCATTCGAAGCCAAAGGCGATAAAAATAAAATGCTGTCTACACTCTCCTACTTTGATGCTGCCCATATGCTGAAAGGCTCAAAAGCAATCATCCTAACAGAAATCGGGATTATCGACATCACCTGTCCTTCAACCTCGGTTTATGCAGCAGTCAATCAGGCAAAAAGCAAGAAAATAATCTTTACAGTTCCATACCGTCAGCATCATGCTCCCTCAAATTATCTGAAAGAGAATTGGGAGAACACAGTTAATAAACACAGGGAGGATTTTATCCGGGAGTATCTGAAATAAGGTATTTATGATACAAGCAGCTGGCTTCTGGCGACTCGCGTCTGGCTTGTAAATGCAAGTTGCCAGCTACTAACAGCCAGTTGCTCCTTCCCGATTAATGTTTTGGACCCAATTATTTGATCTTTCCCTTTTTCAGATAGGTGGCCAACGCTTTCTTAAATTCGGTCGATGATGAAATTTTAAGAAAATTATCAGGAAGTCGGGGTTGTTCCTGCTTCACCTGCCATCCGCTCACTAAAACTGCTTTATCGGGAAATGTCTTTTTTAATTTTTTGATTTTGTCTGCAAGTACACCTGCACCAGGGGAAGTTACAAACGAGGTGAAAAGTATCTGAGCAGGCTTGATCTCATCAACACGAATAATATCACGGAAAGGTACCGAAGTTCCGAGATAAAGCACTTCAAAATCGGCTTTCCGTGCCAGGTAATTGTAATAGAGCAATCCAATTTCGTGAAACTCACCCTCCGGGAGATAAAATAAGATTCTCGGATGAGTATCCTCTGTTTTTATACCTTCATGGTCAATGGCAGCAATCAACTTTTGCCTGACAAGATTTGTGATAAAATGTTCCTGTGCAGGATTAATCGTACCTGACAGCCACAAAATACCTATCCGTTCCAGAAAAGGGAAAAGCAACAATTCAATCGTATTCTCAAATCCCAGATTCAATACCGATTTTTCAAATACCTGATTGAAATGGCGCTCATCAACTTCTACCATTGCCATTACCAAACTCTCGGCTTGAGTACTCAATGAAGGAACATCATTGTTCAACTGCAACAATACTTCACTAATCTGACCATCGGTAAGTTGCGATATTTTTGATATTTTATACCCATTTTGGTTCAATACCGAAATATTCATCAACTTAACCAGATCATCATCTGAATAATAGCGGATATTTGTATCTGTCCGCTGAGGTTCAATCAAATGATAACGTTGTTCCCATACCCGTATAGTATGAGCCTTGATTCCTGACAATTTTTCTAAATCCTTTATTGAATAGGTTGACATATTCGAACACTTAATTAAAAATATATTTTTCGGTATGCGGCAAATTACAATAAATCAGTTAAGTCTTTGCTGACCAAAGTGATTGTCCATATAATCATCACTAAATTAGTCATTAAACAAATATATTCCACAAATCAAATTAAAAAGATTCAATTAAGGTCTTTGATTTTAAGAAAACCGATATAAAAAAAACATTCCCCGAAGAAATATTTATTCATAAATAACTAAAATCCTGATATTTAAACCACATAAAGGATTTTTATGACTAAACTTCTCCGGGGAATCAATCAAAGATTAATCGGACTATATATTAAGGAACAATGACTTTATTAATTACATGAACCACGCCATTTTTGCCTTGAACGTCAGCTTTTATAACATTTATTGTACCGTCAATGGTAACTCCGCTGCTGCTTACAACAACATTAAGCGACTTAGCCGGATTCAAAGTAGGGACGCTACCAGAAGTAAGATTTCCAGACTGAACATTCCCGCTGACAACGTGTGCCAAAAGAATCGGGGTAAGGGCAGCTTTTGATAGAGCGTCTATGCCAGTAACACCTAAAGTAGTAAAGAGAGCACTAAAAGCCTCATTCGTGGGTGCGAAAACCGTAAATGGGCCAGTTCCGGATAAAGTACCGGCAAGATCTGCTTTAATAACTGCAAGAACCAATGTGCTAAACAAACTATTTTGCTGCGCAATTTCTACAACGGTAGGTGGAAGCAAGACCTTGTCGATAACATGGATGATTCCATTTGTTGCAACGACATCGGTGGCAATCACATTAACCGAGTTATTTAATTTTACACCTCCGGCAACACTAATTTGAAGCGAAACATTCTTACCAAAAGCAGTACTTAATGTTGGTACATATCCTGCAGTTACTGCAGCGGCAGGAACATAGCCATTAACGACGTGATAAAGAAGAATCGGTGACAGAGTTGCCGCTGACAAGTCGTTAAGTGTAACTCCCAAAGCCATAAGCAACGCCGCAAAAGCATCGTTTGTGGGCGCAAAAACAGTATAAGTTTTGGTCGGATCTGCCAGGGCTGTGACGAGATTCGCTTTTGTAAGCGCAGCAACCAGCGAAGCAAATAAAGGATTGGCAACTGCATGGTCTGAAATACTCATCGGTAACAGAACTTTGTCAATCGCGTGAATTACACCATTATCTGCCATAACATCCGTTTGAGTAATTTTAGAACGACCATTGATAGTGGCAGTTGCCATGTCGACATACAACGAAAGGTGCGAATCGGTTACCGGACCACCGGCTAAAGTAGAATAGTAACCTGTAGAAATCTGGGAAGCGGTTGATTTTCCGGACTTGACATGATAAAGCAGCACTTTAGTCAGCGTTTCGACAGGAATATCATTTAACGTTGCAACTTTCAGTTCGGCGAGAAGAGCAGTAAACGCTGCGTTGGTAGGTGCAAAAACAGTAAAACTGGAAGCAGGATTTGCCAACTCATCATCCAACCCAGCTCGTTTCAACGCCAGAACCAGTGTTGAAAAATTAGAATTCGATGCAGCCACATCAGTTATGGTATGGCTGGTCATGATATTGGAATTTTTGTCCTTCTCACAACTAATAAAAGCGATAGAAACAATCATTACAGAAAAAAATGCAAATAAATTAAAAGAATTTTTCATGGCTAAAGAATTTAATTGTTATACCTTCTTGAACGTTTTTGAATTATAACGGAAAAAAAAGATTTTTGTTTATCTTTTTTTTCTTTTTTTTAAACAACATTTCAATTAACATTCATTAAACACTGTATTTCTGCCACTTATAAATTTACATTTTTTCATCAAATCGTATATTTCATGTAAAATAATTGATTTTCTTAAACAAAAGCGCCCGGATCAGTGATCCGGGCGCTTTTGTTTAAGAAAATCAGAATTGACTATTTTGCCTCTTTAGCCAGCTTTAATGCTAAAGTAGTTGTATAATATTTTGTAATCATATTCGGAACTTCCCATTCAGGAAGCTTTCCAGCTTTCAAATACTCAAGATATTTCGCGGTAACCTGAGCAAAATGAGACTCATGACCAACTTTAAGTACTTCAGGTATCACAACCCTCCAGGTGGTCTTATTCACATTTTCAATCGAAAGACCGGCTTGTGGAAGTGTTTTCAGTACTTTATCCAGATTGGCAGCGAATACATTTAAATCGGTTCCTTCTTTTGCAATGATGTACAAAGTAGGATCGTATTTTTCTTCAACTCCCTGACAGATCTCAAGACTTGAAAGTGAACCACGCATGATTGAATAGTGGGTATCGCCAGTACCTTCGGGGGCTCTATAGTTCCAAACTACAGACACTTTTGAAACGGCTCCTTTTATTTTATAAACAAACTCACCATTTGCGAATACATTCAATTTGTCATCTTTCACATCTTTAGTAAGATAGTCGGGGTACTGCTCCAACTTTGTAACTTCCTTGAACTCGTCTTTAGATAATATTGTAGGCCAGCGCTTTGCTGCAATCATCTGAATGTCTAATTTCTGTACTATCTGATCGGGAAAACAACCCCATTGCACAAGATCGACAAGGTGTGTTGTCACATCAACAATTCCCTCTCCCTGTTGTTCGACATCAAAGAACCACGCCGGACGAACCAACGTATTGCCGGATACACTTTTATAGAAATGATGAATACTTATTTTTTCGACTGCCGGTTTTTCCACTGTTCCGGAGTCAAGTTTACCAAAGACATCAGATAACATTGCAAGTTCACGCTGAAGAACAGTCGTTACAGAAAACCGTTCAGTCATAATGTCATAAAGCAACACACCCTTATCCCTTGCAATGTTGAATGCTTCCTCAAGTACAGGAAATTCATTGGCTGTGATCACCATCGGTTTATCGGCCAAAACGTTAAGTCCAACTTCGACAGATTTTTTGATGTAATCGGCTTTAATCCGGTTATTTCCCGATAAAACGACCACATTACCGGGTTTTTCGGAAAGCATTTTTTCGAGATAATCGCTTCCTGTATAAACCTTTTCATTCCATGCTGTTGGATTTTCTGCCCTTGAGTTGTAACCTTCAATTCGTTTAAGGTGCTCTTTCAAATCGTTTCCTTCAGGTGCATACACGAAAACATCGGGACTAACCTGTTCATACATATTCTTCTGAACAAGTGCTGCGTGAAAATGACCCGGATCGAGTGTCATTAACTTCACCTCACCTTTGGCTCCTGTAAACGGAGCTGGTTTTAAATCTTCCTTTTTAGCGGGTTTTCCACCACCTCCACAAGAACTTAAAGCAACCGTAACTGCAAGTGCCATAACTGGTAATAATGATCTTTTCATTTCTGATCTTTCGTTGGTAAATATTTATATATTAGATATTTATTTCTCTATTATCCACAATCTT
>Ga0209512_1001768_pt1 | contig 25159 bp, 27 predicted proteins | sample frozenSSSSmetaG_FD_184142 | JGI IMG/M metagenome (GOLD analysis project Ga0209512, IMG submission 184142) | Glacier valley bacterial and archeal communities from Borup Fiord, Nunavut, Canada, to study Microbial Dark Matter (Phase II) -... | ecosystem: Environmental > Aquatic > Freshwater > Ice >...
TAGTAACGAGGAGGGGTAGATGGTACATTTTTAGGCGTTTTGTTGGTTTAAAAATGCTAATACATCAGTTATGTTGGAAAAATCCAATATTGCCTCTCCTAACTCTTCTAATTGTTCAGTAGATAATGCTCTAATTCGCTCGATTAAGGACAAATCTACCTCCTGAAAAGGTCGATTAATTTGACGATTAATCATTCTAAACGCTTCTTTTTGAACGATATCCTGATAAACTACAGATTGTTGCATAACTTCCTCCCGCAAAAATTTCTACTTAATCAAAATTAAGACTCCCTTCCTTGCTCGCGGGAAGGGGTGTAGGAGTAAAGTTTTATGCGCTTTGCCTAGTCAAATATGCCTGCAAATCGCTAACATTGCTAAAATCAAATAAAGATTCTCCGAATTCTTCTAATTGCTCAACAGATAAAATCTTTACTCGCTCAATCAATGAGGAATCTACCTCAGGAAAACGTCGATTAACCTGGCGCAATATCAATGAAACTGCTTCTGCCTTTCTTGAGCGTTCCCAAATATCCTGATATATCACAGATTGTTGCATAACTTCCTCCCGCAAAAATTGACGAATTAAATCCTTTTCAAATCGCAAACCAGCTAAAATCCCCAAGCAACCCGTAATATTTTGCTGCTCTGTTATATCTGGAATTCTAGCTACTTTTTCGGCAACTTGCGATAACAAAGCTGTTGGTGAGTCAGTTTGTGTCAAAGGCGCTAGAGGTAAAAGCCCGCGATTATTGAGAAATAAGGCTGAATCTTGCTCCCACAGACGGATAACCCGATAGCGGTGAATCGTCGTCTCATCACGATATTCCTCCGTAAACGCTTCGCTACAATAACACTAACCGTATTGCGTTGGTTTTGCTATGGTACAAGCTGCTGCTACGAAGACGGATTTAGCTACATTTGCGATTGAGTTGATCTCTCGGGCTGGGTGTGAGTATGGAGATGTGAGATTTAGTACTTATAGGTCGCAGAATCTTTATGCTCGCGATCGCTCTCTCAGTCAGTTGTCAGATAATATTAGTTCGGGTTTTGGGGTACGGGTGCTGTTGAATGGTGCTTGGGGTTTCGCCGCAAGTCACAATCAAACGAGTGCGGAAGTGACCAGAATTGTCGCTTTGGCGGTAGATATTGCGAAAGCTAGTCTACTTTCTCAAAAGACACGGGTGGAGTTAGCGCCTGTGTCTGCGTACCGCGATAAATACATTACACCGATTGAAATTGACCCGTTCACTATTCCTGTAGCCCAGAAAGCGGAATTATTATTATTTCTTAATGAACAACTTTTAGGATATAGCGATCGCGGCATAAACAAAGCATACTCTTTTCTCCGATTTACCCGCGAAGATAAAATCTTTGCGTCTACAGAAGGGTCGTTAATTGGGCAAGTTATTTACCGCACCTATCCAGGATTTGGTTGCACTGCTGTCGCTAACGGTGATGCTCAAAGCCGTAATTACGAGCGTCCACCGTTGAATCTCGGTTACGAGCATGTTAACAGAGCAGATTTGCTCTCGCAAGTAGATCGAGTAGCAGAACAGGCAATAGAGAAAGTCCATGCGCCTAAAAGTCAAGCTGGTATCGGGACATTGATTCTCAAGCCGAATCATTTGTATTTAACCATACACGAATCTGTAGGACATCCGACAGAATTAGATCGAGTTTATGGCTACGAATCTAACTTTGCTGGCACTAGCTTTGCGACTACGGAAAAATTAGGTAAACTTCAGTATGCCGCACCTTGGGTCAACTTCCGCGCCGACCGCACCCAACCGGGAGGACGCAGCACTTTAGGCTACGACGATGAAGGTGTACCCGCACAAGATTGGCATGTTGTCAAGGATGGGATTTTAGTAGATTATCTCACAGATAGAGAAACGGCACACAGACTGGGGCGAGGTAGTAGTAACGGTTGTGCCTATGCTGATAGCTGGTCTAGTGTGCCGATGGTGCGGATTCCTAATTTAGGATTAGAACCGGGAATAGAGTCCGGAAGTCACACCGCGACCTTAGCCCAGATGATTGCTGATACTGAGGATGGAATCTTAATTGATGGTACTGGCAGTTTTTCGATTGACCAGCAGCGGCGTAACTTCCAATTTGGCGGTGATGCCTTTTGGAAAGTGGAGAAAGGCAAAGTTGTAGGAATGCTTAAAGATGTCACATACCATGCCATGACTACTGATTTTTGGAATAGTGTCGATGCAATTGGTCCAGTTGCGGAACGTGAACAGCATGGGACGAATATCTGCGGTAAAGGTGAACCAATGCAAGTTGCCCAGATGACTCATGCTTGTGTCCCAGTGCGAGTACGAAATATTCAGATTGGGCAAGGTTAGGAATTTTTTATGACTGTAACTTCATCTACTTTTCTCAAAGAACAGGCACTATCACTGATTGAAAAAGTGATCAAACAATCGGTTGCCGAAGGGGTATTTGTGAGTATTAGTGCTGGCGAAGAAACCCTCAGCCGCTTTTCGGAAAATCAAATCACCCAGAATGTTAGTAGCAATCGGTTTAACCTGTCAATCACTAGTTACTTTGGCAAAAAGAGTGCAACTGCATCCACAACAGATTTAGATCCGGATGCAGTGACTACTACTATCCGCAATTCTGAGGAATTAGCCCAAATTGCACCCGAAGATCCGGAGTGGGTACCATTACTCGAACCGCAAGTATACGAACAACGCACACCCGCATTTGATGAAACAACTGCGACTCTCTCGCCACTGAAACGGGGAGAAATTATCCAGCAGGTGTGTGCTGCAAGTACCAAGGCTGGTGCTGCGGGTTCTGGTACCCTTAGTACACAAGCATATTTACGGGCAATTGGTAACTCACGGGGATTAAGTGCCTGTAACCAACTTACAGAAGCAGATTTCAGCTTTACTGCCAAAATTGATGGTGGTTCTAGTTGGAGTCGCCGGACAGCTTCTGCTTTCAATCAGTTACCGATTGAGGAACTAACAGAAAAGGTGATTTCTCAAGCTTTTGCTTCACGCCATCCTCGCGAAGTTAGTCCTGGTAATTATCCAGTAATATTTGCTGGTGCGGCTTTTGTCGAGTTATTGCGGTGGGTAATTTGGAATCTGGATGCACGGGCTGCAGATGAAGGACGATCATTTATGTCTCGTACTGATGGTAATCGCTTGGGTGAGGCGATGTTTAGTCCTTTGATACAGGTTCAGCGTTATCCAGGACATCCATTGTTACAATTAGGTACATTTGGTGGTGAAGGTTTGAGTCGCTTTAGCACGTCTTTAATTACTGACGGAGTTCCGAAAACTTTATCTTACAGTCGTTACTGGGCAAATAAGCAAGGCAAACAACCGACGGGAATGCTATCACCAATTGTCATGGATGGTTCAGATCGCAGTTTATCAGACTTGATTGCGGAGACTGAGCGGGGCATTTTTGTAAGTCGCGCTTGGTATGTGCGTTATGTCAATCCGAAAACTTTAGTAGTGACAGGAATGACCCGCGACGGTACTTTCTGGATTGAGAATGGTCAAATTGCTTACCCAATTAAAAATCTTCGCTTCAACCAAAGTTTGCCCGAAATGATGCGAGATGTAGATGCCCTGAGTTCTGTAGAACGTTATGGTAGCACTGTAGCGCCTGGGGCACGAGTCCGGACGTTTAACTTTAGTAGCGTGACTGATAGTGTTTAAATTACGAAAGGCTTCAGGTGCTGATTGTGCCATTTGCCATCAATTAGCTCAGTTACCAACGGTCGAATGATAAATTTAGGTGTATCTCCGTCTTGCACATCGATGCGGAGACAAGAGTGCGGACGGCGCAGTTGGGAACCATCTCCGCGACGACCGACAAATAAATGCGATCGCGCAACTAAACGGCGATCTCCAGTATCACTAAAATATTCGATTAATTCTGTTCCTTCGTCCCGTTGGCGACGGATGCTAAAACCACTGCCACCACAGATGATACAGTTGATGCCGGAGTCAGCATGTCCGGTATCTACTGTGAGCATATGTTCTAAGCAGTGAGCGTGACCGCTTAAAATTAAATTTACCATTGGACGACCAGGAGGAAGTGGTCCAATCGCCTCAACAACATGATCGAATACACGACGCAGGTTGCGGCGAACTCCCAAAGTCTGTTTTTCATGCCACTTTGTGGCTTCGGTGACGTAGGGAGGATGGTGAAGGTAGATAACTCGTCCGCGTACTTCTGGGTTATTCCAGGAAGCAATCAGTTTTTGGCGTAACCAATCAAGTTGTTCAAAGTCGATGATCGTTGGTTCATTTGCTAGTTGCTTTTCTAGTTGGGTTTTTGAGTGCTCGATTTGCTGTAACTTGGTGCGGAGATAAGCCAGTTTTTCGGCTGCTTCCGGTAAATCTGGAGATAAGGTTTGGCAGATGGCAATAATTTGCTGTTTTTCTTGCTCTAACTGATTTCGTTGCTTTTCTAATTGAGAGCGATCGCTTGCTTGGTCTTCAGGCAACAATACATTAAAAGTACTTGAATCTAGGGCAAAGAAATCTATACCGCCACTGCGAAAAGTATAATATCTATTAGGTATACGGGTAAAATGTCCTGGTTTGTAAGCGAGAACGCGACCAGTATCAGTCTTTGATGTGTAATATTTATCTAAGTGCCGAGCTAACTCTTCGGGAGAGTCAATCGATATCAGGTAGTCTAAAAATGCTTCCGCATATGCTTGACCTTGATGAGAGCCATGCCAGCCAATATTCGGATTTGTTTGTTGGTTGAGCAGGCGGCGCAGTGGTAGCGTACTTCCAGATATCAAGCCAGCCAAAAATGGCACATCGTAGTAATCGTGATTACCGAGTACCGGGAGGAATGGTTGGTTAAAAACCATGCGATCGTAAGTGAGGCGTTTGTAATTTTCGCCACCAACAAGAAACTCACGATAAGGCTCGATAAAGTTGCGCTGGTAATATTCCTTAGAACCCACTGAATACACTACATCCCCAGTATGCAAGACAAACCGGCTAGCGTTGCGCTCTGCCAATATCAATTCAGCGACTTGGCGTTGAGGATCGTGCTTTCCATCCATTTCGGAAAGAGTATCACCCATCACCAAAAAAGAAAATTCGGGATTGTCAGCAACCCCGTCGTCAAGCACTAGCCGAGTTTGATCGATGCCTCGTTCTTGAAACAGTGGATGTTGCCACCTCACCCGTTCATGCATCTTGGCGATTTTAACAGCGATCGGTGCTTCGGATATAAGTTTCATCCCTTTCACTCCTAGATTCCGAACAGCAAATGGCATTCTATAACCACTTAGCTGATTGTAACGATTTATTACCCAATTTAGGTGAGTATTGCTTAATTTTGCGAGCGGCGATATCCCATCAGAGATAAAATGCGAAGCGCGAACGCGGTAATATGTAATGTCCAGCACAAACGGTGTATCACACTCTGAGGCATTACCAATGGATTGTAAAACGGCAACTTTGGTTTACCAGACAGAAAACCATCTCGAAAATATTCAGCAAATTTTCCCTGCAGCTTGGCAATTTCTCGAAAAACAAGCTTTTGCCTTTGTTGAGGGTAAACAAGACAAATTCGACTCTGCAATCAGAAATTTGATTGGCGAAACACCTTTCAAGTTTAGAATGACCCATAGCGACGACAAAGACCAGTTAACCAAAGATATCTCCGAGTTATTAGGCGATATTACCTCCAGACTGCTCTTAGAGAAACATTTTTCTCAAGTTGTAGGTCGGCCAATTTTCTTTAGTACTGCTTGTTGTTCTAGTCACATTACTTCTGACCACGAGTTAACTTTAGAAGAAGTTCTTCCACTTCAACGCGCTGCAATTAAGCTGCAATAGAACTGAAGCGAATTATGACTTTATACTTCATGATTCGCTCCCCTAGCACAAGCCTACAGAGTAAATTAAATTATGTTATTTAATTCTCCAGGTGACATTACGGGTATTTCAGCACCTGCAAAACCAGAAACATCACGAGTTACAATTGCATCAACGACGTGCGCTAACGCACAAGCACACTGCACGGCATCCTCAAAATCTCGAAAATCTAATGCAATTGCTTGTTCTAAAATAGTTCGTTCAACAGCACAAATGTGTAAATCTGTTAGAACTTGAGTAATCGCATCTAGGGCTTCTTTTGTACCTGCTGCTCTCCGAACGATGTAATAAATATTGGTAATTGTTGTTGCGGCGATAAATCCTTCCACCTCGCCAGCATCAATCCTCTCAAACAGCTCAGCTGCATCCTCTACAAAAGGCTCTCGCTCTTGTAAGAAATCAAGAACAATATTTGTATCAATCAGAACTCGCATTACTGATACTTCTCTGTGAGATAAGTGGTATATGCTGTAACATCTTCATGCTCTGACACAGTTGCACTTTTTGCAATACCCCGTAACCTTGATAAGTTTCCTTTTTTCTTTGCTTGACGGGTTTCTTGCTGTAGGGATTCTAATAAAGTTTGTACCAATTGCCAGCGTGCATTAATCGGTAATTGCAACGCTTGTTTTTGCACTTCTTGCAATGTCATCGATTCTCTCCGGTTTGTACAACACTATCTAAATTGTAAATCAAATAAAGGAGAGATTTTAGTGGCTATCGCCACATTATACTGCTATTAACTGATTATCGGGTCGTCTGCATCAATAAAAGGATGGGGTTACAACGAACGAGAGCCACACGCAACACGAGACTGTCTATGTGGAGTGACATCGTTCCAGCTTCTTGCCATTTAGAATTTAAATATACTATGACTGTACTGATGTAATGGTTTGAGGTATGATACGTGGAGCAGGACTCAAAGCAACCAAGAGAATGGGATACTATACTCGGTCAAATCCCACCCCACCCCGCAGATGCTGTAGTTTTAGGTGGCTTACAAGGAGTTAAACAACGTCTGACTAGTGACGTGGAAGATATCCGAATCGCTGCTTTAAAAGATGCTTTGAATTATGGTGTGGCTGGCTTAAAGCTGGTTCGGCAATTTTTAGATGACAGTCAAATTGGTAAAGCTGCTTACTCAATATTATGGGAATGGCGGGAGAAAGGCTTAAGACAAAAGCTACAGCCTATCACCGCCAGTTTGCTCGCAGACCTTGAGGACATTATTTACAAACCCTACCCTTTGAGATTTCATTTCCTTGACGATGGCTGTCAAACTGAAAATTGCTGGACTCCTTTTATTTGGGAATTTGAGCGGTTAGGGGAATTTAGTATTAGGAAATTATTTGAACTGACTCAGAGAAACACAGAAGATTTTTTACAACAAAGTCATAAAGGAGTAATTTCGTCAGGCTTGGAGATTCATTATTATTATCCGCAGGAATGGGACTTAGAAATCAAGCAGAAGTTTCAAGAATTTATAGACTTTCTGCGTTTGCACTTGGAGAATTTTCAGGTTTGCCGATTGAGCTTTACTGCACCTCATACAGAAGACTACACACCAGGTAATATTGATTCTATCCGAGGGATAACAAATTATGTGCGTTCTGCGGTGTTTATCGGGCGAATAGCAGATGGAGACTGGGTAGCGATCGCACCTAATTCTCCAGAAATTGAATTTCATAACTACGATGAGACGAAAGACAAGGTTCAACCTTTAATAAAAAAACTTGCTGAACCGAGCAAGCAAAGCCTGGAGTTTCTAAAAAAGTTAGAGTTGGCTATCAAAAAAATACCATGTAGCGCTCAATATAATTCTCAAAACTCTACACATTCAGCGAATTATTATCCTGATTATATTTGGGAAGTTGCTACCACTAGAGAGATTGTACTAGATAAATTATTAAAGTCAACAAATATTATTATCGTCCGCAACTTTGACGACTTTGATTATCAAACAAACGAGAGATATAGAAAATTGGCAAAGTTCTTTCGAGTGCGCTTACAGAACCCTGTAGAGTATATACTTTTTGACAACTACATTTATATTTTGGGTCAAATGAATATAAAAGACGTGGCAGGTATCTTCTCACATATTTTCTAGTTCTTATATGGTAACAGCAGATATTTGATACTCAACAAGTTAAAATCACATTACAAGCCGGAAATGCGTAAGGGGATGTGAACGTATGTAGTAGTGGCAGAAGAAAAATATAAGTTGCTTACTTATGCAGTACTGGTTGTCTTTATCTATTTTCTCTTAGGCTGGTAGAAACTTTAAACAATCCACGTCTTTTCGTTGCCTTGATTTGGTAAAATCGAAATAGTAAATTGGTTGTTTCAAAATAGAAAAATGGCGTATAGCGATTTTACTCTTCCCAAAGTGCAAAAAAGCTTTAATTTAACACTTGATGAAACTGGTGATTTATTTGCTGATGTCAGTCCAGTTGAACCATCACAGGGACTAAAAATCATCTTGAGTGACTATATTCCTTTGGCAACTTCGATTGGAACAGACAAAGCTCGGAGTGAATTTTTAATTGCCCCCATTTTAGCAGACGTCAGAAAAATATTAAATAATAAAATATCCTTATTCTCTGGCAATGAATTTAATGTTGATGCAACAAAAGGTTTGCAAGGTTATTGCGATTATATTTTCAGCGGTTCTCGTGAACAGTTATTTATTTCAGCACCTGTAATGTTTGTTTTTGAAGCGAAAAAAGAAGATATTAATGGAGGTCTTGGTCAATGTGTGGCGGCAATGATTGCAGCACAATTATTCAATCAAGCCCAAGGAAGTGAGAAAGAACGAATTTATGGCTGTGTTACTACGGGAACTAATTGGAAGTTTTTATTTATTGAAGGAACGGCTGTTTATATTGATTCTGTTGAATATTATATCAAAGAAGTTGGCAAAATTTTAGGTATTTTATTGCAGGCGTTTGAACCTATTACCTCTACAATTTGAACATGTGAGCGATCGCATAAGTGCCATTCAGGAGGGATGAAAAAATTGATACCATCGCGTTGGCGTTCTTGGTTGCCACAACTCGGTTCCCGTGTATGGATTCTGGCGTTTGGTAGGTTACTGTCGGATTTGGGTACTGGCTTTACCTTGTTTTATGCACCCATCTTCTTTGTCAATAAAGTCGGTTTATCTGCTACTGCTGTTGGTTTGGCTTTGGGTAGTGCCTCAATTTCCGGGGTATTGGGTCGCGTTTTAGGTGGTTCTTTTGCCGATTCCCGATTTTGGGGACGCCGCCGCACTTTGCTACTGGCGTTGCTGATTTCGGCGATTGGCTCACTTGTCTTAGCTAGAACTATTAATTTTACCACTTTGGTAGTTGGTAACTTGATTGCTGGCTTGGGTGCAGGTTTATATTGGCCAGCAACGGAAGCGATGATTGCTGATTTGACACCACCAGAACACCGCCGCGATGCTTATGCCATTACCCGGTTAGCAGATAATTTGGGGATGGGGATGGGAATTGTGTTTGGTGGTGTTTTAATTGCGACTACAGGTAATTACCGATCGCTCTTCATTATCGACGCAATATCTTTCATTGTCTTTTTAGCTGTTGTTTTTGTAGCGATTCCCGAAACATATCACCCCGCGAATACCCCAAATGTCGAGACGCAAACGAAACCAAAAAATAGTTGGCGCGTAGCACTGAGCGATCGCCGACTGTTAGTATTTGCGTTAGTGAATATTATTTTTACTACATATATTTCCCAACTACAAAGCACCTTGCCGCTTTACTTCAAAAACTTTGTCAGCGTCGGCAATACAGGCGGAGGATTCACCGAAACGACAATTAGCACACTTTTTGCCCTGCACCTAGCCTTGGCGATTCTTGGTCAACTACCGATTGCCCGTGCTTTAAAACGTTTTAGCCACCCGCAAGCACTAAGCATTTCGGCTGTACTTTGGGCAGTAGGTTTTAGTTTGATTTGGGTGACAGGCGTTGCCCCATCATCTCATCTAGCGTGGGCAATTTGCGCTTTAGCAGTGTTTGCGATCGCAACTGTTTCCTACACCCCCTCAGCTTCCTCCCTAATTACAGACCTCGCCCCCGAATCCCAAAGAGGAGTATATTTCTCGATTAACTCACTCTGCTGGGCTGTTGGTTACTTCATTGGTCCACCGCTAGGAGGTTGGGCATTAGATCAGTCGCGAGTAATTGTATATGGTTTCTGGCTTGGTCTCGCCTTAAGTACTATTGTCACCATCGGGATTTTGCAGTATCTTAATCGCTTGTTAGGGCATGAGCCAAACTCAAAAAGCCACTCCTAATCACCTAGAGATTGAGAAACGTAAACTCCTTACCAGCAAAGCTTCTGCAAATTTACAAATCTAAATCTCAATCGCAGTCTACTTGATGATATTCATTAAAATTACTGATGCTGAAAAGTTGCAATTGCTAGTACAAATAGTCTTTATTATGCTTAAATATTTACAAGGCAATATTTAATGCTTAAGTAAATTTCCTCAGAAAAACTTGTGCTATAACAGACAATTTCATGTAAATACGTGTGCATTTTCAACTTTGAAGAATGTTTAGCTATTACTTGACTTGTTGCCATCAATAAAAATTAATCTGTGAGGAGTTGCAGTGAAAAGATATCTACAAGCTTATGCTGGTGGGGTAGGTTTTTTGTACTTATTCGCCGGATTGTCACCAGTACAGGCATCCCCGACAAAAGTCACAAGTGACACCGTGAGTAATATTCCTGTCCAGAAGCAGGAGGTGCTGAAAGTAAACGAACTAGTAACTTCACGCCCTCAAGTCGCAGACATGGCGCAGGTCACATCTGTATCCCAACTGTCGGATGTCCAGCCAACAGACTGGGCTTTTACCGCCTTACAATCTTTAGTTGAACGCTACGGGTGTATTGCTGGGTATCCGGATCGGACTTTTCGTGGCAATCGGGCGATGACTCGTTACGAATTTGCAGCGGGTTTAAATGCTTGTTTAAATCGCGTCAATGAATTAATTGCTACAGCCACAGCGGATTTGGTGACAAAGCAAGATTTAGCAACTTTGCAAAAACTCCAAGAGCAATTTTCCGCTGAACTGGCGACACTACGAGGTCGGGTAGACTCATTAGAAGCCCGCACCAGTACATTGGAAGCGCACCAATTTTCGACCACAACCAAACTCAGTGGTGAGGTAATTATCTCTGGAATTGGGGCTACAGGTGGCGATAACACTCCTGGTCGTAAAGACCCGAATGTGATCCTAACTAATCGAGTACGCTTGAATCTCAACACCAGTTTTACAGGTAAAGACTTATTAATTACTGGTTTACAGGCTCATAATTTCGGTGGTGGTATAGATGGTAGCGGTAGCGTCCAAAAAAGTCTGGGATTAGCATCGCAATTACTTAGTTCCAGTAGCGCTAGGACAAGTTTTGAACCTCAGTTTCCCGGACTCGATGTGAAGAATTTATCCGGTCAAGGTGCAAACAGTATTCAGCTTTACAAGTTGCTTTACATCTTTCCGGTGACAAAGAAAGTCACTGCGTTTGCGGGGACTGCGGCGGAAGTATCGGATGCTTTTCCCGCCGTTACGCCTTTTTATGGTGAAGGACAAGAATCGATTTCGCGTTTTTCCGGTTTAAATCCTGTAGCACGCGTTTCCGGTGGTACTTCTGAATCAGGTTTAGCTTCAGCAGCGGGAATTATTTTCAATGTTTCCAAGCAAATAGATTTCCGCGCTTTATATGGAAGCGTTAGTGCGAACATTCCTACTAAAGGTGCTGATATCTTACCTGGAGTTTCTAGTACACCACTAGGCGCTGGTTTATTTAATGGTAGTACAATAGCGGCGGCGCAATTAACTATTAAACCTAGCAAATCCTTAGATTTGGCACTGAACTATGCCAACAGCTATCACCAAATCAACATCTTGGGTACAGGATTAATTAGTGATGATATCGGTGCGTTAGCCAAAGTTCCGCTAGGTACACCTGTAAAAATCAACTCTGTTGGTGGAACTGCGACTTTACGAGTGACGCCGAAAATAGCTTTATCCGGTTATGGTGCAGCGCTGTTTGTGGATAGTTCTTCCAAAAGTGTGAATGCTTCGACAACTTTTGTCAGTTGGATGGCAGGTATACATTTTAACGATCTGTTCAAAAAAGGCAATAATGCTGGACTGCTGTTTGGACAGCCACTTTATCGCACCTCTGCTAGTGGTGATGCGAGTCTTGCGGCTGCAGATGTCCGCCGAGGTACTCCGTATCACTTAGAAGGATACTACCGAATTAAGCTCAGTGATAATATTAGTATCACTCCAGGCGCATTCGTCTTATTCAATCCTGAAGGTAATAAGAATAACCAGACTACTACTGTAGGTGTTTTGCGTACTACCTTCACATTTTAAAAAAGGAGTCAGGATTCAGAATGAATTTAATGCTTGATTCTGAATTCTGAATTCCTCTTCAGCAATGTTTTTAATTTCCGGACTTTAGACTCAAGCGATTACTCAGCAAGTCAGCATTTTCTCGCAGGATATGCAGTATACTCCCGTGAACTACTGTTTCCATGTACATTCGCTCTTTCATAGCAGCTGGATACAGCGCTTTAGGCTTTTTAGATGATTCCTGTGCTCCTTCAACTACATAGCGATTGGGGATTTGACTGAGAATATGGGCAATTAGCTTTTGTCGCAGTTCATGAATCGAAAAGGCTGATTGATGAGGATGTACGGGATACTCATCTAAGGCATTTTCAATTTCTTGAATGACAGTTGGTAATGTCAAATTGATTAATTCGTGTGACATGCGTGAAAAACCCTTTGATCTTTTCAGTACTTGTCACCTTACAATAGAAATGGTAACCGGGCGATAACGCTACACATAGTGAGGCAGCCAATATGGATGCCAGTCAAGTTTTAAGTCAAGGAAATTCAACTACATATACTTGGCAATCTATGTGGAGTCAGCATAGTTGCCCTTGTTGCTCATACGGCTTACTCCGTCATATGAGTGCTCGTGGTATTTACTGGCGTTGTAGCCATTGTTATCAAGAAATGCCAGCGGGGGACATATTTAAAACTATAGATACACTGGCTGTCGGATTAAACCGCGCTTTGTACTTAATCGAACGTACATAGTTCAAATTACACTCCGAATAGTGCATATATATATTCGGTTTTTTTGACATCATACTATCAATTTCTTTATTCAGCCAAACGTTCTGGCTTGTAACAATTAAATGAAAGCTCCACTGCCAAAAAATGAAGCAGCAAGACTGGAAACTCTACACCAGTATGAAATTCTTGATACTGCTCCTGAATCGGAGTTTGATGAAATCGTCCGTTTAGCCGCGAACATTTGTGGAACTCCCATTGCCTTAATCAGCCTAGTTGATAGTGACCGTCAATGGTTCAAGTCGAAGGTGGGAATAGAAGCAACAGAAACGCCACGCGCGAGTTCGTTTTGCAGCCATACAATCCTAGAACCCGATATTTTGATTGTCAGTGATGCAATGGCTGACGAAAGATTTAGCAACAATCCATTAGTGACATCAGATCCCCAGATCCGCTTTTATGCTGGTGTCCCGCTGATTACACCATCAGGACTGGCGTTAGGAGCACTTTGTGTCATTGACCGCGTACCGCGCGATCTTAGTCCTGAGCAAGTGGAAGGATTGCGGACATTAGGTCATCAAGTCATTACCCAGCTTGAACTTCGCCGATGTGTAACAACATTAACACGCACTGTAACTGAATTTCAGCAGACCTCTCTTGCCCTAAAACAGGAAACTTCGCGGGAACGATTGGTAGCTGAGATTGCCCAACGTATCCGCCAATCTTTAAAACTGAACGAGATTCTTAGCACTACTGTGTCTGAAGTCTGGCAGTTTCTGCAAGCAGATCGGGTGTTTATTTATCGCTTTCAACCAGATTGGAGCGGTACTGTAGTGACAGAATCGGTAAATACCGATTACTTGCCAATAGTTGGAAGTAAAATCAAAGACTCCTTCTTTGAAAAAAATTGTGGTTGGAAACTTTACCAAAAAGGACGAATTCAAGTTACAGAGGATATTTATACAGCAGGTTTATCCAAATGCCACATCGATTTACTCGCTCAACTCCAAATTAGGGCGAATTTGGTAGTTCCTATCTTGCAAGAAGAATGCTTGTGGGGGTTGTTAGTGGTTAACCAATGTTCTTCATCTCGACAGTGGCAGCAGTCGGAGATCAATTTGCTCTCATCATTGGCTGTGCAGGTAGGAATTGCCATTAAGCAATCTACACTTTTTGAGCAGCTTCAAACTGAACTGATGGAGCGCAATCAGGCAGAACAAAAAATATTGGAACAAGCTGCCCTGCTGAATGTAGCAACAGATGCTATTTTTGTTCAAGATCTAGAAAACCAGATTTCATTTTGGAATAAAGGTGCGGAAAATCTGTACGGCTGGCTGGGAAAAGAGGCTCTTGGTAAAAAAGCTAACAAACTATTGTCCAAAAAAACTTCACGCTTAACTTCAGAAAATCAAAAGACTGTAGTTAAAGATGGTAATTGGTCAGGTGAGTTGCATCAATTTACCAAATCAGGTCAAAAAATCATTGTCTTAAGTCGCTGGACATTGGTGCGCGATGAAACAGGAGAACCAAAATCAATTCTTGTCGTCAACAGTGACATTACAGAGAAGAAACTATTAGAAGCGCAATTTCTCCGCGCTCAGCGACTGGAAAGCATTGGAACTCTCGCTTCCGGCATTGCTCACGACCTAAATAATGCCCTAGCACCGGTGCTGATGATTGCGGAACTATTGCAGGAAAAAAAACCTGACCCTCAGAGTCAGATGTTGCTTGGAGAATTGAAAAATAGTGCCAAACGTGGGGCTAATTTAGTTAAACAAGTACTGTCTTTTGCGCGAGGCGTCGACGGTCAGCGCACCCCACTACAAGCTAGGCACTTACTTTTAGAAATCCAGCAGATTGCGGCGCGGACATTTCCTAAGTCAATCAAATTTTATACAGATATATCGCCTACCCTTTGGACTGTCCTTGGAGATGCAACTCAACTCCATCAGGTGTTGATGAACTTAGTCATCAACGCCCGCGATGCAATGCCTGATGGTGGTACTTTGAGCATTTGTGCCGAAAATTTGTTCATTGATGAAAATTATGCCAGGATGAATCTGGATGCGTCTGTAGGTCCCTACATTGCCATTACTATCTCGGATACGGGTATGGGTATGTCAGAGGAAGTCTTGGAGAGAATCTTTGAACCATTTTTTACCACTAAAGAGATCGGCAAAGGCACTGGGCTTGGTCTTTCCACCGTGATGGGGATTATTAAAAGTCACGGCGGTTTTGTAAAGGTATATAGTGAGGTTGAGCAAGGTAGCCGATTTCAGGTGTATTTACCGTCTGTAGAAGGTGGTGAAATACAACCGGCTGAAAGCCTGAAAGTGTTATCCGGACATGGAGAATTAATTTTTGTTGTCGATGATGAATCTTCAATTCGCGAGATTACCAAAATGACACTGGAAGCACACAACTACAAAGTTTTGGTTGCTAATGATGGGATTGAAGGTATAGCGGTGTATGCCCAACATAAACATGAAATCGCTCTCGTGTTAATGGATATGATGATGCCGGAAATGGACGGTTTAAGCACAATTCGGGTGTTGCAAAAAATGAACTCGCAAGTAAAGATTATTGCTGTCAGCGGACTCAGTTCCAGTGACAAGGTAGCAACCGTGATGTCCACTGGGGTTCAAACATTTTTGCCTAAGCCTTACACGACACAGGAACTACTCAAAACTATTCACGGTATTGAACTGTAGCTTCAAGCTCATTTTTGAGCGAGCGGCAAATATCACATTTTAACGACGGCGCTCTTGTAGTTTGCGGTACACTGCTTTCAAGTCAACTTGATGGTGTGCTAAAGCGACAAGAGCATGATAGAACAAATCAGCTACTTCACCAGCGATCGCATCGCCATCATCATCTTTACACGCCATGACAACTTCTGCTGATTCTTCACCAATCTTCTTTAAAATCTTATTATCACCACCAGCGAGTAACTTCGAGGTATAAGAACTCTCACTCGGATGATCGCGGCGATCGCAAATCACCTCGAATACCTGAGATAACATATCTGCTGGTGGTGAGACGACTTTCGCGTCTACCTGATGAAAACAACTGCGCTCACCAGTATGGCAGGCAATATCACCTAGCTGCTCTACACCAATCAGCAAGGCATCACTATCACAGTCGTAACGAATACTTCTTACCTTCTGAATATGTCCAGAAGTTGCCCCCTTGTGCCATAACTCGGCACGCGATCGGCTCCAGAACCAAGTCTCCTCAGTGTCCAACGTCTTTTGTAAAGACTCTTGATTCATCCATGCCATCATCAAAACTGTACCATCCAAACAATCTTGTACAATGGCTGGCACAAGACCGCGATCATCATAGCGAATTCGCTCGACCGGGACGGCGAAATGCAAATTGGGTCTAGAATCCGACAACATACCAGCTGAGTTCCTAGCAATCACTCAATTCACGATACCATTAGAAAGTAACTCATCTGGTATGCAATCACGTTTCGGCGGAGGTCTGTTTGTTTCTTATACTAAAACACTCAAGTGTCTTGCAGATTGCATTCTTACAGCGCTTGCAGCCACATGGTGGGCTTTTGCCGCTTCCCCGTACCAGTGAATGGCGGAGTTATAAGCTGCCCGGTATAGATCTTGTGAACCCTCAGACAATCGATTCCGAATTTCTAAAGGCAGGTCTTGGTTTGTTTTATATAACATAATCTTATTGTTCCTAGCCCGTGTAATTAAGTATCATAGGGCTTTGCAATAGGAATTTCGCCTATCCAAAGATAGATTTAGCAGTCGACTTAGGAGAGAACCGTGGTCAATACAACTATCAAAACGACAAAATCACAAGAAATCTTTGCTGCGGCACAAAACTTGATGCCAGGAGGAGTAAGTTCTCCAGTCCGCGCCTTCAAATCCGTGGGAGGACAACCCATCGTTTTTGACCATGTCAAAGGCGCATATATTTGGGATGTTGATGGCAACCAATATATTGATTATGTTGGCACTTGGGGACCAGCTATCTGTGGTCATGCCCATCCGGAAGTAATTGCCGCACTGCACGCCGCCTTAGAAAAAGGTACCAGTTTTGGCGCACCTTCAGCTTTAGAAAATGTCCTTGCCGAAATGGTAATCGCTGGCGTCCCCAGCATCGAAATGGTCAGATTCGTAAATTCCGGCACCGAAGCCTGTATGGCAGTCCTGCGGTTAATGCGGGCTTTCACCAACCGCGACAAAGTCATCAAATTTGAAGGCTGCTATCACGGTCACGCCGATATGTTCCTCGTGAAAGCTGGTTCCGGCGTCGCTACCCTCGGCTTACCCGACTCCCCAGGCGTACCTAAAGCTGTCACCAGTAATACCTTAACTGCACCCTACAACGATCTCGAAGCAGTCAGAGCCTTATTTGAGCAAAACCGTGACGAAATCTGCGGTGTAATTCTCGAACCAATCGTTGGGAATGCTGGCTTCATCACTCCAGACGCAGGCTTCTTAGAAGGCTTACGCGAATTAACTCACGAATACGGCGCTTTGCTAGTATTTGATGAAGTCATGACTGGATTTCGCATCGCCTACGGCGGCGTGCAAGAAAAATATGGCGTTACCCCTGATTTGACGACATTAGGGAAAATTATTGGTGGTGGTCTACCTGTTGGTGCTTACGGTGGTCGTCGGGATATCATGTCAATGGTTGCGCCCGCAGGACCAGTGTACCAAGCTGGTACTTTATCAGGTAATCCACTGGCAATGACAGCCGGCATCAAAACCCTGGAATTACTCCAGAAACCTGGAACTTACGAACATCTTGACCGGATTACCAAGAAACTCGCCGATGGCTTGCTAAAAATTGCCCATGAAACTGGTCACGCCGCTTGTGGTGGTCAAGTTAGTGGCATGTTTGGCTTGTTCTTCGCAACTGGCCCAGTCCATAATTACGAAGATGCTAAAAAGGCAGATACAGCTAAGTTTGGTAGATTCCATCGCGGAATGTTAGAGCATGGTGTATATTTGGCACCATCTCAATTTGAAGCTGGTTTTACATCTGTGGCTCATACTGAGGAAGATATTGATCGGACTTTGGCTGCAGCGCGGGATGTAATGTCTAGTTTGTAAAGGTGAGTCTCACGCATTAGCGCAGCCGTTAGGCGTTAGGTGCTACTTCGTTAGGTGTAAAATGCAAAGCAAATACTTCTTTACGTCTTTGCGTCTAACGGCTAGCTTCTAACGCCTAACGCCTAGGAATTACGTGAAAACAGCTAATGAGCTATCCTCTAAGACTTTCTTAACTGGGAATTTTAGCTCAAAAGCCTTACCTTTGTCAGTGGAAGGATAATATTGCCGTTTCACATGCTTATGTGGATGCCTAAGTTAGGGAGGCGACTATCGCTCCTTAGGCATCAAATTACAAGTTTATCTAGCGGTTATTTGGGTTGCCAACGGACAACCCGTCGTGGAAAGAATGAAAAGCACCTGGAGGTGCAACAATGTCTGTGTCTATGCTTTCGCCTGTCTCTGCGTCAATAATTGATGTTACCGTAGCACGGTCAAACTTACCTGCACGAGGAATCGTAAATCCTTGAGGGAACTCTAGTACAATTTTGTATATTTGACGATTAGGAGAAATTTCTGGATTTTGAAATGCTACCCCAGCAATTTTTGTCTGTTCTGCTTGATATTGACTATACTTTAAGATCTGCATAGACTTTAGTGTTGCTTTCTTTGTCAGTCTGACAACAATCTTTTCTTGTGACACTAATTTATCAATAGACAAAGCACTATTGTCTTTCAGTCTAACTACAGGCGCTTTTAAAGCGGATGGTGGATGAGGAGCTTTTCTAACTGCAGGTGCTTGTGCAGGTTGTGCTAAAAGAGACCCAGGCACTAGGACAGCTAAGAGAAAAGCAACGACAAGTAACTTTTTCATTTTTCAATTCCTTTAACTATGTGTAAAAGTCGTGCTGTTGTTTACACCGTTATGTCTTTGAGTCTAACGGCTATTGCCTAACGCCTAACGGCTAACGGCTAAAGCCTTCGCTTCGCTAGCGCTGCGCTAGCGCTATCTCCTTCGGAGACGCTTCGCGAACGCTAATGCGTGATAATAATAATGATCGCGATCATCAGCAAGGAGTTTTATGATCGTCCCACTTTTAGAGCAGCCTACTGTAGAAGAGAAACTGGTGACACTAAACGGTGTTAGCTGGGAGCAATTCAAAACTATTGAAGCAGAACTACAGGACAACCCCAATGTCCGATTGTCTTATTTGGCAGGAAGATTAGAAATCATGTCTCCGATTGGTGATCTGCATGAACTTGTGAAACGGACTCTAGGATTGCTACTGGAAGCTTACATGCGAGAGCTTAATATCAGGTTTTATGCTAGAGGTGGCTTTACTTTAGAAGAACCTGGGTATGCTTCTGGTACACCAGATGAGTCTTACAGTATTGGTACCAAGAAAGACACTCCTGACATCGTGATTGAAATCATCGTCACCAGTGGCAGTATTAACAGAAAGGAATTATACAAACCTAAGAAAGTGCCAGAGGTTTGGTTCTGGAAGTCAGATACGCTGAGGATTTTCCGTTTAAATGCGGTGGGTGAATATGAGGAAGTCGCCCGTAGCGGTTTCTTGCCTGATTTAGACCCCCAACTGTTATTACGCTACATCGCTTACCCAGATCAGTATGACGCTGTGCAAGAATTTATCCAAGCTATCCGTAGTTAATTGGCTCCAGATTTATTTGGATACTTAGGCATTGATACTGCTATTTGTTCTTGAGCTTGTTTTTCTGAAGTGCAGAAAGAGAAATACAGGGATTGAAAGAACTCTTTGAGTGGGAAGGCAATATAAGTTATCGGATTAATGGTGACGATAATGTTGCGGAAATCGCGTTTTGCTAGAGCAATAATCGCCCATGATACCCATCGAGCCGACATGACACCGTAGGGATTTAGCTGACTTTTGAATGGACCTAGCACTAGTTTGCGAATAATACAGGGTGCGTCTAATCGGCGCAGGGTGATTAAGTCTCCTAAGGTTCTTTTTGATAATTCGTATAGTGGGCTGAGGGCTGGATTTACTTCGGCTTCGGAAGTGTTAATCCAAAGTTCTTTGAGCGCTTTGTGGGAAGATTCTTTGACGGTTTCTAGAAATAACTCGGCTAATTTTAATGTCGAGAAGGTATTCACCTCGTAGGACTTTTGAATTGCTGAGAAAGAGCGATCGCTATAAACATTGACACCGTGATTGAGGATGAAAATATCAACTTTTTGTAACCGAGTGCTCAAGTCAGTTTCTGCGCCTAATTGCCAATATACTACCTCAACTTCCGGCGGAAAATTCGTCTCTCTCGTCGTTGTGAAGGCGACTATTTTGGCTCCTTGGAGTGTCAACTCCTCAATCAACGCCTGTCCTAAGGTCCCGGAGGCTCCAGTAATTGCGACTATTTTTCCTTTTAAAGACAAACTAGTTCCCAACATCTTATCTACAAACGTAAAGTGACCACAAAAGTAGGCATTGCCTTGATCAAAATGATGTCGCCAATGATAGGTCCGATTCACCGTCCATTGGGTCGGTATTTCTACTAGATTACCAGGTTTATGGGTCAAATCTGTCTGGAGGAGTAAACCTTGAGAGCGAGCGATGGCGGGAATTAAGAACATTACGCTGTACAGACAACCCAGCCACATTCCGGCGCTGTGGGTAAATCCTGCAGCTAAGGCTGTTGCACATACCATGAAAAGGGATTCTGGCACATCATTATATAGTTGTGCTTTTTGATAGAGATCTAAATTAGTGATTGTCAGATCGCGACGATACGCTTTGTGATGCAGAGTGTGGAAATTTTTGAGTGGTGGCCAGTAGTGTCCGGCTAAATGATAGCCATCCCTGACCAGTTCCGAAAGAATGACCGAGCAAAAAGCAAATATCAATTGGATAAATAGTAGTTCAATCACCTGTTTTAATATTAATTCTTAACGAGCCATTCACAAGTGTAACGCGATGTGTTGCGAATCTTTGTAACTCCGTTCCCATAGAGGACAGATTTCCTTCTTTAACACACTCTTGGTAATTTCCGCCAAAAATATTACATTATTTGAATAATCAGCTAGATTAGTACCGGAAATCTTATTACTATGTCGTGATCAAGAGCCGATTGGTTCGGACTGAGAATTTCTGCTCAGAAGATATGCAGACAATGTATTCCTTGCTAAATACTCATTTTGATGGCATAAAACCGAGCATCAAGGTACAGCCGCATAATTAATCGATTGAGTCACCTTTTTAATCGCAGCTGCCGTCTCTTCTGGTTTTCCAGCGAAGGGAAATACTAAAACACCCTTAATTTTATTGTTATTCGCCAACTCTTTTAAGTGAGATAACTGGTTGTCTGTAATCGCCACGCCAGCATATTTTTCGGCATAATTTAATTCGGCGGGGAAATTAGTATCATTATAAGCTTGAATAAAAACTCGATCAACGTGCCAATTTTGCCAATCAGCCGCAAAATAACGTTTAGCCCAATAAGGGTTATGATGACAAAGATCGAAACTAACTTTTGGGTTAGCTTTTTTCACGTCAGCTACCATTTGCTGCACAAAATTAGTCAAACGCGCGGTGCGATCGACTTTGCTCGGTAAGTCGGCATGATAACCTAGATAATCATCCCACTGAACTGCATCGATATTTGGATATTTTTGGACAAATTCTGCTGAAATGCTCTTGAAAAAATTAGCAACTTCGGGAATCTCTACATCTAGAACATAGTGATCGATTCCAGCATAGGTTTTATCAACTCCAGGTACAATCCACCCTTTAGAAGTTGCCAAGTTAAATATCGGACTATTTTTATCTATCTTAATCCCTTTCTCAAAATAGGCATGAACTTGCATTCCCTGTTTATGCGCCTCGTCAATTAACCAATTTAACCATTGATCTTGAAACTTATTAGGACAACTTTCATATCCAAGTGTTTGCTGCATGACAGCACTTTTATACATTGTGCAGCCATTACCCCAGACACCATGAATAATCGTATTAATTCCTTGAGCATGATAATAACGGACTCGCTGGCGAATTGTTTTTTCGTCCGCATTGTTAGTAATTTGATAACGACTTAAATAAATACCTCTGATGGCTTTTTTATCCCAGGCAGTTGGCTTTAATGTTGTTTTTTGAGATGTTATAGGTAATGATGAAGCCTGGGGATTGCTTGGGTAAGCTGGAGGAGAAGAACCAGCAATACCACTCGGGGTAGGTATATTTTTAAAAATAAGAGGATTTGTTTGTTGGGTATTAGGTAAGAATTTGCTAATATCGAAATTACCTAAGAAATGGGTATAAAACCAATAACCACCGCCAAAGATAATTATATATAGTAAAATTGGAACACTCGAACATCCACATCCATTCGCTTTTTTTGGTGACATAGTTAGAGGGATTTATGTCCCAAAGTTAGGTAATTAAAAATTAGGTAGTAAACGGGTATATAGATGACAAATAGCTTATTAAATAAGTATTTGACACTATCTTTATCAAAGTGAAAGCTCTACAGTATCCCTATTATTGGCACTGTTACACTGAGCTTAACACTGTGCCTTTTATTTCGACAACTGGCATTTATACGTATAAAAATATCAACAAGACATCTGACAACGACGCGAACTGCTGGCTGAATGGTTTCAAAAACAGACGGATTATCAGGAATTTGATATGTAGTGTTTGTAGTTTATATGTATGTCTTAATTAAATTTACCCAATGCTAATGCCATCGACTGCAACACAAGCAAATCCTGTGAATGACCATTTTCTCGTTTGCGGACTGGGAAGTATGGGTCAGCACTGTGTCAAACTCCTCAAAGAATTTGGTGTGACTGTGGTTGCTATTAACATTTCTCAATCAGGTAGTTGGGAAGTGGATGGCAATTGACTCTTTGCGGAAAGTTGAACGGCGTCAAAGATTATCCCCCAACTGTCAATTAGTAGTGAAAAAAGCGCGCCCAGAACCTGGTGTGTCTGACGCCGAACAGAAAATTATGGGAATTTCCGGCTGTGATGGAGACAGCAACAGTACACTTTTAAAATCTGTGAGTCAAAAAAATATCCCCCAGAAACTAGAAGTGCCTATGTATAAACACCAGGTACTACTATTACGGAGAGAACTGAAAGGGACGGAAGTTATGGAAGCTGACTGGGAACAGATGCGGTTAGCTAGAACTAGCGGTAGTTAGTAAACTGCAAAGCGACAGGAAGATCTTCTTGTTTTAGGCGCTGAATCACTCCTTGCAAGTCGTCTTTATTTTTAGCTATTACCCGGACAGAATCACCTTGGATTGAGGCTTGCACTTTGGTAAACTCATCGCGAATCAATTTGGAAATTTGCTTGGCGATTTCTTGACTAATGCCTTTTTGCAGCTTGATTTCCTGACGGATGCGGTTCCCGCTGGCTGATTCGGGTTTACCGTAGTCGAAGATTTTTTGCGAGAGGCTGCGTTTGGCTGCTTTCTCGCGCAAGATTGTGTGGACAGAGTCTAAAGTGAATTCGCTGTCAGTATTGACATTGATGACTTCATCAGCTAGTTCTACTGTAGTTTTGGTGTCTTTCAAATCGTAACGGCTTTTCACGTCCCGCACTACTTGATCGATGGTGTTCACCAATTCTTGTTGGTCAAAGTCACTGACAATGTCGAAGGAATAGGTAGAAGCCATAAGCTGTCACAGAATTTTGAGCTTTTGGATTTTGTCGGTTAAGCGCTGGTGACGCGCATGATACTGAGGACAAAAAGAGTCCAATATGAGAGACTGCCGATCGCAAACATTAGCGATCGCGCGAGTGGTATATTCACAATATAAAATATTGAGTACAAAAACCGCGCCCCGACAAAAGAATACGCGGCAATAACAGCTTTGTCCGAAGTTACTCCCGTCACATACGCCATTAATGCCGCCGCACTAAACAGCATAAAAGCTTCAAAGGAGTTTTCGTGTGCCCAGGTAGCGCGTTGCGCGTATGGTGGCATTTTATCAAACATGGCACGGGGAGCAGACTGATCGTAGCCGAGTTGCAAACGATTGTATGCTACTGCTAAAAATGGCAAATAAATCAGTGCGGCTGCGGCGGCGATTGCGAATAACAGAACAACAGGTACGGATTGTGACATCATCAAAAATTTTTGCTTTTTGGGAAATTGGGGAGTGGGGAGAAGGAAGCTGAGAATCATAACTCCCCTACTCCCAAATCACTACTCCCTGATATTTAGTCAAAATAAAATAGTGTTACCACTTTCCGTTGGTCTTCTGCCTCTTGGCAAGTTTGTAGTAATGTGCGGCTGTCATGAAAGGCAAAGCAAATTAGCTGTTGGCAACGGGAAACAATTTCCTTATTGCACAAATAACTCGCTTCTCCTAAAGAGAACTGGTCATTTGCGGGATTTTCCACCAGGTGCATTACCTGTTCTAGTTGTTGGCGCGATTCATGGGGCTGACGTTCCAAACTTTGAGGTAAGATTACCGTCAATAAATTAGGGTCAGCTCGCATTGCCCCTCTAATGGCTGCTGAGTTAGTACCTGTAGCACCAGAAGTGATGAGACGATTGCCTGATAAAACAATCGCATAGCTCATCATCTCAATCAAATGTTGATGAGTGAGAGGGACATGACGGGAACCCAGCAAAGCAATTCGCTTAGAGCGAGTTTGCTGGATCGTAGCCAGTTCTTGCGCCAATGTATCGATGTTGGCTAGGTCTATAGACTGACTCAAAGACTATCAGCAGATTAAACGACCCAGCTATTCTAGCAGACACAGAGCAAGTGTGAAGCCGCTTTTAGTGCCACATTGTCATCCTGCACACATTTTTTTCAACAGCCTAATAACGACAATAAGCGCTCAATATCAAAATGTTCAGTCATTAGCTGCCGAATACACTGAACTTTGATCGCTTTGTTTACCCGGACTTGACCGAAAGTTCGATCAATAATTTCCACAGTGGTAAGCGTATCCAGGTCTACCGACAAAATCGGTATTTCTAGTTCTTCCGCCCGATTGAGGATGAATGGTGGGGGTGGCAGTTGTCCAGTGAGAATCAGGCATTGGGTAGAAGTTTCCAAAGCAGCTTGTTGAATTTCTACGCGATCGCCACCTGTCACCACTGCCATATTATGTCGCTTGCGGAAATACTTCACAGCCGCATTCACATTCATTGCTCCAATTGCCA
>Ga0209512_1001771_pt1 | contig 25128 bp, 21 predicted proteins | sample frozenSSSSmetaG_FD_184142 | JGI IMG/M metagenome (GOLD analysis project Ga0209512, IMG submission 184142) | Glacier valley bacterial and archeal communities from Borup Fiord, Nunavut, Canada, to study Microbial Dark Matter (Phase II) -... | ecosystem: Environmental > Aquatic > Freshwater > Ice >...
GACAGGCACAGTGTGGATGCGGTCACCGAAAGCCGCCTTGAGCGCCGCGTACTCGGCGATGTCGCCTATCGGGGTGCTCGTCGCGTGAGCGTTGATGTGATCGACCTCGTCGGGCATCGCACCGGCCTGGGCGAGTGCGAGCGCGATCGCCCGGGATGCTCCACGACCCTCCGGGTCGTTCGCGGTGATGTGGTACGAATCGGCAGTGATGCCACCCCCGGCGACTTCGGCGTAGATGTGAGCGCCGCGCGCGAGCGCGTGCTCCTCCGTCTCCATCACGATGCTGCCGGCACCCTCGCCCATGACGAAACCGTCACGGTCGATGTTGTAGGGCCGTGAGGCAGTCTCGGGGGAGTCGTTGCGCCGGGAGAGTGCCTGCATCGAGGAGAACGACGCGAGCGTGATCGGGTGGATGGCCGACTCCGTGCCTCCCGCGATGATCACGTCGGCGAGACCGAGCTGCAGGTTCGTGTATGCATTGTAAATCGACTCGGTGCTGGACGCGCAGGCCGAGGCGACGGTGTGAGCGAAAGCTCTCGCCTGAAGGTCCATCGAGATGGCAGCGGATGCCGCATTTGGCATGAGCATGGGGACCGTCATCGGGAGCACGCGGCGCGGGCCCTTTTCGCGGAGGGTGTCCCAGGCGTCGAGCAGGCTCCAGAGCCCGCCGATGCCGGTCGCGTAGTCCACGCCGAGCCGCTCCGGGGGGACCTCGGGCGCGCCGGCATCCGTCCACGCTTCGCGCGCCGAGATGAGGGCGAACTGTGAGGAGGGATCGAGCCGCTTCGTTTCTTGGCGGGTGAGCACTGCATCCGGGCGCACGCTGGCCTCGGCGGCGAAGGTCACCGGGAGTTCGTACTGGGCAACCCACTCGTGGGTCAGGGAATGCACGCCTGACTTTCCGGCGAGGAGAGCGGCCCACGATTCGGGGGCGGTGCCGCCCAGGGGGGAGCTTGCACCGATTCCGGTGACAACGATTTTCTTGGTCATGGCGGGGACTCTCTGGTGAATAGACGCGAATGGCGTCGTCCGACGGGCACGGCCAGCCCGCTTCGTGCGTGGGCTGGCCAGCCGCGTTGGTGGGCCTAGCGGGCCCGGGTTCTCATCGGGCGGTACTGGTCGGGCGGTGCTAGTCCTGCGCTGCGACGATGAAGCTCACGGCGTCGCCCACGGTCTTGAGATTCTTGACCTCTTCGTCGGGGATCTTCACGTCGAACTTCTCTTCTGCGTTGACCACGATGGTCATCATCGAGATCGAGTCGATGTCGAGGTCATCGGTGAACGACTTGCCCAGCTCCACCGAGTCGAGGGCGATGCCGGTTTCGTCATTGATGAGCTCGGCGAGACCGGCCAGTACTTCTTCGGTGGACAATGCCATTGTGTTATCTCCTTGGGGGTGTCGTTTGACCGTTGATCATCTTACGGGAGCACAACGACCTGGGCTCCGAAGACCAGCCCGGCGCCGAATCCGATCTGCAGTGCGAGACCACCGCTCAGTTCGGGATGCTCGGCGAGCAGCCGGTGGGTGGCGAGGGGGATCGACGCGGCCGAGGTGTTGCCGGTGGTGGCGATGTCACGCGCGATCATCACGGATTCGGGCAGCTTGAGCTGCTTGGCAAACTCGTCGATGATGCGCATGTTGGCCTGGTGGGGGATAAACGCCGCGAGGTCTGCCGCGGTGATTCCCGCGGCATCCAGGGCCTGCTCAGCGACCTTGGCCATGTCCCAGACAGCCCATCGAAAGACGGTCTGGCCCTCCTGGCGAAGGGTCGGCCACTCGGCGGTGCCGTCGCGGAAGGCGGTGAGCGTGGAGTTCATCCCGACGGCATCCGCCTTCGATCCGTCCGAGCCCCACACCGCCGGAGCGATACCGGGGGTGTCGCTCGGTCCGATGACTACCGCGCCTGCTCCGTCGCCGAGCAGGAACGAGATGGACCGATCGGTGGGGTCCACCACGTCGGAGAGCTTCTCGGCGCCGATCACCAGGGCGTAATGTGCGGCACCGGAGCGGATGAGCGCGTCGGCCTGGGTGACCGCGTAGCTGAATCCGGCACAGGCCGCGTTGGTGTCATAGGCCGCTGCCGGATTGGACCCGACTCGATCCGCCACGACCGCAGCCATTGACGGGGTCTGTCGCACGTTACTGATGGTCGCTATGATCACGAGGTCGATCTGGTCGGCGGCGACGCCAGACTTCCCGATGGCCTCGCGGGCGGCATCGGTGGCGAGGTCCACCGCGAGGATATCGGCGGAGGCCCGCGTGCGGGTGATGATGCCCGTTCGCTGCTGGATCCATTCGTCGCTGGAGTCGATCGGGCCCACGAGCTCGTTGTTGGAGACGACCAGGTCGCCGCGCGCCGCGCCATAGCTGTAGATGCGGGTGAATTCCGCACCGCGGGTCTGGTTCAGGATGGGGTGGCTCATGACTTCCCGTCAATCAGGTCGAATGCCGCGGAGAGATCGTCCGGAGTCTTGACGGCCACTGCAGGCACTCCCGTGAGGCCGCGTCTCGCCAGGCCTACGAGGGCACCGGCGGGCACTATCTCGATCAGTCCGGTGACGCCAGCGGCCGTAAAAGCCTCCATCGTCATATCCCACCGTACAGGGGACGAGACCTGCCCGACGAGCAGGTCGATGAATGCGGCTCCGCTCGAGACGATAGTTCCGTCGCGATTGGTCCAGATGGTCAGTGCCGGGTCGTGCGTCTGGATGCCCGCCGCTACCGTCGACAGGTGAGCGACGGCCGGAGACATATACCGCGTGTGGAATGCGCCCGCGACCTGGAGAGGGATGACCCGCGCCCTGGCCGGAGGAGCTTCCTTGAGGGCGTCGAGAGCATCACAGGCGCCGGCGACCACGATCTGGCCACCACCGTTGAAGTTCGCCGGCTCGAGTCCGAGCTCGGCGAGCCGGGCGAGCAGCTCGTCTTCCGCCGCGCCGATGACCGCGCTCATGCCGGTGGGCTCGAGGGCCGCAGCACTGGCCATGGCCGATCCGCGTTCGCGCACAAGAGTCATCGCATCTGTCTCGCTGAGGATGCCGGCGGCGGCGGCGGCGGTCACCTCGCCGACCGAGTGTCCGGCGACCCCGCCGATCTGCTCCCGGCGGCCATCGAGCAGGACGGCGAGGGGGAGGAGTCCGGCGGCGACGATGAGGGGCTGCGCGACTGCCGTGTCACGAATCGTGTCGGCGTCCGAGGTGGTCCCGTGCCGTGCCAGGTCGATGCCCGCCGCATCCGACAGCACCGAGAGATGATCGGCGAATCGGGGTTCAGCCAGCCAGGGAGAGAGGAAGCCCGGAGTTTGCGAACCCTGGCCGGGACAGACGACGACGATCACCAGTCAAGTCTCCTCCGAGCGGGTCGACTGGGGGTTGTAGTTAACGACTAATCACGCAGCATCGCTTTGGAGCGAATCTACAACTGGGTCGGCTCGACCGATTCATATGTCGCACTTTACAAGGATAAGTCATATAAATGAGGGGGTGATTCCGATGGATGCGATCGAACAGGTCTCCATGATTGGCACCGGAACAGTGCGCATCCGGCCGGAGTTTGTCGAGTCCGACGGAACACCAATCGGCTGGTGGCTACTCACCTCGCGGCGCTGGACGGCTCCTCGGCCCATCAATGTCTTCGTCATCGAACATGAGCAGGGGCTCGTACTGTTCGACACGGGACAGGATCGACGCTCAGTCACCGACCCAACATGTTTTCCGCGAGGAAACGCAGGACTGCTCTACTCGAGGCTGGCCCGATTCGTCGTTCGGCCAGAGGAGACCCTGGCTGAGCATCTTCGTGCGCTCGGGCACGACATCGCTGACGTGCGACTCGCCGTGCTCTCGCATTTGCACCGGGATCACATTGGCGGTCTACCGGAGCCGGGCGAGGCGGAGATCCTGGTGTGGGAAGTGGAGTGGGCCGGGCTTGGCCGTCGTTTCCCCGAGCTGGACGGGCTGCTGAAGCGGCACATTCAGCTGCCCGGTCTGCGCTGGACCCGTGTCACACCGCCACCGGTCGATGACCCCTCGATCGTGCCGTTCACCGCTGCCCAGGATCTGTTCGGCGGCGGGAGCCTGCTGCTGGTATCAACGCCGGGACACACACACCGGGCTCGCTGTCGATGCTGTAGCGCCCGCCCGGGTTGCCACCGATGCTGTACGTCGGTGACCTCAGCTACGAAGTCGGTCTGCTCACGCGGGAGCGGGTTCCCGGGGTCGGTCATCGCGACCGGCTCCGGGAGTCAACGCGCGCCGTCACTACCCGGAGGAAGCGTTACCCCGAACCGCTGCTGTTTGCGGCCCACGATCTCGCTGCAGCTGGCGCGCTGAAAAGCGCACTCGCCCGATGAGGCAGGTGGAACTGTTGCGCTGCCTGGTGCTCGCCGCCCAGCGAGAGGGCAACCTCCGGCTCGCCCGAGAGTTGCGGGGTCTCACGCTCACACCGTCGCAGGCCGAGTTGTTGCGGGTACTCGCGGACCGCGAACCGCTTACTCTGACCGGGCTCGGCGAATTGCTGATCTGCGAGAGCGGAACCAACCCGAGCAGGCTGGTCGACCGCCTGGTCCTCGCGGGGCTCGTGCAGCGGGTGACGGCATCCGGCGACCGACGGGAGGTGACGCTGACTCTTCTCCGACCGGGCGCGCCGCGGAACAGGGCGTGCGCGCGGTCGGGGCGTGGCTCAAATCGCATGGATTCCGCCCTGGGAAATCGCGGGCAATGCGTGGAGGGCAGTTGGAGCCGGCAAACGGTCGGGATGCGGCCCTCAGCGTCGACGCAGTGTCGCGTCCGGCTCTGCGATCGATCCGATGATGAGAGCAGCTTGAAGGATGAGGGACTCGCGGGCGCCCGTGGCATCCCATCCGATCACCTCGGAGACACGCTTCAGGCGATAGCGCACGGTGTTGGGGTGCACGAACAGCTCGCGAGCGGTGGCTTCGAGTGATCGACCGTTATCGAGATAGCACCACAGGGTGGCGAGCAACTCTGTCGAGTGCGCTTGCAGCGGCTTGTAGATGCGATTGATGAGGGTCGCCCGGGCGAGGGCGTCTCCCGCGAGTGCACGCTCGGGAAGCAGGTCGTCGGCGAGGGTGGGCCGCGGGGCGTTGCGCCACGCGCGGGCGACGGCGAAACCGGCGAGAGCGGCCTTGGCGCTGCGGGATGCCTCCACAAGGGAGGGCACCTGGTGGCCGAGCACGAGATGGCCGTCACCGAAGCCCGGCTCGAGCGCCGACGCGATCTCAAGGAACGGCGTGAGTGTGGCATCGGCGGGCTCGTCGTCCTGGGGGGTCGGATGAGCGCGCCCGATCACGAGTACGAGCCGGCTTCCCTGCACCCCGATCAGCACGTCGGCGTCGAGGTGCCGCGCAGTGCGGCGCAGCATGTCGACATCGAGCATCTTCGGCGCGGTGCCGACCAGTACGGACACCTCTCCGTGCCCGTGCCAGCCGAGCGCCGCGATGCGCGATGGCAGTTCGTCGTCGTATTCACCGCTGAGGATCGAGTCGACGACGAGGGCTTCGAGACGGGCATCCCACAGTCCGCGGGCCTCGGCAGCGCGGGCGTAGACATCCGCCGCCGCGAAGGCGATCTCCCGCGAGTAGAGCAGGATTGCCTCGCGCACCGTCTCGTCGGCACCCCTGACGCGGTCTTCGACCACTTCCACCGTGACCCGGATGAGTTGAAGGGTCTGCGTGAGGCTCACGGAGCGCAGCAACTCCCGGGGTGCCGCGCCGAAAACATCCGCCGCAATCCAGGGTGTCGAGGTGGGGTCGTCGTACCAGTGGATGAAGGAGGTGATGCCCGCCTGTGCGACCAACCCGACCGCTGACCTCCGACCCGGGGGCATTTCGCCGTACCAGGAGAGCGTGTCGTCGAGTCGTTTGAGGGTCGCCGTCGCGAGCTCACCGGAGATCGCCCGAAGCCAGGCGAGTGTCTGTTCCTTTGTCTTGACCGCAGGTGCCATATCGTCGCAAGCGTCGGGCTAGCTCTCGCCGCCCGCCGTACCCGTGGTGCCGGCCGTCACATCATGCAGGCGGTAGCGTTCGATTGCCTGCTGCGGGATGCCCGGGTGCAGCTTTCCCTGGGCCACCAGCAGTTCGAGCGTGCGAACCACCAGCGAGGGGCCATCGATCTTGAAGAAACGGCGGGCTGCGGCCCGGGTGTCAGAGAAACCGAAGTCGTCGGCGCCCAGGGTCGCGAAGTCTCCCGGCACAAAGGCACGGATCTGATCCGGCACCGCGTGCATGAAGTCGGTGACCGCAACGAATGGCCCCTCGGCTCCCGCGAGTTTCTGCGTCACGTACGGCACGCGCTTTTCCGAGTTGGGGTTGAGGAAGTTCTGTTCCTCGGCGGCGAGACCGTCGCGGCGCAGTTCGGTCCAGGATGTCACGGACCAGACATCCGCCGAAACACCCCAGTCCTCGGCGAGCAGCTGCTGGGCCTCGAGGGCCCACGGCACGGCGACACCGGAGGCGAGCAGCTGTGCCTTCGGTCCCTGCACCGCGCTGGTGTTCAGCCGGTAGATGCCCTTGAGCAGCCCGTCGACGTCGAGATCCTCCGGCTCGGCCGGTTGCACCATCGGCTCGTTGTACACCGTGAGGTAGTACATGACGTTCGGGTGCGGATGGGAGCCCCCATACATGCGATCGAGCCCGTCCTTGACGATGTGGCCGAGTTCGTAGCCGTACGCGGCGTCGTAGGAGATGACCGCCTGGTTGGTGGAGGCGAGGAGGATCGAGTGACCGTCCGCGTGCTGCAGTCCCTCGCCCGTGAGCGTGGTGCGGCCTGCGGTGGCGCCGACGATGAAGCCGCGTGCCATCTGGTCGCCGGCAGCCCACATCGCGTCTCCCGTGCGCTGGAATCCGAACATCGAATAGAAGACGTAGACGGGGATCAGTGGCTCACCATGCGTGGCATAGGAGGTGCCCGCTGCGGTGAACGCCGCGAAGCCTCCCGCCTCGTTGATGCCCACATGCAGGATCTGGCCCTGAGGGCTCTCCTTGTAGGCGAGCAGCTGTTCGCGGTCCACGGAGGTGTACTGCTGCCCGCTGGGGTTGTAGATCTTGGCGGTGGGGAAGTAGGCGTCCATGCCGAAAGTACGGGCCTCATCCGGGATGATCGGTACGATCCGGTGCCCGAAGTCCTTGGATCTGAGCAAGTCCTTGAGCAGGCGGGCGAAGGCCATTGTGGTGGCGATCTCCTGCTTGCCCGAACCCTTCTTCGCGATGGCATAGGCAGACTCGTCCGGCAGGTGCACCGGCACATGGCGAGTGCGTCGCTCGGGCAGGTAGCCGCCGAGGGCGGCACGGCGCTCGCGGATGTACTGGATAGCCTCGTCGTCCTCGCCCGGGTGGTAATAGGGCGGAAGATACGGGTTCTCCTCGAGCACGGCATCCGTAATCGGGATGCGCATCGCGTCGCGGAACTGTTTGAGGTTATCGAGCGTGAGCTTCTTCATCTGGTGGGTCGCGTTGCGTCCCTCGAACGACGGACCGAGGCCGTATCCCTTCACCGTCTTGGTGAGGATCACGGTGGGCTGGCCCTTGTGCTCGGATGCCGCCTTGAAGGCCGCGTACACCTTGCGATAGTCGTGACCGCCGCGCTTGAGCCCCCAGACCTGGTCGTCCGTGTAGCCCTTGACCATCTCGAGAGTGCGGGGATCGCGTCCGAAGAAGTTCTCCCGCACATAGGCGCCGCTCTCGGCCTTGTAGGTCTGGTAGTCGCCATCGGGAGTGCGATTCATCAGGTCGCGCAGTGCGCCCTCAGAGTCACGCGCGAGCAGTTCATCCCACTCGCGCCCCCAGATCACCTTGATGACATTCCATCCGGCACCGCGGAAGAAGCTCTCCAGTTCCTGGATGATCTTGCCGTTGCCGCGCACGGGACCGTCGAGGCGCTGCAGGTTGCAATTGATCACGAAGTTGAGGTTGTCGAGGCCGTCGTTAGCGGCCAGCTGGAGCGCGCCGCGGCTCTCCACCTCATCCATCTCGCCGTCGCCGAGGAATGCCCATACTTGGCTGTCGGAGGCATCCTTGATGCCGCGGTTGGTGAGGTATTTGTTCGACTGGGCCTGGTAGATCGCATTGATCGGCCCCAGACCCATCGACACCGTGGGGAACTGCCAGAAGTCCGGCATGAGACGCGGATGCGGGTAGGACGAGAGTCCGCCGCCCTGGTGGGACTTTTCCTGGCGAAACCCGTCGAGCTGGTCGGTCGACAAGCGACCCTCGAGGAATGCGCGGGCATACATGCCGGGGGAGGCGTGGCCCTGATAGAAGATCTGGTCACCGCCGCCGACATGGTCTTGGCCGCGGAAGAAGTGATTGCTACCGACCTCGTAGAGGGTCGCGGATCCGGCGTAGGTGGAGATGTGCCCGCCGACGGAGATGCCGGGGCGCTGCGCGCGGTGCACCATGATGGCAGCATTCCAGCGCAGCCAGGCACGATACCGCCGCTCGAGTTCTTCGTCTCCAGGAAATTCGGGCTCGTTCTCGGGGGCGATCGTGTTGAGATAGTCGGTGGTCGGAACCATCGGCACTCCGAGGTGGAGCTCCTTCGACCTCTTCAGCAGGCTGAGGATGATCTCCCGTCCACGTTCGTGGCCCTGCGCTGCCACCAGCGCGTCGAGGGACTCCTGCCATTCCGCAGTTTCCTCAGGGTCCTGGTCGGTGTGATTCACCGAGTAGGGGTCCTGGTCGTTTACCGTCAACGTCGACCTCGCATCTTTTCCGTGGACAATCCGTACCCCCCCTGGTGACGACCGGGTTACGACCGGCGCCGGGATGAAGGGCCTCGTCGAGTCTAGTTCTCGAAGCCGCCGCCTCCCGCGCACGGTGCTCGATTTGGTGACGGGGTAGTTGCTCTGCATCCAGCCGTGGCTCGACATGACGGCCGCGCGTTCTCCTCCAGCGTCACGATCGAACAAGCGCACCGTAGGTGCTGGGACGTGTCAGGCGTATGCTTGCGTTTCGTGTTTACCGGATGTTCACATCTTCCGGAGAATAGGAACTGAACATGGCTCTGGAAAACGACACCCAGGCACCCGATTTCGAACTTCCCAACCAGTTCGGAGAGCACATCAGGCTCAGCGACTTTCGCCATAAGAAGCCGGTTGCACTCGTATTCTTCCCACTCGCCTTCTCCAGCACGTGCACCAGCGAGCTCTGCGAACTTCGAGACAACCTCGCGCTCTTCAGCGATAAGAGCATCGAACTGCTCGCCGTCTCAGTGGATTCCAAGGCCACGCTTCGCGCCTTCGCCGAAGCGGACGGCTATGACTTCAACCTTCTCGCCGACTTCTGGCCTCATGGGGCAGTCGCCAAAGAGTACGGCGTCTTCCTGCCCGAGAAGGGATTCGCCAACCGCGCCAGCTTCCTCATCGACGCCAATGGCATCATCCGCGCCAGCTTCGTCACGGCCCCCGGCCAGGCGCGTTCGATCGCGGCCTATCGCGAAGCGCTTGTGGAGCTCTCTCCGCTCACCGTCTAGAGTTCGGTCGCCTCTTTCGAGTGGAGTCGCCGCAGAATATCCTGGGATTCGGCGATCATCTCGAGCTGCCGGTTGATGATCTCAGCACAGCGTCGATGTCATCCTTCGCCGCGAGATTGGTGCCATAGTCGTGCTGTGACGGGGCCGCGGCTATCGCATCCTGGCGCTTCGCCGCGATGAGAAAAATCGCCCCTGCAACCCGGCCAGCACGCTGAGAAACGCGTTGAGCAGGATGAACGGGTACGGGTCCCATGCCCTCATCGCCGTGTTCAGGATGGCCCACACCACCATGAACCCCAGGAAGCCCCCCACGAACCTCCAGCTGCCCCTACCGTTCCGCATGATGTCGGCTGCCCGTTCGCCTCGGGCGAGGTTCGCGCGATGGTCTTCATGCCAGTTGCGGATGGGGTTCGGGTGCTTCGGGTGCTTCGGGTGCTTGAATGCGGTGCGGGGTGTCGTCATGGTGTGAGTGTCAGCGGGCCGCGACGCGCGAGCGGGGCGAATGCCTGTATCATTTAGGCTCGTCGCAGCCGCCCTCGCGGGCGCGCGCTGCGGGCCTTTAGCTCAGTTGGTAGAGCGCCACGTTTACACCGTGGATGTCATCGGTTCGAGCCCGGTAGGGCCCACCACGAAAAGTGCTGGTCAGATGCTAATTGCACTTTGCCGGCACGGTAGTGTTCCGGCTCTTAGGGCCCTGCATGTTGGTGTGGTGTTGGTAGACAATCAGACTGGTCGAGACTCGACCAGAATGGCGGGCCGAACGACTGAGGACACACCCTCAGGACAATCTCTGAACTGGCTTACTCCTGAAGTCCGGCTTCACGTTTCTTCAGTGCATTCCGGGCGTTGATGCGAGCAATGCCTGAGAGATCGGAGTCCGTCTTCATGTAGTGGAGATAGGTGCGGTGCGTTATCGCCGAGTTTGAATGGCCGAGCCACGCCGCAACGGTCGCAATGTCGATTCCCGACTGAAGCCATAGTGTCGCGGCAGTGTGCCGGAGATCGTAGAGACGCTTCCCCGGGGCGATCGCTGGCCAGCCCACTGATCTTGTCAACCCGGCCGCGAGAAGCTTGTTCCCGCGCGCATTCACGAAGAGTCGATCGTTGCGATCCTTGTTCAGCGCCCTGGCAACCAGGATCTCCGCCGCCCGGTCATCAAGCGGCACGCGGCGAGTCTTTCCGCTCTTCGGATCTGCTGGATCGTATCCATCGGACTCGGACTCTCGAACCATGATCGCGGGGTAGGGCTCCTCCAGCAGGTCGAAGACTCGCAGGCTGCACAGCTCGCCCCAGCGGATTCCGGTGAGTGCGAGTATCTCGACGACATCGCCATGCTGTGGCTTGGCTGCCCTGACTTCAGCTATGAGATCGTCGCGCTCCTTCTCGGTGAACGGCGCGATGGCTCGGCTCTTCTTACCGTTGCCCTTCGCGAGCTTCACCTTTGTCACGATGTTCTCCCTTAGGAATTCGTGCCTGACTGCGAAGGCGAAGAGGGCCGAGACGCTTTCGCGGTGGCGTCTCACCGTTGCCCGCGCATGGCTGCGCATCATCGCGTTGAACATGATTTCGAGGTCCCCTGTTGTGATCGACGAGATGGGGCGTCGGGACAGTTTGGCGGGGATGTGGAGTCGAAGGTTGCTTTCGTCGGTATCCCAGGTGTGATCTCGAATCGCTCCCTTTCGTTCTCTGTTGAATCTCTCGATGAGGGCCGCAAGTGTGATGGCGCCTGCCTTTGGGTCGATCCAGCCACCGACCTGAATCGAGAGCTTCTGCGCTGCCTCCCAGGATTCAGCATCCTTCTTCCTATCGAAAGTCTTCATCGAGACCTGCGAGCCCTTGTGGAAGATTCGCACCCGGTATCGGCCTCCAGCGGACTTCTCAATCATGCCGTTCCTCCAGTTCCGCCCGAGCAGTTGAGCTCGAACTCGTATTCTTCCCGCTCAGCCATCCACGCAAATACCACCGACCGACGGAACCTCAAGTCGCGGCCGACATGGAATCCCTTCGGCGCTCGACCATCGGAGACGAGTGCGTACATGCTGGACCTCGGCTTCTTCAGGAGCACGCACAGTTCCGCGAACGAATAGACCTCGTCGGCGATGAATGACGCGGTGGACATGGTTGGTGGGGTGTTGCTTTGTGGTGTCATACAGGGTCTATGCCGCGGGTTTTGTGCCGGCTGGGGTTTTTGTCGAGCGGCTCAGCCGGGAGAGAGGGGGACTCCTGGAGGGGCCTGAGCCGCTCGACAAATATCTTGTGCGCGGCATCTCGCAAAAGCAGTACAGAGAAATACTCAGGTGTGAGGTCGTGGCAACTACGACCTCATTTTGACCATGGTGGTATGAGTAGCGCCGCAGCAAGTCAAAGCGGAAGGTGGGCCGGCCCGACGATCTGCCGCTAGTCTGATCACCCATGGGGCAAGAAGTCGACACAAACTTTGATGTCAGGTCAGATGCCGGCGGCAAAGACCCCGACCAGCACAGCGCAACGCTCCGGCGTTACCACCAGATTCTGTGGAGCAAGCCACTCCCGAAAGGTGTTCGGTTCGATCTTGACGTGACGACACCATTCGTATACCTCCATCACAACTCGACGCTGGGGGAGTTCGAGCTGTCCAGCGACTCGATCGTTCACCCCTACGACTACTGGGTCCGCACCGAGGATCTCATCAGGCAGATCCCGAAGGTCGACTCGATGACTTCAACAACATCGGAAGCACGGTCGGCGGGTACCTCGTCTTCCCGAGCAACCCGATCGCCGGCGGCCAGACCATCAACATGGCGCGCGGACGAAGCCGCAAAATCGAAGACCGAATTGATCTGACCCTCGAATGCATCCGACGCCACCACCAGGCCGAGGACAGCCCTCTGGCCACAACGTTCGCGCTATACACCGAGTTCTTCTCGCTCTTCGGCGACTTCGAGCAGTACGTGGACTTCTTCCTGCTCCAGGATCTCGTCTCGACCAACGGCGCCGTGAAATTCTTCCTACCGTTCGATGACTTCACCACCCCGACTCTGCCGGGCACCGTTGAGGAATACCAGACCTACAGGGCGTCAGTGACGGATTTCGTGACCGCCCGGAACGGCCGGATCAACTTCCTGTTCGGATAGCTGCTCCCGGGAGGCCGGAACAGACTGCCTCGACTCGGGGCAATCTGTTCGGGTCGGCAAGAATCGATCGGCTACCCGTTTGCCTTGCCAAGTCCGTAGGTGTAACTGCCGTCCGACCAGTTCATATTCGCGTGGAATGTGTAGCCGGACTGAGTCCCGTCGCCGTTGTCTTTGTTTGCGGCGAAGCATTCGAACACCGAGGTCAACTGAGTGAGATCGTTTGTCGATCCGGATCCGATAGGCGAACACTTAACGGAAAGGATCGGGCCGTCAAGGAGTTTGTCTGTGACGTCCTTCTCAGCCATTGTCTTCACGCTGGCCTCGATCCCGGTTACCGCTGCGGTTCGAGCAGTTCGCTCGGCGTCATCCTTCGGACGTTGTGCTTCTGCTGCGGCGTCTGCAGCGTTTTTCTTCTCTGCGGCGGCGAGTCGTTCGGCGGTGTGGATCTTGGCGATCTTCGCGGCAGCCACCTGGCGGTCGCCGGCGCCCTTGAGGGCAAGACCACCTGCGAGCAGTCCCAGGATGGTCACCACTGCCGCGCCAACAATGAGAGCTCGTTTGCGGCGCTGACGACTCCATTTCGTTAGCGGCACAGGTCTGGACGGTTCGACCGTCGCCGTCGCCGTCGCCGTTGCGTCTGCTTCGCCCCAGGGCAGATCTGTCCAATGGGACCCGTCCCAATATCGTTGACGGCCGTCGGGAGTGGGATACCAACCGGCCGGGGTCTTCGCTGGTGCAGGGTCGCCGTGGTTCAGTTCATTGGTGCTCTGCTGATCGATCACCTGCTCGGCGTCTGGCTGGTTGGGTGATTCGGTGGTCGGGTCCTCCGACATTGTGTGTCCTTCGTTTCCGGCTTGCTGCTGAAATTTGGTTGTGATGGAAGGCGACTCACCCGACGAGGAGGGGCGCAGGCGACGTTTCTAGCTGGCCGCGAGCGTCCAGTTTCCATCGGCGCCGACCACGATCACAGAGGGGCCGCTGCTCAATGGGACCGTGCCGGAGTAGGCACCTATTTCGTTGATGAGCAGGCCGAAGTGGAGGGCCTTGTTCGTTTCTTCGGTGACGGTGAAGTTACTTGATCCTTCGTGTGTGGCAGCGAGTTTGCCGGCTTGGCCTGAGTAGAGGAACACGCCGTCGCCGATCCCGGCAGGAACGAGGGTCGGGGCGGCCGAAACGGGGCTGATCACGATTGTCCAGTTACCGTCGGCGGTAACTTGAATCGTTGTCCCCTTACCGAACGCTGTGAAGCCATAAACGGATGTTCCCTTATAGGCGCCGATGGTGTTGACCAGGAGCTGGCCCGTTGAGGCGTTGGAGGCGTCGAGCACTGAGAGGGAAAAGTTGCTGCTGCCATCGTGGGCGGCCGTGACGATTGCCGCTTTCGCTCCGGTCGGTAGGGTGATGATGTTGTCACCCCTGCCGGTCTGTGTGACGGGGGCGAAGATGCCGAATGCCGAGTCCGCCCATGACTGCACAGTCTCGACGGGCTTCTGTGCGGGTGCGGGAGTCTTTTCGGCAGCTACTGGGGCACTACTCGTGGCAGGGTCGCCGGCCGAAGTCGGAACCGTTGCAGTGTCTCCGCCCGACACACTAGAGACGATGAATGAGAGCACAACAAGCGCACCGGTGACGATCCACGCGATCTTCCTGAACTGGTCGTATCCAGCGAGCTTGTGTCCCTGCTTGTCTCGCTGCGCCCCGGCAAGCACCAGGATCAGGTCGACGAGCACCCAGATGCCGAGGCCTCCGAAGGTGACCAGCTTGAGGATTCCTGTTCCCACTTTGCCGAGGTAAAAGCGGTCAACGGCGAAGAATCCGAGGAACAGGGCGAAGAGCCAGGTCATCAAGAAGGACTTCTCCGATCTGGCGGCCGAGTCGGTGGGTGTCAAGGGCTGCGGTGTGTGTTGCTCCGGTGGGCCGTCGGCCGGTGCTGGAATCGTGGTGTTGTTGGTCATGTGGTGCTCCTGTTCGGTTGATTGAGACAAAGTGAAAGAGATGGAGCGCGGAACGGGAACGCCAGCCGAGGGGATGCCTGAGCGACCGTGATTTAGAGCCCGCGGACGGTGCGGCAGGTGGCGAACGGAAGGGAAGCCCCCCGATCGCCACCTGCCTGCGTCTCGAACTTCGGGTGAACGGGGCGCATCATCACGGTAGGGGTGCTTCTACAACAGCAATAAATAATCAGTGATAACCGGGCTTATCAGTGAGACATAGCCAAACATTGGAGATTGCTCTAACCTGATGTCATCCGACCATGAGAGGAGCTCGAATGTCGACGACCGAATCTGCGTTGCTGATGTCAATGTCTGACATCGCCGCGCTCGCTCGCGTTCAGCGTCCGGTCGTGTCTGTCTGGCGCACCCGCGCCGCTCGTACCGACAGCCCGTTTCCCGTGCCAGTGGTTCGCGAGAACGGGCAGGAGTTCTTCGACGCCCGCCAGGTCGGATCCTGGCTCGCCGAAACCCAGCGGGGTAACAACCCCGAGGCGGCAGCGGATGCCGCAGCGTTTGCAGCCCCGCCTCGCATCGCCTCGGTAAAGGGGGATGCCTTTCTCGCGACGACGGCGCTTCTCGCCCTGCGCCGCATGATCGGCGGCCCGATCGGCGCGCTGTCATCGGAGGACCTGCTCGACGCTGCCGATGAACACGATCCGGACGACGACCTGCTGTTCCGTGAGGTAGAGAGTGCCGGCGACGCTCGCGCCTCCCTCGCCCGGTACGTTGATGAGCTGGTGGAAGCTGCGTACACGGAATCTGCTGCATTAGAGCGTCTGATCGCTGATCGTTTCAGGGCCGACCGGCACGCCCTCAGCGACACAGCCCTCAGTAACTTGGCGGTTATCCTGATGTCAAAAACCGCGACGGCTCTCGCGGCGTCTCAGCCCGGCGACCCCGTGATGGTGGATGTGACGGGCGGTGTCGGGGATGTGCTCATCGCGACAGCGCAAGAGGAGAACGCCGCCCAAGATCTGACCGTCATGACCGCACGCCATGACCGCGCGACGTCGCGACTCGCGCGCCGTCGCCTGGCGGTTCACCGCATCTCGAATACGACGGTCGATATCCAAAACGATGGTGCCTTCACCGTCACGGGCAACGCCGTTCATGTCGCCCAGTTTCCCGCAGCTAGCGACGTCGACATGAGTGCAGTGGGCATCCTTTCGGCAATCGATCAGATCGTGCTGCAGATGGATCCGGCCCAGTTGGCGGTGGTGATGGCTCCATCCGCCGTGCTGAGCGATGCGAACCTGGAACGTGAAGCCGACCGGGTGCGTTCTGCCCTGTTGCGCTCCGGGCGGGTGCGTGCGATCGTGCGCCTTCCCGCTGGTCTGAGACCTCGTAACCCCCAGCAGGCGCAGACCATCTGGGTGCTCGGGGACGCTCACGCGCGGGTCGAACTCGCCGAACGCTGGACGATGGTCGCCGACCTGAGCACAATTCGTCTCGATGAAGTGGTGATCGACGACCTGGTGAGCGACCTTGTCGCTGCCCTCGGTGACCTCGCCACTGTGAGAGCGCATTCTTTCCGTTTCGCCCGACTCATGCTCTCCCGCACCCTGCTCGCCAGTCGTGACTCGCTCGTGGCCGGAGCGCGCGAAGCGATTCGCAAATCTCCGCGACGGGGCGCCGCTGTCGCCGTGCGAATCGACGAGCTGGTCACATCCCTCAGCAGCGAATCTGAACCCGCAAGGCTGGATCGGCTCAGGGTTGAGCCCGCGACCCCCAGAGGTGCGACCACGGCGTCGAGCGTGGCGAAACTGATTTCGGCGGGGCACCTCCGCTACATTCCGGGTAACCGCCTCACAACCGACGACATTGACGAGGGGGATGCGGATGCCTCGGGCATCCGCATCATCGGACCGGCCGAGGTGCTCGGCGAGCATCAGCTCGGTCATCGCCGCATCGATCGCCTTCGCTTCGCCGCTCAGTACCCGGCCGGGCGCGTGACCGAACCCGGCGACGTGGTCTTCTGTACCGCGCCGCGCCCGGTCGCGATCGTCGACACCGAGGGCACCTCGGTGGTTGCCTATCCCGCACGCATTTTGCGCATCAACCCTAGCGACCCCAACGGCCTAGTGTCAGAGGTGATCACGTCAGACGTCATCTCCCTGACATCCACCCACAAACAATGGAAGACGTGGGTGCTCCGACAGACCGGGCAACGACAGCGCGCCGCACTCGGCGACGCCCTCACCTCGATACGGTTGCAGCAGCAACGGGCACGCGAACGACTCGCCCAGCTTGACGAACTCAGCTCGTTACTCATCTCCGGCATCACGGCCGGAACCCTCACGCTCCCCCAAGCGCCACAGGTCCAAACTTCAGACACGTCCGCCCCTTCGGAAGGAACCACATAGTGCCACCCAAGACGAAGGTCGCCACCGCCCCCTCGACCATGAAGGAGCTGAAGGACACGCTCTGGAAGGCCGCCGATAAGCTGCGCGGTTCAATGGACGCCTCACAGTACAAAGACGTGATCCTCGGGCTGGTATTTCTCAAGTACGTTTCCGACGCCTTCGACGAGAGGCGTGAGCAGATCCGCACCGAACTCGAAGCCGATGGCCTCACCGAGGACCAGATCGCCCAGCTCATCGACGACGTCGACGAGTACACCGGCCGCGGCGTCTTCTGGGTGGGCGCTCGTGCCCGCTGGCGTTACCTCGCTGACAACGCCAAGGGCATCCAGACCGCGGGGGAGGCCCCAAAGTCGATCGGACTTTTGATCGACGAGGCGATGGATCAGATCATGGCGGACAACCCCGGACTTGCCGCGACGCTGCCGCGCATTTACAACCGCGACAACATCGATCAGCGGCGTCTCGGTGAGCTGCTCGACCTGCTGAACTCCGCGCGCTTCACCGGGCACGGCGCATCGAAGGCCCGCGACATTTTGGGCGAGGTATACGAGTACTTTCTGGAGAAGTTCGCGCAGGCCGAGGGTAAGCGCGGGGGAGAGTTCTATACCCCGGCAAGCGTCGTGCGGGTACTCGTGGAGGTGCTTGAGCCAAGCCACGGGCGAGTGTATGACCCGTGTTGCGGATCGGGCGGCATGTTCGTGCAGACCGAGAAATTTCTCGAAGCGCACCAGAAGGAGGGCTCGAACATCTCCGTCTATGGCCAGGAACTGAACGAGCGCACCTGGCGTATGGCGAAGATGAACCTCGCCATCCACGGGTTGAACGGCAACCTCGCCAGCCGCTGGGGCGACACGTTCGCCAGAGACCAGCATCCGGACATGCAGGCGGATTACATCCTCGCCAACCCGCCGTTCAACATTAAGGACTGGGCGCGCAGCGAGGGCGACCCGCGCTGGAAGTACGGAGTGCCCCCGGCCGGCAACGCCAACTATGCGTGGATGCAGCACATCATCTCGAAGCTCGCCCCCGGCGGCAGCGCGGGAGTCGTGATGGCGAACGGCTCGATGTCGTCGAACTCGGGCGGTGAGGGCGAGATTCGCGCCCAGTTCGTTGAGGCAGACCTGGTCTCCTGCATGATCGCGCTGCCGACCCAGCTGTTCCGCAGCACCGGCATCCCGGTGTGCACCTGGTTCTTTGCCAAAGATAAGACGCAGGGCGAACACGGCAGCATTGACCGCACCGGCCAGGTGCTCTTCGTCGACGCCCGCAACCTCGGCCACATGGTTGACCGCGCCGAGCGCGCCCTGTCGGACGAGGACATCGCGACGATCGCGGACACGTATCACGCGTGGCGCGGAATGCCGATGGTCGCAGCGTCTGCCGAAACACCAGCGGCCTCGCTCGACTATGCGGATGTGCCCGGCTTCGCCTACTCCGCCACCCTCGCCGAGATCAAGGCGGCGGACTACGCGCTGACTCCGGGTCGTTACGTCGGTGCTTCAGAAGTTGAAGATGACGCCGAGCCAATCGAGGAGAAGATCGCGCGGCTGAGTGCCGAGCTGTTGGCGCAGTTCGATGAGTCCGAGCGACTTGTGGCGATTGTTCGCAACCAGCTAGGTCGTGTGCAATGAGCGTGTGGGTATCAGTCTTGCTAGGAGAGCTTGTCGAAGTAAAAGGTGGCAAGCGTCTTCCACTCGGTCATAAGTTGCAGATCGAAAAAAACAGTGCTCCGTATATCCGAATCGTTGATTTCGACGGTGGAATCATCGACCAATCGAAGATGCTGTACGTGCCGACCCAAACTCAACCACTCATAGAGAGATATCGCGTCGCGCACGGTGACGTCTGTATTTCGATTGTCGGAACCGTCGGTGTGGTTGGAGTGATCCCGAAATCCCTGGATGGCGCGTTTTTGACCGAGAATGCTGCAAAATTGACATCTTTCGAACCGGTTTTAAACGCGTCTTACCTTTCCCACGTCTTGAGATCGAGCGATGGACAAAACTCCATCCGTGAACAGACCGTGGGTTCGACACAGCCCAAGCTGGCGTTGCACCGCATTCGTGAAATTTCAATTCCACTACCGCCAATTGGAGTGCAAAAAGCGATCGCGGAGGTGCTGGGCGCGCTCGACGACAAGATCGCCGCCAACACCAAATTGGTGCAGACTTCCGATGAGTTAGCTGGGGTTTTGACGCGGCGCGCTCTGGATTTCGAGAATCGAGTCCCGCTCTCATCAGTTGCGCAAGTGACGATGGGATCGTCGCCTCCCGGAGTGACGCTCAACGAAGTAGGTGCGGGTGAGGTCTTCTATCAAGGTGTGCGGGACTTCGGGGTTCGGTTCCCCGTCAACCGTGTGTGGACAACAGGGCCGGTTCGATTTGCCGAGAAACTGGACACACTATTGAGTGTCCGCGCTCCGGTTGGGCGCGCGAACCTTGCGCAGGAGCGAACCTGCATCGGCCGCGGTATTGCCTCCATTCGGTCGATAGAAGCGCATCCCTACTCCATTTTTCACAGGCTTCGCGATGACCCCGAGATGTGGGCACCATATGAGGCGGAAGGCACCGTGTTTGGTTCAATTAATCGGGGACAGCTCGACAAGCTGGCAATGCCAGCAATCCTTGCTGACGACAGTGATCGATTGGAAGCGCAGCTGGCAGCGATTGAGTTGCGCGTCGCATCGGCTCTTGCAGAGAACTGCGCACTCGCCGCAACCCGCGACGCCCTCCTCCCGCAGTTGATGTCGGGCAAGCTCCGCGTTCGTGACGCCGAGAAGGCTGTGCAGGCGCTGGTATAGATGCCGAAGCAGCCCGAGGCATCGTTTCCGAGTACTCCCGCGCGCACCTCGATGCCGGAGTGGTACAGCCAACTCCTGGATGCGATCGCGCAGCGGGTTTCGCTCGGCCGGTTGAGTGCCACGACCGCGGTCAACCGTGAACTGACGGCAACGAATTGGGTTATCGGCAGGTTGATTCTCGATCAGCAAAACGAAGCAGGCTGGGGTGCGAGTGTCATCGAGCGCTTATCGGCCGACCTGAAGGACGTGTTTCCCGGGTCTTCTGGTTTCTCGCCTCGCAACCTTCGATACATGCGCACCTTCGCGCAGGTGTGGCCTGACAGCGCAATTCTGCAACGCGTTGCAGAATTGCCATGGCGTCACCAGATCGTGCTTGTCGAGAAACTCCACACCACAGAAACGCGGCTCTGGTACGCCGCGGCTGCTCTTCAGAATGGGTGGAGCCGCGACATCCTCGTGCAGCAGATCGAGACCCGACTGCACGAGCGCTCGGGTTCCGCGATTACCAACTTCGCGGCAACTCTGCCGCCGGTCGATTCGGATCTCGCGCAGCAGTTGACGAAGGATCCGTATGTGTTCGACTTTCTGGCGATGACCGAGCGAAGCTCCGAGCGTGAACTCGAAACACAGCTGGTGTCGCACGTACAGAGGTTTTTGCTTGAACTTGGGCAGGGGTTCGCGTTCGTCGGTCAACAGGTGCGGCTTGAGATCGGTGATGACGAGTTCTTCGCCGATCTGCTCTTCTATCACCTGACCCTGCGTTGCTATGTGGTGATCGAGCTCAAAGCGACCGCGTTCGATCCAGCATTCCTCGGCCAGCTCGGCATGTACATGGCCGCGGTCGACGACCTGATGGCCCGTGCGGATGACAAACCGACAATCGGACTTCTGCTCTGCAAATCGAAGAACAGCATCGTGGCCGAGTACGCGCTGCGCAGCTCGTCGATGCCGATCGGTGTTGCCGACTGGAAGACGGCGATCACTGACTCGCTGCCCGAGGAACTGGCATCCAACCTTCCCTCGATCGAGACACTCGAAGCGGAACTGTCGCGACAAGACAACACCCAAAAACCGACGACGGAGGGGACCCCATCATGACCGGATTCAGTGAGGCGCAATGGGAGAACCTCGCCCTCGATCTGCTTGCCGAACCCCTCGGTTGGCAGCCGAAGACGGGTGAGCAGATCGCCCCGGGCAGCGGCGAGCGGGATTCCTGGGATGAGTTACTGATCCGTCCGCGGCTGCTGGACGCGCTGCGGCGGCTGAACCCGACGGTACCGAGGGAGTATCTGCAGCAGGCGGTGGCGGAGATCGCCTCGCCGAAGTCGCAGGACGCGATCACCGAGAACCAGCGCATCCACGACTTCCTGGTTGACGGGTTCCGGCTGAGCTACATCGGCGACGATGGCACCGAGGTGAATCCGAGCATCCGCCTGATCAGTGCGGAACCGTCGGAGAACGACTGGATTGCGGTGAATCAGGTCACCCTCATTCGCGGCGACTACAAGCGGCGCTTCGACCTGGTGCTCTATTGCAACGGCATGCCCGTGAGCATCGTGGAGCTGAAGAAAGCGGGCAGTGCGGTGGCGGATGTCGCGGCGGCCCACGCGCAGCTGCAGACCTACCTGCGTGAGTTCCCGATGGCGTTTAGGTTCTGCGTGTTCACGCTCGCCAGTGACGGGATCCTCGCCAAGTACGGCACCCCGTTCACGCCGCTCAATCACTTCTCGCCGTGGAACGTCGACGACGACGGTATTCCGGTGAAGCCCGGCGACACCAACGACTGGGATGCGAACACCGGCATGGAGATTGCGCTGCTGGGCCTGTACAACCAGGAACGGTTCCTGCAACTGCTGCGCTCCTTCGTCGCCTTCGATGAGGGGTCTGACGGGCTCGCGAAGCGGATCGCCAAGCCACACCAGTACTTCGCCGTCAACAAAGCGGTGGGCAGCACGGTGCAGGCGGTGGAGAGCAACGGCAAGGCCGGTGTGGTGTGGCACACGCAGGGCTCGGGTAAGTCGATGGAGATGGAGCTGTACACGAACTTGGTGTCGCGGCAGCCGAAGTTGAAGAACCCCACCGTGGTGGTGATCACCGACCGCAACGAGCTCGACGGGCAGCTCTACGAGACGTTCGCGGCAAGCCTGCTGCTGCCGGAGAAGCCGCGGCAGATCCGTCGGCGCAGTGAGCTGCGCGACGAACTGACCAATCGCACGACCGGCGGCATCTACTTCACTACGCTGCAGAAGTTCGGGCGCAGCGACGCCGAGAAACACGCAGGCACGGAGCATCCGCTGCTCTCCGACCGGCGGAACATCATCGTGGTCGTCGATGAAGCGCACCGCAGTCACTACGACGACCTCGACGGGTACGCCCGGCACCTGCGCGACGCCCTGCCCCACGCGACCCTGATCGCGTTCACCGGCACACCGATCTCCTTTGATGACCGCAACACGCAGGACGTGTTTGGTCCCTACATCGACGTTTACGACCTGTCCCGGGCAGTCGATGACGGTGCGACGGTGCCGGTCTACTTCGAGCCACGACTGATCAAGGTGGGGCTGGCGTCAGATGTCACGGAAGAGACTCTCGATGAGGCGGCGGACGAGGCCACGGTGGGGCTGGATGACACGGAGCGGGCGCGCATCGAAGCATCCGTCGCCGTTGTCAACGCCGTGTACGGTGCACCGGAGCGCATTGATGCCCTCGCCCAGGATTTGGTGACGCACTGGGAGAACCGGAGCACTCTGATGACGAAGTTCATCGACGCGCCAGGCAAAGCGATGATCGTCGGCGGGACGCGGGAGATCTGCGCGAACCTGTACATGGCGATCATCGCGCTTCGCCCCGCCTGGCATTCCGACGATCTCGACAAGGGCGTCATCAAGGTGGTCTATTCGGGATCCGCATCGGATGTGCCGCCGGTCGCAGATCATGTGCGCCGGGACTCGGCTAATGCCGTGATCAAGGAGCGGCTGAAGAACGTCGACGATGAGCTGCAGCTGGTGATCGTGAAAGACATGATGCTCACCGGCTACGACTCCCCGCCGTTGCACACCCTGTACCTGGACCGGCCGTTGAAGGGTGCCCTGCTGATGCAGACGCTCGCGCGGGTTAATCGCACCTTCCGCGGCAAGGAAGATGGGCTGCTCGTCGCCTACGCGCCACTGGCCGACAATCTGGCCAAGGCTTTGGGGGAGTATACGAAAACCGACCAGGAACGGAAGCCGATGGGTCGCGACGTCGACGACGCGATCGCGCTGACCGTGACTTTGGTCGACACGCTGCGCGGGATGCTCGCCGGCTACGACTGGAAAGCGGACCTCGCCAAGGGCGGCCCGAAACGGTACCTCAACGCAGTGACCGGCTCGGTCAACTATCTGCGGGATGCGGCCACTCCCGGCAACCAGGTTAGGGAGGGCGAGGAGACTCTCGCGGCGGCGTACCGCCGGTACTCCGGTCAGCTGTCCCGGGCGTGGGCGCTCAGCTCCGGTGCCGGGTCGCAGGAGCTCGAAGGCCGCCGGCCGGAAATCCAGATCTACGAAGAGGTACGGGTCTGGATGGCCAAGTTCGACGCCGCCGACCGGCAAGCCCGGGGCGAGCCGGTGCCGGAAGACATCCAGCGCCTGCTCGGCCAGCTGATCGCATCCGCTACCGCGTCCGGCGATGTGCTGGACATCTACGAGGCGGCTGGCATGCCGAAGCCGTCGCTGGATGACCTCAGCCCGGAGTTCATTGCGAAAACGCAGCAAGCCCGCAACCCACAGCTCGCAATCGAAGCGTTGCGGAAACTCCTCACCGAGGAGTCCGCGCGCACAACCCGCAACAACCTGGTCCGCCAGCGTGCCTTCTCCGAACGCATCACCGAGCTGATGAACAAGTACACGAACCAGCAACTCACCTCCGCCGAAGTGATCGCCGAACTCGTTGCCCTCGCCCGCGAAGTTGCTGCGGAGGCGAACCGGGGGAGTAACTTCGCGCCGCCGCTCAACCACGACGAGTTGGCATTTTATGACGCCGTCGCACAAAACGAGTCGGCCGTCGAGTTGCAGGGCGACGGCGTGCTGGCGGCGATCGCCCGCGAACTCGTCGAGGTGATGCGGCGCGACGTGCGCACCGACTGGACCGTCCGCGACGATGTGCGAGCGAAACTGCGGTCCTCGATCAAGCGCTTACTGGTGAAGTACGGGTATCCGCCGGACAAGCAGCCGGGGGCGATCAAGCTCGTGATGGAGCAGATGGAGTCGATGGCGCCTCGGTACTCCGAAGAACGACACAAGGTGGGCGCAGCATGATCGACTGGGGTGCAGTAACGGGGGTTGTGGCTGTCCTAGCCGTAGTAACAACGCTGGTGATATTCATCATCGAGAGTCGCCGTCGGGCCGCTGAGGAACGGGAAAAAGTCAGAAGCGAGGCCATTTCTCGCGTCTTGGACGCGATGGAAACATCCATTCGACGAAATCAAGGGACTCTGAGTTCACTCAGGTTCTGGGCTCATCCCGACCTCGAATACGCGCTGGTCATACCAAGGCTCGTGCATGATCTCGGGCCCAAGGACTCGCTGATTGTAGTTTGGGCAATCGGACAGACGTAGGCAATGCTGCTGGCCGCCTCAGACAAATCAGCGGCCAAGATCGGCCGTGAAATGTGTATAAAGATCGTCGAATGGGGCCAGGGAAGGGTTAGCGACTCCTGGTTAGAATCCGAACTTGTCGATCATCCTGTCCATAGGGATTTTCGGGTTCCGGGGAGTGCGCAGCTCCGTCGTATGGCCAGCCGGACTAAGGATTCGATAGTCGCCTCTAGCGTCCTCTCGATACTTGCGTTTGCTGCCGTGAGGTCAGGAAAGGCGCTGTTCTCGTCGAACTAAAGTGCTGAGCGATGGTGTCGATTCGTATTATCGCGTCACCGGGAGCGCGGCGAGGTCCAAACCTCGGACCCCGGACTATCCGTTCCACTTTCTTGCAACCCAAATACCGCACGGGACGTCGGCGAAGATTAGGGATCGGCTTTACGAAGACGTCGTTTAGTTCTGGGCTAGCTTCGCCCAGTCAACGTGGATGCCCGCGCGATTCAGTTCCGATGCGAGCTTCGGCTTCCAGCCCCCTGCTGCATCAAGCTCCGTGTAAACGAGTCCGCTGATGTCGCTCGGGAGCTCGACTTCGGGCTCGTAAAGAACTGCAACTCGCTCACGACCAATCAGCCCGAAGAAGAAGCCCATCTCGAATACGACGTTCTGACGTGGGCGCGCCTGGTCGTGGTTGCGTCCCAGGTAGTGGTGTAGTTCCCCGGGTTTCGAGCGTCGGATCGTCGACGCGAGAGGCCACCGTGCGATGGTCAGTGAGAACCGTTCAAAGTTCCTCATAGAAAGA
>Ga0209512_1001776_pt1 | contig 25065 bp, 21 predicted proteins | sample frozenSSSSmetaG_FD_184142 | JGI IMG/M metagenome (GOLD analysis project Ga0209512, IMG submission 184142) | Glacier valley bacterial and archeal communities from Borup Fiord, Nunavut, Canada, to study Microbial Dark Matter (Phase II) -... | ecosystem: Environmental > Aquatic > Freshwater > Ice >...
TTTACTTTATTTACGATGCTCGAAACAATGGAACATTATTCACTTAGTGAACTTAAAAAGTTTGCGCAAATTGCTAAAAATTACATCAACCTTTGACCATCTCTGGAACTTGTGTAGATACCTATGCCCGTGAAGCGGGAGAGGGGACAAAATAGACTAAACCCATGTTTAACAACCTCCGCGAAGATATCCAACACATTTTGCAACGCGATCCCGCAGCTAAAAGTGCGTGGGAAGTGTTGACTTGTTATCCCGGACTGCATGCCATCGTGATGCATCGCTGGGCGCATTTTTTCTGGCGACACCAGTTCTATTGGTTGGGCCGGTTTATTTCTCAGATAGCGCGATTCTTTACTTGCATTGAAATTCATCCGGGTGCCGTAATCGGGCGTCGCGTTTTTATTGATCATGGCTTTGGTGTCGTGATCGGTGAAACTGCTGTAATTGGCGATGAATGTACGATTTATCAGGGCGTGACATTAGGCGGTACTTCATTAGCAAAAGATGCAAAACGTCATCCCACGTTGGAGCGTGGTGTAATTATCGGTGCCGGTGCACAGGTACTGGGAAATTTTACGATAGGCGCTGAGGCCAAAGTAGGATCCAATTCTGTCGTGGTGAAAGCGGTACCAGCGGGTGCGACAGCGGTTGGAAATCCGGCGCACATTATTACGAAGAAAGAGAGTGAAAACGTGGATGCCCGGTTTTCTTCTTATGGTTTATCCGCCAATGCGGATGATCCGATTTCCAAAGCATTGCATAAATTAATCGACCACGCTGCAATTCAAGAGCAGCAAATTGCCAATCTACAATCGGCGTTAAAACAAGCCGGTATCCGATGCGAAGCGCAAGAAAATTCAGTTCACTTTGATCCCGACAAGTTGAACAAGTTGGTTGAGTAATTGCTGTTCTGGTTGGCCTGATCAACGTCTTACCATTCCCATCGATTTTCCAATAAAGCCGTAATGTATATTCCCTCTCCCCCGAAACGGAAGAGGGAGTTAACCTACTAATTTTGGAAATGCGCCATTAATTCCCGTCAGAATAAATTGAATCCCCAACGCCAGCGTGATTAGTCCAAACAGTTTAGTCACCACATCCAAACCCGTTACATCAAGAATTTTAAGGATTTTTGGTGCATTCTTAAATGACAGATAAGTGATGGCGGTCATGGTTAAAATCGCAGCCATCAGCTCAAAATTGAGATACGGTTGAATATGTGCTGTGTCAGAAAAAATAATAATCGTTGTCATCGTTCCGGCGCCCGTAGTCATTGGAATGCCGATGGGAATGATGGCTGTGGAAATGATTTTTGAAAAAGATAATTCCGGCGTGGTTGCCGATTTTTGCTCCGCATTTAACATGTTAAAGCCGGTAAAAATCAATAACAGTCCACCTGCAATACGAAATGCGGGAACGCTGATTTCAAAAAAATTGAGTATGCTTAAGCCGGTAAACATCGAAATAGCCATCGTCAGAAAAGCGGTCAGCGTGGCGGTACGACAAATTTGTTGTTGTTCCGCTTTGTTTAACCGGTAAATAAGACTGATGTAGAGCGGTATGGCTGAAATATTGTTTGCCACGGCAAACAGACCCAGAAGGTAGTGCTGGTAAGACATGGAGTTAGTAAGCATCAAATCTTTCCGTGCATGGGTTTATTGGTTTTCTATGAGCGCAGCGTCGAAGTGCTTAATTTCAACATTCGTTTTATTACTTTCCATCAACGCAAACCAATCGCCGCGTAATTTAGTGCTATCTCTATCCCAATCCGATAAAACATAACGGACGTGTTCACCATGACGATGCACTGCTGGCCGATGTGTATGTCCATGAATCATGACGTGCGCCTGACTGCTGGCAAATAAATCAGCAACGGCGTCGGGGTTCACATCCATAATCATTTCTGATTGCTTTATTTGCTCTTGTTGATGCTGCTGACTTTGTTTGCGCATTGCGGCGATGATTGCTTTCCGCTCTTCCAGTGGACGCGCCAAAAACGCGGCTTGCCATTCGGGTTGACGTACCTGAGCGCGAAACTTTTGGTACGCAATATCATCAGTACAAAGAGCATCCCCGTGCGTGATGAGATAGCGCGTTGTTGCGTATTCAAAAACGTGTGGGTCGGCGAGCAGCGTTGCGCCGGTGGCCGTTGCAAATGCGTTACTAACTAAAAAGTCCCGATTTCCGCCTATCCAAAATAAGGCCACGCCAGCATCGCTTACTTCCCGTAACGCCTGCACAATTTGTTGAGGGAAGGGCGAGGCCAGGTCATCATCGCCAGCCCAATATTCAAAAATATCGCCGAGCAGATAAAGTCGTCCGGTTTGCATTGCGTGCTGTTTCAGAAAACGTAAAAAAGCCGCTGCAGTGGCAGGCATCTCTGCTTGTAAATGGAGATCAGAAATAAAAAGCGCGACCGTTTTTGGTTGCGCTTTTTGATCTGTTTGACCTGTCGCCACAGATTGAGCCATGCCTAAATGACTTCCGCTTTTAAAATCACCACATCTTCCGCAGGCACGTCTTGAAACATGCTGCTACGTGTCGTTTTAACGGAGTTGATTTTATCGACGATATCCATGCCTTCAACAACGTTACCGAATACGCAATAGCCCCAACCATCCTGGCCTGGAAAATCCAGAAAATCGTTGTTCTTGGTGTTAATAAAAAATTGTGCAGAAGCCGAATGTGGCGCAGACGTACGTGCCATAGCGATCGAATACTTGACGTTTTTCAAACCATTGTTTGCTTCGTTTTCAAGCTGAGTTTTGGTGGGCTTTTGTTTCATGTCCTTCTCAAAACCACCACCTTGAATCATGAAGTCTTCAATTACACGATGGAAAATGGTGTTGGTATAAAACCCCTCATTAACATAGGCTAAAAAATTAGCCACTGTTTTAGGTGCTTTTTCTGCGTTTAATTCGATTTTGATGTTGCCATGATTAGTTGTAAGTAAAACGGCCATGATGCGTTCTTTCAATGGTGAAGGTTAAACAACGTAGATTGATGCGCGCGGAGAGGGATCGCTTCAGTGGTATACTCAGCGACCTTTTTTTCTGGCCCCGCTGCGAAAGGCGCCATCTTATCAAAGAATCGGACCAAGCTCCGGCTGATCAGAGAAAGATTCATTTGTTATCGGTTAACTTATTTATACATGAACGTTCAAAAAATTTTCAACACCTTAGCGCGCGAGAAGCAAACCTTTATTCCTGTTGAACCGGGCAAGGTTCGCATGTATGTATGCGGCATGACTGTTTATGATTACTGTCATATCGGACATGCGCGTGTCATGGTGGTGTTTGATATGGTGCAACGTTGGTTGCGTGCTACAGGTTATGACGTTACGTATGTGCAAAATATTACGGATATTGACGACAAAATTATTGCGCGTGCTGTAGAAAACGGCGAATCCATTTCTGCCTTAACCACGCGCTACACGCAATATATGCAAGAAGACGCAGCGGCGTTGGGCGTCCAGTTGCCTGATCATGCTCCACGTGCAACCGACCATATTCCGCAAATGGTGCATCTGATTGAAAAGCTGCAAACGAACGGGCTGGCTTATCAGGCCAGTGACGGTGACGTGAATTTCTCCGTGCGGGATTTCCCCGGCTACGGAAAATTATCAGGTAAATCATTAGACGATTTACGGGCCGGTGAACGCGTGGATGTGCATTCCGCTAAACGCGATCCGCTTGATTTTGTATTGTGGAAATCGGCCAAAGAAAGCGAACCGGAAGACGCAAAATGGGATTCTCCCTGGGGACGCGGCCGTCCTGGCTGGCATATTGAATGCTCTGCCATGGCGGGAGATTTACTGGGTGAGCAGTTTGATATTCATGGCGGCGGACAAGATTTGCAGTTTCCGCATCATGAAAACGAGATCGCGCAATCGGAAGGAGCGCATCAACATCCTTTCGTCAATTATTGGATGCACAACGGTTTTGTGCGTATTGATAATGAAAAGATGTCGAAATCGCTGGGCAATTTTTTTACGATTCGTGACGTATTAAAAGTGTATGACCCCGAAGTCGTACGCTTTTTTATTTTGCGCGCGCAATATCGTAGTCAGATTAATTATTCCGATGCCAATTTAGACGACGCCAAAGCATCACTCAAACGGTTGTATTCCACGCTCAACGAAGTGCCGGCAGACAATTTGCCGCTGGATGTCAATGAAGCCCGTGCGCGACAATTTTATGCGGCGATGCTGGACGATTTTAATACCTCACTCGCAGTAGCGGCCTTGTTTGAGCTGGCGACCGAAGTGAATAAAACCAAGTCAGCCGCATTAGCACGGCAATTAAAATTATTGGCAGGTATAGTAGGATTTTTGCAGCGCGATCCGCAAGAATTTTTGCATGCAGATAATAAGGCTAACAAAAATGGGATGGCAGAATCGGAAATCGCTGATAAAATCGCGGCCCGAACGGCAGCTAAGCTAGCCAAAAACTTTGCCGAATCGGATCGAATTCGCGCCGAATTATTTGCCAATGGCATCTTATTGGAAGATAAACCGGGCGGCATAACAGAATGGCGCCGGGCTTAATCTATGACTATCCAATCTCAACGTGAACTCCCCGCTTACTGGGAACAAGCCAAGCAAGAATTAATGAAGCGCGACCGGATCATGCGCAAATTAATTCCCCAATTTGGCGATCTGCGCCTTGCTGGTCGTGGCGAACCTTTTCTTACCTTGTGCCGTTCTATCATTGGACAGCAGGTTTCAGTTGCCGCTGCAGATGCGGTCTGGGCGCGATTTTTAGCGGTTTGTATCAAATGCACGCCGGCTCAGGTGATGAAAGCCGGGCCGGAGCAACTAGTGGCTTGCGGCTTGTCAAAACGAAAAACGGAATATATTCTTGATTTAGCTTTGCACTTCAAAGAAAAACACGTTCATATCGAAAAATGGGCGAAGATGGACGACGAAGACGTCATTTCGGAGCTAATTCAAATTCGTGGCATCGGACGTTGGACGGCAGAGATGTTTTTGATATTTAATCTGCTCCGCCCCAATATTTTGCCGCTGGATGATCCGGGCTTATTAAAAGGTATCAGCATTAATTATTTTTCGGGCGAGCCAGTTTCCCGCAGCGATGCGCGAGAGGTCGCCGCTAATTGGGAGCCCTGGCGCACGGTCGCCACCTGGTATTTATGGCGTAGCTTAGATCCGGTTGCTAGCATTAGGGAGTCAGAATGACCAAAACCACATTTTTAAACTTTGAACAATCCGTTGCCGATCTTGAATCAAAAATCGAAGAGCTGCGTTTTGTACAAGATGATTCAGCCGTCGATATTTCAGAAGAAATTGATCGTCTTACCAAGAAAAGTCAGCAACTAACTAAAGATATTTACGCCAAATTAACACCATGGCAGGTATCACAAATCGCCCGCCACTCGCAACGTCCCTACACCCTCGATTACATCCGCGAAATGTTTACCGACTTCCACGAACTGCATGGCGACCGCAGCTTTGCCGATGACATGGCTATCGTTGGTGGTATGGCGCGATTTAATGGTCAGGCGTGCATGGTGATGGGGCATCAAAAAGGCCGGGACACCAAAGAACGTGCACTACGCAATTTTGGTATGCCCAAACCGGAGGGCTATCGTAAAGCGATGCGTTTAATGAAGCTGGCTGAAAAATTTCATTTGCCGATTTTTACTTTTATCGACACCACCGGCGCGTGGCCCGGCATCGACGCGGAAGAGCGTGGTCAGTCAGAAGCGATTGGACATAATTTGTATGTCATGGCCGGACTCAAAGTGCCGCTAATTGCTACTGTTATCGGTGAAGGTGGATCAGGCGGTGCATTAGCGCTGGCCGTTGGTGACGCCGTGCTGATGCTGCAATACGCAACTTACTCCGTCATTTCTCCGGAAGGTTGCGCGTCCATTTTATGGAAAACGGCAGAACGCGCCGCAGATGCAGCGGAAGCATTGGGTTTGACAGCGCATCGTTTAAAAGCCATGGGTTTGATCGATAAAATTATTCAAGAACCATTAGGCGGCGCGCATCGTGATCCGAAACAAATGTACGTGTTAGTCAAGCGTGCTCTGGCTGATACATTGCGTCAGTTTCAGGGTGTTAAAACACAGGATTTACTTGCGACTCGGCATGAGAAGTTGATGAGTTACGGGAAGTTTAAAGAAACGAAAAGCGCGGAATAAGCTGTGTTCCGTCATTCCTGCCCCCGCGCACTACTGTCCGGAATAATTTTGATAGAGGTAGGACAAAGCGTTACAGGTTGTGAGATAGATCGATAAGTGTTGCTCAGGCAATTTAAAAAGGTGTTGGCAGAATGTTGATCGGTGAGTGACCACAATTTTTTGCATCGTCTGGGCGACCCCGTCATTCCCGCGGAGGCGGGAATCCAGTGGCACGGAGTGCCTTTTTAAGCGATGAGTAGCTAACTGGTTGAGAAGTTTGACCGCTGAAAGCGCTGGCGCGCACTGGATTTCCGCCTACGCGGGAATGACGAGTCGGAGGATTGTGCCAAATTCAACGAGTTTGATGGTGTCAAGAAAATTATTCCGGACAGAAGTGCGCCCACGCGGGAATGACGGGAAAAAAAGCCGCCAAATTTTTGGGACCATCTGAAATTTGTCTTTCCTTATCTCTAAAGCCCCCAAAATGCAATTACGCTTCGACCAGGCCATGCACCGAATCATCGCAGAAGCAGGTTGCGCGCAATCTCGCATAGCAATCGCATACAGCGGTGGGCTGGATTCAGCGGCCTTGCTGCATCTCTGCGCAAATTACGCCAGAGAACATTCAACCTATTTCATTGTATTTCACGTACATCACGGCATTAGCGCTAATGCCGATCAGTGGGTCGAACATTGTCAGCAGCAATGTACGGAATTGAACTTGCCCTTCGAGGCCGTTTGTATTCAACTTAAAAATACAAACGAAGAAGGCGTCGAAGCAGCAGCACGAAATAAACGTTATGCCGCATTGGGTGAATTGTGCGCCCGTCATCAGGTTGAATTAATTCTCACGGCGCACCATCAAGATGATCAGGCCGAAACCATGTTGCTGCAATTATTACGCGGCACTGGCGTGGCTGGTTTATGCGGTATGCAGCAATGTCATCGTGCCGCCGGATTATTGGGCAATGCCAACTTAGTATTGGCGCGTCCGTTATTGGATTGCACGCGAGCAGAGTTGGAAAGCTACGTCACGCAACAAAAAATAAGTCATATCGAAGATGAATCCAATGCAGATATGCGCTACACACGCAATGCATTGCGACACCAGATCATGCCGTTATTGGCGCAACATTTTCCCAGATATCAAACGCGTTTCGCCCGCACGGCGCGTCACGCGCAATCGGCGCTTAGTTTATTGGAACAATTGGCAGAACAAGATTACGCGTGTTGTCGTGTTCAATCCAATTTAGATATTCTTCAATTGAAAAAGCTGTCAGAAACACGGATTGATAACGTATTGCGTTATTGGTTAGCGGGGCATCAGGTGAAAATGCCAGGCACAGCGCGTTTGGCAGAAATGCGCAAACAGTTGTTACATGCACGGGACGACGCGCAAGTTTGCGTGAAGCACCGAGATATTGAAGTGCATCGATATCGTCAACAACTCAGCATTGCCAACTGTGTTGAATCCATTTCAGATGTGGTCAATTTTGTTTGGAAAGGAGAGAGCAGCCTGACTTTTCCGGCATTTTCCGGCACGGTATTTTTTGAACCGGTCACATCTGGTCAGCCAGGAATTAATCGCGCCTGGTTGATGCAACAGCAATTGCAACTGCGGCCAAGGCAAGGCGGTGAACGCTTAAAGTTAGCAATAAATCGCCCAACCCGCAGCATTAAAAGTCATTACCAGACCAGCGGCATTCCTTATTGGCAGCGTGAAAGATTACCGTTTATTTTTGTCGGTAATGACTTACTTTTTGCTGCTGGCATTGGTGTGCATGGCGATTTTCAGGTGTTGGGTGAGGATTGCGTCACGTTGCGTTGGCAAGCCGCTTAGTTTTTGTAGGGTGGGCACGCTTTTGTGCCCACGCGGTCGTTAATAAATCGAAACACACATTAAGAAAACCCACTGAGCAACCAACCCCGTGGGCATAAAAGCGTGCTCATCCTACGGAAACTAATTACCAATCCAAGCTTGTTTTTTTGCACTGCAACATGTAAAGTTGACGGCTATTTTTTCAGCACTTTTAAATTCCTATGGCTCTCATTGTTCAAAAATACGGCGGCACCTCGATGGGTTCAACTGAACGCATCAAAAATGTCGCCAGGCGCGTGGCCAAATGGCATGACGCTGGTCATCAAATTGTAGTTGTTCCCTCGGCCATGGCAGGGGAAACGAATCGCGTTATTGGTTTAGCCAAAGAAATTTCCGACCAGCCTGACCCGCGTGAACTCGATGTTATCGCCGCAACGGGTGAACAAGTTTCCGTCGGTTTACTCGCCATTGCGTTGCAATCCATCGGCAAGCAAGCCGTTTCTTATGCAGGCTGGCAAGTCGCCATTAAAACGAACGACTCGCACACCAAAGCCCGTATCGACAGCATTGATGACGTCAAAGTGAAACGTGATTTAGATGCCGGAAAAATCGTCATCATCACCGGCTTTCAAGGTGTCAATGCACAAGGCGACATTACGACGCTTGGTCGCGGTGGTTCAGATACGTCCGCCGTGGCAGTGGCCGCTGCGTTAAAAGCACAGGAATGTTTGATTTTTACCGATGTGGACGGTGTCTACACAACTGATCCACGTGTGGTATCCGAAGCGCGACGTTTAAAAACGGTGACCTTTGAAGAAATGCTGGAACTGGCGTCGCTCGGCTCCAAAGTGCTGCAAATTCGTTCCGTCGAATTTGCCGGCAATTACAAAATGCCGACGCGCGTTTTATCATCATTAACAGACCCATTAATACCGCTGGAAATCGAAGCAAGTTCCGGCACCCTGATATCGTTTGAGGAAGACACCCATATGGAACAAGCCACCATCGCTGGCATTGCATTTAATCGTGACGAAGCCAAAGTCACTGTCTTCGGCGTGCCTGACCGCCCGGGAATTGCTTATCAAATTTTAGGCCCGGTAGCGGAAGCTAATATTGAAGTCGACATGATTATTCAAAATCAGTCTGTTGATGGCAAAACGGATTTTACTTTCACCGTACCGCGCACCGATTACGCCAACGCCATGAAAGTGCTGGAGACGGTTGTTAAACCACAGACCAATGCAACGGGCGTTATCGGCGACGCCAAGGTGTCTAAAGTTTCCGTCGTTGGCGTTGGCATGCGCAGCCACGTTGGTATCGCGTCCCAAATGTTCCGTACCTTATCGGAAGAAGGCATCAACATTCAGATGATTTCCACTTCTGAAATCAAAATTTCCGTGTTGATTGATGAGAAGTACATGGAACTGGCAGTACGCGCTTTACACAAGGTCTTTGGCCTAGAAAATCCAGCATAATTTCGCCGGTTTTTTCTTGACCGTCAGAAGACGAGAGGCTATGATGCTCGTCTTCAAACAGCACCAGTAGCAAGTTGTTTGAACAGTGTGGAGACTTGGCCGAGCGGTCGAAGGCACTTCCCTGCTAAGGAAGCATGCGGGCTTAACCCTGCATCCAGGGTTCGAATCCCTGAGTCTCCGCCAGAAACATTTTTATAAATAGCGTTGTAGTACAGTAATACATATAAACCCGCCTCCAATTTAGTTTAGATGCGGGTTTTTTTTGCTTAGAAATTTATAATTCAGAAAATCATGAAAATAATTCAGCAATTAAAAAACGTTAAGTTTGGGTGCCGGTTGATTTCTTTCCTCTTTATCCTGACTCTTATTTTGGGGTGGAAACATATCTATTTGGGATTTTCTATCAAGCATTATTCAATCAGCTTTGGCGTAGTTGTAATGGTTTTTAGTTTACTTTTTTTGATTTTAAATTTGATTGCTGCAATAGGGTTATATCGCTTAAAAAAATGAGGCTTTATTTTTGCTTATATCGCGATCTTATTTTCCACTTTTTTTTTCTCAACTTCTTATATTCCTTTCATCCCTCGTTTATTTTCTATCGAATCTTCGTGGGCAGTAATGATGATAATTAATCTCTCCTTAGTTTTGTGTCTGATTTATTTAGATTTGAAATTGCGTCGTAAAGAATGGAAATAGTGCGTAGGAATAAGGCGGCCTTTGAACTACAACTTAAGGCCAGTAAACCGTAATTTGTAGGGCGTAATAGCGCAGCGTATTACGCCGCATAGTAATTACCATAGCTTAATTCTCATTTAAGAAACCCGAAGCCGGCCACTTCCAGGCTCGTCAATAATTGAACGTCTTCCTCTCTTTTTGAAATACGTGCGGCGTAATACGCTGCGCTATTACGCCCTACAGATCTATTTCTTATTGCTGAATTTCTATGTCAGAATTTCGATTTTGTATGGGGCACAATAAAATGCAAATTCCTTCTCTTACCATTATTGGTGCAGGCAGATTGGGTCAGACATTAGGCCGGTTATTTCATATCAATCAATGTTTCAACATTAATGGCATTTGTAATAGCAATTTAATCAGCGCTCAAAAAGCGGTTGATTTCATTGGTGCTGGCCTGGCTTGCAGCACGTTTGATCAGTTGCCTCCCGCAGACGCCATCCTGATTGCAACCCCGGATGCCATGATCGAAAAAACTGCTTTTGCTTTGGAAAACATACCGGCTGTGCAGACAAGCAAATTAGTTTTTCATTGCAGTGGCGCCACGCTTTCTGCCGTGTTATCCCCCTTAAAGCATCACGCTATTTCAGTCGCTAGTGTGCATCCCAACATGACATTTGCTTCTGCTAAGGTATCTGTTGACCATTTCAAGGGAACTTACTGTGCATTTGAAGGAGAAGAAACTGCTTTTGAACTATTGGAAAGTGTTTTTAGGAAAATTGGAGGCCATATTTTTCAAATCACCGCTGATAAGAAAGCGATCTATCATGCGGCGACTGTTATGTCCTGTAATCAGCTGATTGCTTTGTTGGATATAGCTGTTCAACTCTATTTAAAGGCGGGAATAACCAGAGAAACAGCACTCTCAATTATGCAACCAATCGTCAGCAAGACAATCAATAATGTCTTTAGCCTGGGCACGGTACAAGCATTAACAGGCCCTATTGCGCGAGGAGACGTTCATACGGTTCAGCAGCATATCAACGCTTTAGACAGCCCGTATATAAAAGATATTTATAAAAGTCTCGGGTTGCAGCTTGTCAAGTTAGCTCTTGATAAAGGAGACGCCGATACAAAACAGCTTGATGCAATTGAACATATCCTCAACTCCTGAGGTCGCCAATAATTGGTTTCAAGCAGTGCCAGGAAGTTCCAAAAAACCCGCATAAAACAGAGATTTTATGCGGGTTTTTGTTTTATTAGTATCAGGCGCGTCTGCACAGCCCGGCTTTTTACACCCATAAAAATAGGGTCGTATCCAGATAGTAGCGACAAAGTTGTCTTGTTTAGTTTTAGCAAAATTCAAGTGCGTGAGCAACCTCAGTTCATTAACCTTTCCTTAGTCTTGTACCTGATTTATTTAGATTTAAAATTGCGTCATAAAGAATAGAAATAGTGACCAGGTTGGAATAGCACAAGCGGTGGAAGGCTGCGTTGGAGTTGCAACTTAAGGCCAGTAAACCGTAATTTGTAGGGCGTAATAGCGCAGCGTATTACGCCGCATGTTAATTACCATAGCTTAATTCTCATTTAAGAAACTGAAGCCGACCACTTCCAGGCTCGTCAATAATTGAACGTCTTCCTCTCTTTTTGAAATACGTGCGGCGCAATACGCTGCGCTATTACGCCCTACAGATCTATTCATGGGTGGCAATGATGTTCATTAACCTTTCCTTAGTCTTGTACCTGATTTATTTAGATTTAAAATTGCGTCATAAAGAATAGAAATAGTGACCAGGTTGGGATAGCACAAGCGGTGGAAGGCTGCGTTGGAGTTGCAACTTAAGGCCAGTAAACCGTAATTTGTAGGGCGTAATAGCGCAGCGTATTACGCCGCATGTTAACTACCATAGCTTAATTCTCATTTAAAAAACTGAAGCCGACCACTTCCAGGCTCGTCAATAATTGAACGTCTTCCTCTCTTTTTGAAATACGTGCGGCGCAATACGCTGCGCTATTACGCCCTACAGATCTTAGGCCTATTGTGAGTTACATCATTACATCGACCGCAATCAATATATTTTCCAAAATCAGTGTGATCATGAAAAGCCGGTGAGCGGCGGCACGATACGCATGGCGTTAAAAACCAGATGAGTTACAAGAGAAAAAGAAGAATTTGTATCAGCAAAAACAGAAAAGTTTTTGCTGATACGGTGCTAATGATTTATGCTTTTGATACATTCGGTTGGGTTTGTATCATTGTCCGGCTGGTGGGAATGCTACTGGGAATGGAGATGCTGCTGCCGGCGGTAGTGGTAATGTCAGCGTCCTGTCCGGGTTGAACCGGAGTTAATGTTGCTGGATTTGCTGCTACCAGTGGTGGTTGCGGCGCTGGATTTAGGACCGGGTTTGCCGGTTGAAGTTGTGCTGGTAGCGGTTGAATCGGTAGCGCTGCTGCTAGTACTGGTTGTCGTGGAGGCGGATTACCTAAATACGCTAGTACCGTGGAATCTTTTTGAGACGAATTTTCTTTATGGGTCAAGTAAACTGAGGCTTTTCCATCAACCGTTCTGATTTCTGCAAAGTAGATCTCTTTATCGCCAGGGTGCCCTTTAAGCTGTACTTTTGCATCCACCAGGTTGGGAGAATTTATAAGTGTTTGATTAAGTTCAGCTCGTCCTTCAATAATCGCTCGCCATGATCTGCTAATTGCCTCTTTTTGACTGTGAACTAAGTCTGGGTTCACCAAGGGACCATTTTTTTGCAGCTGAATTTCAATCTTTCCGCTCGCAAAATCGTCTGAGACTGTTTTGATTGCAGTTTCGATCGCATCCTTTTTCTTATCCAACGCTGGCTCTTCATTGATAATCTTCGTTGCAATACTAAGGCCGGCACGAAGTGTTGCTCGTGGATGTTCGTCGTTTAGTTTATGTCCTGTTATCTGGTAGGCCAGACCTTCCAGGTTGAGTGCTGTTCCCTGTCACTTGAGTAACGACCGCATTGAATCCAAACGCGACGCCTTTAACGATATCCATATTCCTTTATCAAAAAAATTTGCAGCCATGCGCTGCTCGGGTTTAGTTTTTTTACTCTGGCACCAATGAAACTTTCCACGCCCAATTTTTAGTCAATTGAATTTGTTATTTGCACCTGATACCTTTCCAGGTGCTTAATAAAAAAAATCCCTTAAAAATTTAATCAGGGCATCTGCGTTTTTTCGTTGGCGGCGTAAATGTAATTTTTTTTAAATTACAAATCTATTGGGGTAAACCACAGGCTGAGGTAAATGCAATTCCCCATGCAGTTTGGTTTGGAATAAAACAAGGTGCAGCGCCAAAATGAAAAGCCGCATCAAATAGAGTGACGTCACTTAGTCTGGCAGTAAATGTTCCAGTATAGCCGCAACCTGTTGATTTAAAAACTCTGGACAGGTGACGTCGGGGTTGAATGATTGCCGCTACTTCCAACGAAGGCGATAAGAAAAATGGTTGTAATAATTGAGAATATGCTCAGAAAAATATTTTTCATTTTTTACCCGGTGAGTTCGGGTTCGTCAAATTACTAAAGATCTAAGTAATTGGAAATCCAATATTCTCTCCGACATTAACGGAACCAACTGCCTTAAAACGAGCACCGGTGGCGTCGGGTTTATTTTCTCAGCGCATACCGCAACCAGATAATCGTCAGCCAGCCGGAACTGCCAAAAGCGCCAACGATTTGGCACATCGTTTTGCAATGCATCAATGGTGAACTCCATTGCCTGTTGATGTGGCATTCGAAAACTGAACTGTTTAAGAGGTATTGATAAACCCATACCGCGCGCTTTGATGTAAGACTCTTTTAATGTCCAAAATTCGAAGAAGCGTTGCTGCTGTCGTTCGATTGGTTGCGCTAAAAAGTCGGCAGCCTCATCTGCTGCGAAGGAATATTCGGCCAGATCTGATGAGACTTCTCTGTTCTGACTGTTTTCTGTATCTATTCCAAGTGCACAGTCACGTGTAATACTGATCAGAATAAGATTATCAGCGTGCGTGATATTGAATGAAATTGCGTTGTTCATTACAAGATCATTAGCGATATGTGGTTTACCAAATTCGTTACTGGCAAATACCAACTGCTCAGCAGGAACAGACGTGTAACGCGATAACACGGTGCGCGCTAACGCACGAGTGATTAAATAACGATGCCTGTCTTTGGCGAAGTGAAATTGCTGCTGTTGCTTCCGTTCCTTTTCAGATAACAGGCTTTGATACGTTTGCAGTAACGCCGGGTCTGAAATAGTGGCCGGAAAGGTACACCATAAATCAATGCGGTTTGAATCTGGAATCATTCTGAATTCCTAACGATGAATAACCACCATTAAAGCCTTAGCTTCACCTTTGCCGATATTATGAATAGCATGCGGCAGATCAGCTACATAACGCGCCGTGGCGCCCAACTTTAATCGTTTTTTAATTTTGTTAATGTCGACATCCACGCTTCCTTGCAACAACGTTAAATGTTCCATCGTGCCCGGATCGTGCGGAGCGGATATTAAAGAACCGCCGGGCGCTAAAGTCAGTTCATACCATTCAAATTTTCCGGCAAGCTCCATCGGACCTAATATACGTAACACGTAACCGGCATGTTTACCAGCCAGCGTTGGTGTTTCATGTGCTTCCAGGATGCGCATTGCATCCATTTTTTTCTCTTCCGAACTTAATAATTCCGCGATATCCACACCAAGCGCATTAGCCAGCCGCCATGCAACGGCAATGGTGGGATTGGCTTTTTCGCGTTCGATTTGCGACAGCATCGATTTGGAAACGCCGGCTGTACGCGACAAATCTTCCAACGTGAGACCACGTTCAAGTCGCATGCGCTGTAATGTCGCGCCAACTTCTGGTGGTGTGTTTGTTGAGGATTTATTTAGGAGCATAGTTGAATCGCTTGCAATGTTTAATGGGAATGATTAATATCCATTATATTGAACTTTTGTTCTTGATATTGGAATTTATTTTATTTAAGGAAAAATAATGAGCACGCCAACTACGCCACACCAAACCGCTTTTTATTCTGGTTTGAAAAACACCATCGACGGATTACGTGAACAAGGCTTATATAAAGTCGAACGCATTTTAGCGTCACGGCAAGGCGCGGAAGTTGTCGATAGTGAAGGACGACATCTGATTAATATGTGTGCCAATAATTATCTCGGATTATCAGGCAATGAAAGCATGGTGCAAGCATCGATTAGCGCCACGGAACAATTTGGCTACGGCTTATCGTCGGTGCGTTTCATTTGCGGAACACAAACCGTGCATAAACAATTAGAACACGCGTTGTCAGAATTTTTAGGAACGGAAGACACCATTTTGTACGCTGCCGCTTTTGATGCCAACGGTGGTGTATTTGAACCTTTATTTGACGCTGAAGACGCCATTATTTCCGACGCCTTAAATCACGCTTCCATCATTGACGGAATTCGTTTGTGCAAAGCAGCGCGTTATCGTTATGCACATAACGATATGGCCGATTTAGAAGTGCAATTAAAGGCAGCCGTAGCAGCCGGAAAGCGCCACAAAATCATTGTGACGGATGGTGTATTTTCGATGGACGGCACGATTGCGCAATTAGACAAAATTTGTGATTTAGCTGATCGCTACGGTGCGCTGGTGATGATTGATGAATGTCACGCGTCTGGCTTTATGGGCGCAACCGGACGCGGCACACATGAACATCATCATGTCATGGGGCGCATCGACATTATCACTGGCACATTGGGTAAGGCATTGGGTGGTGCGATGGGTGGATTTGTTTCAGCGCGTCGTGAAGTGGTGGAAATTTTGCGTCAAAAATCGCGGCCTTATTTATTTTCAAATACGTTGGCCCCTTCGATTGCAGGTGCTTCGTTAGAGGTGCTCAAAAAAATTTCAACCAGTACAGAACTGCGTGATCGTCTGCACGCTAATACCGCTTACTTCCGACGCGAAATTGAGCAGCTCGGTTTCACCATCAAACCAGGCACGCATCCGGTTGTTCCGGTGATGTTGTTTGAAGCTACAGTTGCGCAAAAATTTGCCGGGCGTTTATATGAATTGGGCGTGCTGGTTTCGGGTTTCTTTTTTCCTGTGGTGCCGATGGGGCAAGCGCGGGTTCGGGTGCAATTATCTGCTGCGCATAGCACGGAACAAATCGACAAAGTACTTGCCGCTTTTGCTCAGGCTGGCCGTGAATTAAAAATTATTGAAAAGGTATCCTAAATTCCTCAGTTGACCGCTCACTAGCTTCGATAGCCGGTTAAATTAATTGAAGATTTTAGCTTCTAAAGATATTACTGTTTAGATGAGAACGCTACAGGGTCGATTGCACGTTTTTCCGGTTCCCTGGACTGCGTTGCTCCTACTTGCAGCCACGGGGTTGCTGCGGTCCTCGCGCCTTGCCAGAAAACCGAAAAAATGCACACTCAACCCTGTCCAACCGAGGAATTTAGGATCATGAAACGAATTTTAGTCATCGGCGCCAACGGTCAAATTGGCAATGAACTGGTGAGCGCTTTAGCTGTTGAATACGGCATGGAAAATGTGATTGCTTCCGACATTTCTCCAGCTACTTTATATGGCGCAGCGCAGTATCAAATGCTGGATGTGCTAGACGCAGAACGTCTTGCTCACCTGGTTGAAAAATATAAAATTACGGAGGTCTATCAATTAGCCGCATTGTTGTCCGTCACCGGTGAGCAAGCTCCGTTAAAAGCATGGACATTAAATATGGATGGTTTGTTAAACGTTCTTGAATTAGCGCGGATGCGAAACGCTGCGGGAAAACCATTGCGGGTATTTTGGCCTTCTTCAATCGCTGCGTTTGGTCCGAATACGCCGCCGGTTAACACGCCACAGATGACTACGATGGACCCAACCACCATTTACGGTATTAGTAAGTTAGCCGGAGAACGCTTGTGTGAATACTATTTCACCAAATACGGTGTTGATGCACGCAGCATCCGTTACCCAGGCATCATCAGTTATAAATCACCTCCCGGCGGTGGAACAACGGATTATGCGATTGCGATTTTTTATGCGGCTTTGCGCGGTAAAACTTATGACTGTTTTTTGAGCGCGGATACCGTATTGCCCATGATGTATATGTCTGATGCAATTCGAGCCACTCTTCAATTAATGCAAGCGCCTGCAGAAAAAATCACTATTCGTTCTGCTTACAATGTTGCTGGTACCAGTTTTGCGCCGGCACAAATTACTGCCGAAATTCAACGTCATTATCCTGAGTTTGTTGTCAATTACCGGCCCGATCATCGTCAGGCTATTGCTGATACATGGCCGGATAGTTTGGATGATCAACAAGCCAGAACTGATTGGGGTTGGCAGGCGCAAATTGGATTGTCGGAAATGGTGGCTGATATGTTGAAACATATTGCGATTGAAAAAAGTAGTAAGCTGGCATAAGCGTTGCGCTGTTTAATCAGTTCCCGTTTTTAGCTTCCTCTCCGGTTCCGCGGGAGAGGGAGCTAAACCGCGCGGGGGTTTATAGGATTGAGCCAAATTAATAGCACTACAACGGAGACAATAAATGGATTTACGTATTTTTGATCTTTTTAAAATTGGTGTCGGCCCCTCCAGTTCACATACTGTCGGGCCGATGCTGGCAGCGCGTCGATTTTTGCTGGAATGCGAAAATTTGGCCCAGGTGCAACATGTACAAGTTGATTTATATGGCTCGCTGGCATTAACCGGCGCAGGTCATGCAACAGATAAAGCGGTGTTGCTTGGGTTGATGGGAGAAACTCCCAGAGATGTGGTGCCTGAAACAATCGATGCCAAAGTGGCGGAAATTGTTGCCACCGGCAAGATGCGTTTGTTGGGTGAATATTCGATTTCATTTAATGTCACTAACGATTTTCTTTGGCACAAACAAGAAAGTTTGCCGGGACATCCAAACGGGCTCAAATTTACGGCAACACGCATTGATGGCAGCGTAACCAGTCAAATTTTTTATTCAGTCGGCGGCGGATTTATACAAAGTGAACAAGAGTTTGGGCATGAGCCAGTTGTTGCGCCTGTTGTTAAACCATATCCATTTGGCAGCATGGCCGAATTATTAGCGCATGGTGAAAGACATGACATCAGCATTGCAGAGATGATGCGTGCTAATGAATCTGTTTATGAAGGAGAAACAGAATTAAATGCAGGCCTGGACGCAATCTGGCATGTGATGCGGAATTGTATAGAAACCGGTTTAAGAGAAGAGGGGGTTTTGCCTGGTGGTTTAATGGTAAAACGCCGCGCCGCTAAACTCTGGCGCGCGGCGCAAGAAAGTAGTGACAACCTGCCGCACGATCCGATTCATAAAGTCAGTTTGTATGCCATGGCGGTGAATGAAGTGAATGCAGCTGGTGGCCGTGTTGTTACCGCGCCGACTAATGGTGCTGCTGGAATTATTCCGGCGATATTGCGTTATTACGTACAGGATTGTCGTCAACAAAATGTAGAAAAAGGTATACGCGATTTTTTATTAGTCGCTTCGGCCGTGGGCATGTTGTGCAAAAAAAATGCCTCTATTTCTGGAGCGGAAATTGGTTGTCAGGGTGAAGTGGGTGTAGCTTGTGCAATGGCAGCTGCCGGTTTAACCGCGGCGTTGGGTGGTACGAATCAACAAATTGAGGCAGCGGCGGAAATCGGTATCGAACATCATTTGGGAATGACCTGTGATCCGATTGGCGGTCTGGTACAAATTCCTTGTATTGAACGTAACGGTATGGGCGCGGTAAAAGCGATTACCGCCGCTTCACTCGCTTTGCATAGTGATGGGACACACCACGTCAGCCTGGATCAGGTGATTGAAACCATGCGTCAGACGGGTTTTGATATGCAAGCTAAATACAAAGAAACTTCATTGGGTGGTTTAGCTGTGCATGTGATTACTGTTAATCATGCTGCCTGTTAACCCCCGTCATTCCCGCCTGCGCGCTAATCGTTACCCATAAGTTTAAAAAGTTTAAAAACGTGACTATTCTGCACTGTTAATAAACCGCGTGGTTTTGCCCCCTCTCCCGTTGCGCGGGGTGTAGCAGGGGTTTCGCAGTGCATGCACTGCGAAACCCCTGCTACACCCCGCGCAACGGGAGAGGGGGCCAGGACCCGCGTCGTTATGGAGATTCATGGGTAGTTCCAAATAGTCGCATTTTTAAACTTATGGGTAACGATTAGCGCCTGCGCGGGAATGACGATGTTAAGGATAATTCTCAGCGCGGGAACGGCAGAGGGAGCTAAAATCGGGTCGATCCGAATCCGGTAATCAAATTTTTTTCAACAATCAAACCATGACAATCAAACGCTGCGGCTGGGCAAATCCGGCGAATCCTCTTTATCTGGCTTATCACGATCAGGAATGGGGCGTGCCTTGTCATGATGAAACTACTCTTTTTGAAATGTTGAATCTGGAAGGCGCACAAGCGGGTTTGAGTTGGGAAACCGTGCTCAATAAACGTGCATATTATCGACTTGCTTTCGACAACTGGAATGCCGAAAAAATTGCCCACTACGATGCAAACAAAGTAGCGGAGTTATTAAGCAACCCAGGCATCATTCGCAACCGTTTAAAAGTCGCCGCCGCTATCACCAATGCAAAAGCTTATCTGCGCTTGCGTGAAGAGGTTGGCGGATTAGACGCGTATTTATGGGGATTTGTGTACGGCAAAACGCTGGTAAATCATATCGACGATTACAAGCAGGCTCCCGCTAAAACAGAATTATCCGAACGTATTTCCAAAGACCTGGCTAAACGCGGATTTAAATTTATTGGCCCGACTATTATTTACGCTTACATGCAAGCCATTGGTATGGTGGACGATCATATCGTCACTTGTTTTAAACGGTGGTCTTCAGAAAGTTGAAGACTCTGCTAAGCAGTCGATCCTAAAAAAGTCACTTTTCCATAAGCTAAACCACGGATGTGCTCGTATAAATTTACTGAGCGCATCCGTGCCAGACGCCCTCAATCCCGCATGCACAGCTTGTTCATCGGAAAGATGGTAGGGATGTTTACTGTGCCGCAATCCCACCATTAATCAGGCTGATACGCGGGCCTCCTGCCCTTCAACATAGAACTGACCAAATTCGATGGAAAAGCTTGCGAGTCAATTTGATGCGCGAGGTTTCACCGCGCATGTTTGTGATCAAAGATGTTCGTTAATTCCATCCTGAACAGGTCGCGATCTTGTTTAAAATTCGTTTTTTTTGAATCATCATTCATCAGATTCCGCAGGGTTATTTGTAATTTCTGATGAATTTATTGGATTGACAGGCGTTTATAAACCGCCCGGACATTTTTTTGGGGGTGTATTTCAGGGATGACTAAATAAATGTGAGGTGTTCATCCCGGTATTTTCTCGTTACTCACCCAAAATTGCACAGAGCCACTATTTTTTCCGGACAACTTCTCAACCACCGTTTTGGCGATTTGAACTATTTTAAAAAAAACTTATTAAAAAATTAAACTTATCCTATAGTTGATACAAGTGTTTTTACTTTGTGGAAAGGTAAAATAAAACGCTGTCGTCACTAGTAAGTGATGAAACGGAAATGGTGAAAAAATAAACCGGGTAATTTTGAGTTGAATTCAATGTGAATATTATAGGGAATTGAGCCATGAAAACGTTTAAAAACAAAATCATATGTGCTGCTTTAGTAGCAGCGTTTAGCGGCCCGGCATTGGCGGACTGCAAAAATTTCTCGCGCGCCATTGTCGCGACTCACGATCGATCTGCTTCAATTGTTCTTAATGCGTTCGATTTTTCATCGACAGGGGTTGCTCATGAGCAGATGAGGACAAAACTAGGTTATACACAAGCGCAAACTGACAATTTGGATACCAGTTCCATTGCTTATTTTCAAGCTCAACTCGGGCTCAATTTTGCCGCATCTTTTCCAGTGCCAGTAGCCCCCGGAATATTCGGTAAAGGAGTACTTCTGCCAGGTTCACCCCTGATTGCTGTCCTGATCCCTTACATCAATGGCCAAAATGCTGAAATACCCGTCATTTTCGATAGTAAAAATGGAACGAATAAGATATTTAATGTTGAGTCAGGCAATCTCGTTATCTTCCTGGGGCCTCTTACCGGTACCGGAACTATTCCAGGTGGATTACATGCTGGCGCCAACATTCAGTACTTTGACAACTTCTTTTACGGAAATATTGATCTCGTGAAAAAGAAACCGGATGGAAGCTTTGACATAAAAGAAAATTTCTTCACTACAAGCGACCAAATAGCAAAAACACCCCGGGACTCACTTGGTGCTCAGCAATTTATTATTACGTTGAACATGACGGATGAGAACGGCAAAGTTGGCCGTGGCGACTCTATGACCACTACGGATAAATTTGAGCTCGATGGCGTTACGTTAAATCCTGCCGTGAGACTGCGTAATGTATATACATGGCCCTGTTCAGAGTAGCGAGAACGTTTCTCTTTTATCGCAACCTGAGGACGGGTTGCAATAAATTATTTCAGGCAGTCACAATGGCGAAACAGGCTGTTTCGTCATAGCCATACAGTCGCGATGATGGATTCAGTGATCGTCAGCTATACAGACCGTTTCCCTTATATAAAAGATCTTCAGAACAAACTGCTCTTTATTCTTTCTCAGGGAAAGAGGGAGCAAGGTGGTGAAGGTCCGCTTTATCAATCCAGTCCGGAAGAAATAGACGAACTATACAAACAAATCATGTTTGATCTCCAGGAGAATTGTTTAAACGTCGGGAAGAAGAAGGGCGGAGGGCCTCAGAGTATTTCTTTAAGCACGGGATTTGATCGACGGTACATAAATGTAGACGAGTTATCTGAGACGCAAATAGAGCAACTTCAACAGTTTGCTGAGAACATGCTGTTTGGTGATGATGGTTTTACTATTCCTCAAAAAACACTCTTTCATCACATGCGTGCTGCCATGTGGACACTGGCTAAATTGGATTGGAATACATATGCGAAGGAGATTAACTCCCAACCCGGGGGCTTATGCAAAATAGACGCACTCATGAAGATTTATGTCATGGGGCAGAATAATCAGCCGCGAGTACATCCTCTATTAAAGACCATGTGTTTTGATGCGGTTTTTCCTCATGTCCAGGAAAAATATCAGCAATACGGCGTCTTAGACCTTTTTCAAAGTGAGCCTGTTTGCGACTTATTTGCATCGCCTTGCTATTGTTGGTAACACTTGATTAACTGGTTCATATCAAGCCAGCTTTTGGAATTGATTTCGCGAAGGCCAATGAACTGAAGTCATTAAGTTCAATTGATGCAGATTGGTTTAATTTTGCTTTGGCTTCAGAATGTCCCGCTTTAGCCGCCAGATTGAAATAGTATTTAGCTGCCACACTATTCCTCTCAATGAGGTTACCTGCGCCGCTATAGAGTTGACCGAGGAAAAAGGATGTATCTGAACATCCATCGCTGGCATCTGACTTAAGAAGATTGAGATCAATTTCAGTGATATGCGTGAGTTTTTTTTGTACCGCAAGTCTGGATAAAGGATGCCCGGCATCAGCCGCTTGTTTTTGATACCGGACGCCTTCTTCTTCTTTATTCCTGAAAAAATAATTTTCACTAAGTAAATATAAAGCTGTTGGGAGCACTTTAGCTGGCTTGAGATAAAACGCATCCGGGCCGACGTCTTTGCCAAAGCTTATTTCTCCACCCTGATTTTGGGACAGATAACTTCTTTCAGCCTGTAGGAGATGAGCCGAGCCTGCCCTGGTGTCCGGCACAGTGCCACGACCCAGGCTGAGCATGGCGCCAAGATATATAAGTGCACGCGCGCAGGAATGATCGGGGGAAGCATCTTCCGCTTTTATGAACCATTTAATGGCTTCCGTTTCATCCTTTTCTACACCAATGCCGTGCGCATACATTTCGCCTAACCGGCATTGCGCCGTTCGGTGCATCTGTCTGGCGGCAAGTTTCATATACGCAAAAGCCTCTGGCGAATTTCCTTCCTCCAGTAAGATCTCGGCGATGCGGTACTGAGCTTCCGCGTTGTCATTGTCTGCTAATGTTTTATAAACGATATGCTGGGTTTTTACGCCATTCTTTTCGTCTTTTTTAGTATCTCTTTCGACCTGCTCCAGCTGGCGGGTATTGCGTAATTGTGTTTCGGCATCCAGGGACCTTGGAGATAATTTTTTGTGTGGGAAATAGGATGGTGAAATAAGCATTGTGTAACTCCTTGGTAGTTTCTGATTACGGTTTAACCGTGACTCAGTATTATATAAAAATAAATTTTAATTTCTATTGCCGTTTTCCCTGATTAACCTGATCAGGATCTGATCTTGAGTGTACTGCCTGCCAATTTGTATCAAGTACAATAGCGGTTTCCCCCGGAACTCACTCATCATGCAAGATCAAATTACTCCTCCTAAAGTCGGCTTTGTTTCTTTGGGTTGTCCTAAAGCGTTAGTTGATTCTGAACAAATCCTCACCCAATTACGCGCAGAAGGTTATGAAACCGCCAAGTCCTACGACGGCGCTGATCTGGTCATCGTCAATACCTGCGGCTTTATTGATGCCGCTGTTCAAGAATCATTAGACGCCATCGGCGAAGCGTTGCATGAAAACGGTAAGGTGATTGTGACTGGCTGTCTGGGTGCAAAAAAAGATGCGGATGGTCAGGACATGATCAAACGTATTCATCCCAAAGTGTTGGAAGTAACCGGCCCTCATGCGTTGACTGAAGTCATGTCGGCCGTGCACAAATATCTGCCAAAACCGCACGCGCCATTTTTAGATCTGGTGCCGGCGCAAGGTGTGAAACTCACTCCAAAACATTACGCTTATTTAAAAATTTCTGAAGGATGTAATCATCGCTGTAGCTTTTGCATTATTCCGTCGATGCGTGGTGATTTGGTTTCGCGTCCCATTGCTGACTTAATGCTGGAAGCAGAAAATTTGTTTAAAGCAGGCGTAAAAGAGTTGCTTGTGATTTCTCAAGACACCAGTGCCTATGGCGTTGACGTTAAATTTCGCATGGGTTTTTGGAATGGCAAACCAGTTAAAACGCATATGACGCAATTAGTGGGGTCGCTTGGTGAACTGGCAAAACACTACGGCGCGTGGGTGCGTTTGCATTATGTTTATCCGTATCCGCATGTAGATCAGATTATTCCGCATATGCAAAATGGGTTGATATTGCCGTATTTAGATGTGCCATTGCAGCATGCGCATCCTGATGTATTAAAGCGCATGAAACGCCCGGCCAGTGGTGAAAAAAATCTGGATCGTATTCTGGCGTGGCGCAAAATTTGCCCTGAAATAACGATACGTTCCACTTTCATTGCTGGTTTTCCTGGTGAAACGGAAGCGGAATTTGCTTACTTGCTTGATTTCTTAAAAGAAGCGGAGATAGACCGTTTAGGCTGCTTTGCTTATTCACCTGTTGATGGCGCGACGGCGAACGCGCTGGATAATCCGGTACCTGAAGAAGTGCGCGAAGAGCGTCGTGGCCGGGTGATGGAATTGCAAGAACAGATTTCTAAAAAACGTTTGCAAGCCAAAGTAGGTAAAACGATGCGCATTTTGTTGGATGAAGTGAATCGTCGGGGTGGAGTGGGGCGGTCATCTGCTGATGCACCGGAAATTGACGGTGTGGTTTATGTGAAGCCATATTTTGAACCACATAAAAAATTGATTGCCGGGGAATTTGTTGACGTTAAAATTACTGCTTCTGATGCGCATGATTTGTGGGCTGAGCCGGTTTGATATTGCCTCTCCACTCATCAATCTTGCCGCGCAGTTGCACGAGCACTAACCTCCGACCGTCATTCCCGCGCAGGCGCTAATCGTTACCCACAAATCTTAGTCAAGTAGGGCGTAATAGCGTAGCGTATTACGCCGCATGTTTTCAACCAGAAAACAGGCGTTTATTTTTCTGATCAGGCGTGCGGTTATCATGATGAATT